>Ga0335069_10004853_pt1 | contig 19828 bp, 14 predicted proteins | sample Lox_Sample_11_FD_206714 | JGI IMG/M metagenome (GOLD analysis project Ga0335069, IMG submission 206714) | Soil microbial communities from Loxahatchee National Wildlife Refuge, Florida, United States - Lox_Sample_1.1 | ecosystem: Environmental > Terrestrial > Soil > Wetlands | place: USA... | reverse complement strand
GTCGCCCGTGATGTCGAGATGGTCAGCCAGCGCGATGGGCGCCTGGGCCATCTTGATGTGGTAATACTCCGGGCGGGGATTGCGGAAGCCGTCCACGACGCCCTTCACTTTGACGAGGCTGATGCCCGTGTCGGGGAAGTAATAGTAGTACTTGGTGGGGCATTTGTCGGCGACGGCCCGATCCTGCCACTCCCAGAGGAAGCTGCCGGCGACATGGTCATCCTGCCAAAGCTCGTCCCAGGTGCGGGTGATAATCGGTCGCCAGAGGTCGAGGGAGCCATAGTCCGGGCCGTTGCGCACTTCCCAGACGTTCGGGTTCTCAGTGTAAATCATGGGGCACTTGGCGCGCCTTGGGCTGTGCTCGGCCTTGTTGATGTCCTGCGGCGTAATGTAGTGGGCGTCATCGAACTCCACGTCTGCGCCGCCGTCCTCCGCCTTCTGACTCGAGAGGACGCGTGGGCGGGTGGGATCTAGCTGACGCGTGAGCTTCGCGGCGAGGGTGTTGTTGGTGCCGGGCCGGTTCTCGTTGCCGATGCCCCAGATCACGACGCAGGGGTGGTTCTTGTCCCGCCGCACGGTCTCTCGCGCGCGCTGGGCGAAGGCTGCCGTCAGGTTCGTATCGCTGCAATTGACCCAGCAGAACGGTTCCTCGTCCAGGACGTAGAAACCCATCTCATCGCACAAGTCATAGAAGCCTGAGCCGTAGGGATAATGGGAAGTGCGGACGGCGTTGAAGTTGGCGGCCTTCATCAGGGTCAGGTCTTTCCGCCAGATGTCGGCGTTGATAGCCGTGCCCAGGGTCGGATACACGTCATGCCGGCAGATGCCTACCAGCTTGACCGGCACATGGTTCACGCAGAAGACGCCGTTCTGGATCGAAACCTCGCGGATGCCAACCCGGCGGGCGACCCGCTCAACCACCTTGCCGTCGGAGCCCTTCACCTCTACGGCCAGCGCATACAGGCTGGGGGATTCCGCCGACCATAACCTTGGATGCGGCACAGTTACGGCAAGATTCACCCGCCCGCTACTGTCCGGTTCGGCGTCCACAGCGGGCTGGCCCTCCAACTGCGCGCTGACCTTTGTGCCCGGGGCTGGCTGCTCCAGGTCAGCGATCACGGCCACCTCGGCGGAGTCCTGCGGGAGCAACCGCGTGCGGATAGTGAGATCCCGGACGTGGCACGCGGGCACCGAAAACAGTGTTACCGGGCGGTGGATGCCTCCGAGGAAGAAGAAGTCTCCGGTGTCGCAGTCCACACTGCGGGTGTTCTTCACCACGCGCAGGGCGAGCAGGTTGGCCTGGCCGAATTTGGCCACGGGTGTCAGGTCGGCCTGCCAGGCCGTCCAACCGCCCTCGTGGTAATTCGTGCTGCCCCAACTGCATTCATCGGCGCAGACGGGCTGCCCGTTACACCAGACCTCGCAGCCGTTCTGCACGCCGTCGAAGTTGACGATCACCCGCCGGTCCTTCCATTTGGCCGGGAGCTTGAACTTGAGGCGATAGAGGCCGGAGGCGTTGTCCGGCTGATCGTAAGTGGCGGGGGAATAGCCGGCCATTTCCCAATTGCCGGGGACGGCAAGGTCGTGCCAGGCCGCGTCCTCGCAATAGCCGGGCATGTAGAACGGCTCGATGTTGGTCGGGTATTGGATGGGGATCGGGCGTCGGGACAATGCCAGGAAACTCGGGGGCGGGGGCGCTTGCTCCAGCTTGAACCGCCACTTCCCGTCGAGCGCCATGACATGCTCGCTGTCGTCGGGGATAGGCACACTCGCCCGAAGCTCTGGGGCAGCAAGGCTGCCGCAGATTGCCAGGGATGTCAGGATCAGGGATGCGCGTACGTTCATATTCGGGATGGGCCGATGCAGGCTGAGAACCCTACCCGCATGACTCAGACTCTCGCCTTAGTGGCGGTGGGAATGCTCGGCGCCCTGCCGCGGGCCGTGCAAGTGGCGCAAGCCGCGGCGCAGCGTCTCGATTTCGTGCTCGTCGGCATTCTTCTGCCGCTCTGCCAATTCCAGGGTTTCCAGCACCAGTTCCATGTCTTCCAAGGTACCGCGCAGGGTCTCGATGATGCGGCTGACCTCTTCGATGGCCTGCTGCACCGCCACCGGTGAAGCCGGTTGGATAGCGCGAGGAGGCGCTGCGGCGGGCTCCTGCTCGACCGCCGAAGGCTCCTCGACGGCGCTGACAGGCTCCGCAAGTTCTTCTGTCGGAGAGGGCGGCTCCTCGGCTGCGGCCAGTAGTGGACGCCGCCCGCGGCCTCGGCGCCCGCGTCCGCCACGCCGGCCTCGGCGGCGCGGCTGCGGCGCCCCGGGGTCTTCGGGTGCTGCTGGTGATGGTCCTGGTTCCTGTTCGGGTGCCATGCCTCAAGTTGCCCCGGGCAGACTTAAAAGCAATGCAAATTATCTGGCTGCCAGAAGATGGGACGCTTATGGGGACATGAGCATCGTGGGAACATGCTGAAAGAAGGGCCCGTGTTTGCAGGGTGTTTCAGCGGAGGATGTCCCCATAAGCGCCCAGGGCGCCCGGGCTTCTCGGCAAAGCCGGCCTCGATTGCCTCGAAGCCGCACTGGTCGAGCTTTCTGCCCCCAACTGGCCGGCGCGCATCGAACAGTTTCGGCGCGCACGCGGCCCAATCGATGTGGCAGCCCGGTCGGCCGTCCTTTGGCTACAGCATCTCCTCGGTAGCGGCCCAGCGCACCGCGTAGCGCATCAGCTCGGGTAGGCTGCGCAACTGCAGCTTCTCCTTAATGTGCAGGCTGTGGGAATCCACAGTCTTCGGACTCAGGTGCAGCCGCTGACCGATCTCGGAGGTCGGCAGGCCCTGGCCGATAAGCTGGAACACCTCGAACTCGCGGTCCGTCAGATGTCCCAACGTCGCCGTGCCAGGCTCCTGTCTGCGCCCGGCAAAGGAGTTAATGATCCGGCGCGACACGCCGTCGCTGACATAAGTCTCGCCATTGAGGACCTTGCGGATGGCGAAGAGCAGCCTGTCGCCTCCTTCGGTCTTCATGATGTAGCCATGCCCGCCGGCGTGCAGCACCCGCTCGGCATACAGCGCTTCATCATGCATCGAGTGCACGATGACATAAGTGTCCGGCGCCCAGAGCCGAATGTCTTTCACCAGCACCAGGCCGCTGCGGCGCGGCAGCGTGATATCCACGAGCGCCAGGTCCGGCTTGAGCGTCTTGATCGCCTCCAGCGCCTGGACGGCGCCGTCCGCCTCGCCGCATACCTCCAAATCCTCCTCCTGGCCGATCAAGTCCACCAGGCCCCGGCGCGTCATCGGATGGTCCTCCACAATGAAAATGCGCCGCTTCACCTGCGCCGTTGACGCGCGTTCCTTTGGCTTCATGTGCAACCATAGCACAAAGTCGGCGGCAATTCTTGCGCCCAGACAAAGGCTGGGTCGCGCTCTTCCGAACCCGGAGACGGCCGTCAGCCAGATTTAACCGGCAGTTCCGCCAGCGAAATCTCCACGATCAGATCGGCCGCTATTTTCTCCAACTCCTGCCGGATGCGTTCCGCGTCGCACGCTTCGGGAATGCTCACCGTCGCGCGGGCTTTGAAGAGCGTCTCGCCCGACATTGCCGCGCTCGCGCATTCGGTCTCCAGCTCTTCGACGTTAACCCCAAAAGACCCGAGGGCCTGAGAGACCTGCCGCACGATTCCGGGCCTGTCCTGCCCGACAATCTCCAGCAGGCTCAGCCGTGTCGAGCGCGCCGCTTCCGGCGCCTTGTCTGGATGCACCACGACCGTGAGACCCCGCACCTGGAGTTTCTGCAAGGCCACGACCAGCGGCGATTCCTTCTCCGCCGGCACCTCGACCCGCAGGATTCCCGCGAAGTGCCCTCCCAGCCGAGACATGCGGCTCTCCAGCCAATTGCCGCCGTGCTCCGTGACCAGCCCGGCAATGGCGCCCACCAGCCCCGTCTGATCCGGCCCCAGCACCGTCATTACCAAAGTGCGCTGCATGAGTGCTCTGTACGCGGGGATTTTCCCCGTGGCAAGCCAAGACCGTGGGGCAGGGCAGAAATCGGTCCGCCTTTACCTCAACGACGCCAGGACCTCCTCCGCCGCCGCGCGCGGATCATCGGCCCCCGAGATGGACCGGCCAATCACCAGCCAATCCGCGCCCGCAGCCAGAGCTTCCCGCGCGCCAAGCACTCGCTTCTGGTCGCCCACCGCGCTCTTCTCGGCCCTGATGCCCGGCGTGACAAGCAGCGTGCCGGCAGGCACAGCCTTCCTCACCTCCGCTACCTCGCGCGGCGAACAAACAAGCCCGCGCAAGCCGGCCTGCACGCCGAGTTGCGCCAGCCGCAGCACATGCCGGGCGACATCCCCGTCCAGGCCCGTCTCCCGCAGGTCTTTGCCCTCGAGGCTCGTCAACACGGTGACGCCCAGCACAACCGGCGTTTCGCGTCCCAGCTCGCGCGCCGTGCGTGCCGCTGCCTCCTCGGCCGCTCGCAGCATGGCACTGCCGCCCGAGACGTGCACTGTGAGCATTTGCACGTCCAGCCGCACGACAGCCGCGACCGCTCCGGCGACTGTGTTGGGGATATCATGGAACTTCAGGTCGAGAAAGACGCGCGCTCCCTTCCCGCGCAACCGCCTCACAATGTCCGGGCCGGCGGCGGTGAACAACTCGCTGCCGACCTTAAATCCGCCCACAACCGGTCCAAGGGTCTCGGCGAGCGCCAGGGCACGCTCCGTGTTAGGCACATCGAGGGCGACCAGGATCGGGTTGCGCATGGAGGCATCTTTGCACACGGGCGGCAGGGCAACAAGCAATCCACTTGTCAAGCCTACAAAGTTTGAACAATTCCCCCCATTTCAGCGTCTGATTTCGATCAATGAAAACCAACCGGAAGAACGGCGCACGGCCATTGGCCAAGGGGCAATTGTGGCGCACAGAGAACGCCTACGTTCAGATTGTCGAGATGGGCAAGCGGCTGATCCATTACAAGATGCCCCGCGAGATCGGCCAGCGCGCAGTCAAGACCCATACCGTGGGTATAGAAACCCTCGCCAGCTATCTCAAGAGCAACCGAGCCCGCCTGGTCGAGGAAGCGGACCCTGCCCGCAGTTAGCCCATTCTCCGCTACGCCCAGACGTGTCTGGCTCAACAACGGGATAGCCCCCTAATCTGGCGTAATCCTCTCGGCGGCAGTGACTTAAGAGCTCCAAGAGTCTTTGCCCACAGTGACCATTCGGCAAACCGGCTCCTGCCGTCGGGCTTGCCGAAGGTTACGCGCCGTCACTACCCCGTGACCCCGCCGTATCCTCCCCATGACCTCACCGTAGTACCTCTAATAGCCTATTAGAGGTACTACGGTGAGGTCATGGGGAGGATACGGTGGGGTCAGGGTGCAGTAAGCGGCAAGAGGCGGCCCGATCCCTGTATTTTCTCAGAGGTGAGAAACTTCAAGCGGGTTGGCCGAAGGTTTACTCCCCAAGTGCCCTCCGGCGCATCTCAGTCAGGGCTTCTGTAGCGTTAACCACCTGTAACGGCCTCATTTACGCGTTTTCCCACCGCTGCGGCCCTCACGCCGGTGGTCCCTACCCCCTTGTTTCTCCAAAGGTCACGGACGGGGGCTGGCCTGGCTCGGGGCAGGTGAAGCCGCGGCAGAGGTCCCTTTACAGGGTTTTCTTGAGCAGCTCGATGAGCTGCTTCATCGCCGGGGAGAGCACCTTGTTCTTCTTGTAGATGACGGCCAGTTGCCGGTAGTTGTCGCCCTCCAGCCGGATGGAACAGAGGGTTTCGGCGGCGACCTCCTGGCGGACGGTGTCTTCCGGGACGATGGCAATCCCGCTGTCAATCTCGACGGCGCGTTTGGCGGTCTCGATGTTGTCGAACTCCATGACGTGCTCGGCGACAACACCGTGCTTTTTGAAGATCTTGTCGAGGGCTTTGCGGGTGGGAGTGTCGGGATCGAAGCTGATGAACTTCTGGCCGTTGAGGGCGCCGAACTTGACGCTCTTGCGGTTGGCGAGCGGGTGCTGGGGGGCGCAGACCAGCACCAGGCGGTCTTGACGCAGGAGGATCGTCTCGAGGCGCGCGTCGGGCACGGGGTAGGCGACGAGGCCCAGGTCAACGATGTTGGCCAGGACGTCCTCATAGACCTGGTTGGCGCGGCGGTATTCGACGTGGATGTTGACCTCGGGGTATTCCTTGAGGAAATGCTTCACGTAGGGCGGCAGGTCGTGCAGGCCGATGCTGTAAACAGTGGAAAGGCGGATGGTGCCCGAGACGACGTCCTTGAGTTCCTGCATTTTGCTGTGGATGGCGCCGTAGGTTTGCAGGAGGCGTTTGGCGTAGTCATAAAGGACCTGGCCTTCGGAGGTGAGGCGGAAGTTCTTCTTGCTGCGCTCGACGAGGAGGGATTTGAAATGGCCCTCGAGGGCGCTGATGGTTTGGCTCACGGCGGATTGCGTGACGTCGTTGGCTTGGGCGGCCTTAGTGAAACTTTTGGTTTCCACGAGGTCGCAGAAAACTTTTAGGCTCTCAAATTGCATAAGCGCATTGAATCTAAAGGGGGGCGTGGTGTCAACACCGGTTTATCACAGCCTGATGCGCGGCTCACTCGTAGCGCAGGGCGTCTATGGGGTCGAGCTGCGAGGCTTTGCGGGCGGGGTAGAAGCCGAAGAAGATGCCCACCGCGGCGCTGAAGGCAAAGGCCAGCACGATGGAGTCGGGCGAGATGAGCGTCGGCCAGTGCTGGAAAAAGGTGATGAGCTGGGCGCCGATGATTCCCGACATGATTCCGAGCGCGCCGCCGGTGGAGCTGAGGGCCACGGCTTCGATCAGGAACTGCAGGAGAATGTCCCGCCCCCGGGCCCCGACGGCCATGCGGATGCCGATCTCGCGCGTGCGCTCGGTCACGCTGACGAGCATGATGTTCATGATGCCGATGCCGCCCACGATCAGGGAAATGATGGCCACGCCGGCGAGCAATGCGGTCATGGTGTCCATCGCGGCGGTCTGGGTTTCGGCGATTTCCTGCTGGTTGCGGATCATGAAGTCGTCGTCGTGGCCCGCCTGGATTCGATGACGCTGGCGCAGGAGGTTGGTGATGCCGTCCTGGACATCGTTGATCTGGTCGGCGCTGCCGGCCTGGGCGAGGATGGAACGGAGCATGGTCACGCCGGCAAAGCGTTTCATGCACGTCGTGTAAGGGACGATGATGACGTCATCCTGATCCGAGCCGTACATGGAGGCGCCCTTCGGCTTAAGCACCCCCAGGACTTTCATAGGCACGTTGCGAATGCGGATGACCTTGCCAATGGGATCTTCGTCCGGGAACAGGTTATCGGCCACGGTCTTGCCGAGGATGCAGACTTTGGCCGCGGCGCGCACGTCGGTGTCGGAGAACATGACGCCATCATCGAGGTCCCATTGGCGAATGGTGAGGTAATCCACGCTTTCGCCCATGACCGAGGTGCTCCAGTTGTTATTGCCGGCCATGACCTGGGCGCCGCTGCGGACTTCGGGACTGACGGCGGACACGCCGGGAACCTCCCTTTCCATGGCCAGGGCGTCCTCGATCGTCAGCGTTCCGGCGCCGCCGTATCCGGAGCGGACGCCGCCGCGGTTGATGTTGCCGGCGAAGACCTGGATGACGTTCTGGCCCAGCGCGGCGATGCGCGCCTGGACCTGGGCCTTGGCGCCGTTGCCGATGCCGACCATCGCGATGACGGCGCCGACGCCGATGATGATGCCCAGCATCGTGAGAATGGTGCGCATCTTGTTCCGGCGCAGCGCGCGGAAGGCGACCTTAATGATGACGAAGTAACGCATGGGTCAGTCGGCCAGTTGAACGGCCTTCTGCTCCTCCTGGAGGCGTTGCAGCTCCGTGTCGGCGGCCAGGCGTTTCGCCACGGCGGAGTCGCTGACCACCTTGCCGTCGCGCATGACGACCATGCGCTTGGTGTACTGGGCGATGTCAAGTTCGTGGGTGACCATGACGATGGTCATGCCCTGGTCATTGAGCTTCTGGAACACGCCCATGATTTCAACGCTGGTGCGGGTATCGAGGTTGCCGGTGGGCTCGTCGGCCAACAGCAAGGCGGGGTCGTTGGAGAGGGCGCGGGCGATGGCGACGCGCTGCTGCTGGCCGCCGGAAAGCTGGTTGGGTTTATGGTCGGAGCGGTCGGCCAACCCGACGGCATCGAGGGCATTCAAGGCTCGCTCGCGCTGGCTTTGCCCGCCCAGGCGCTGGCGTGTGTAGAGCATGGGCAGCTCGACGTTTTCGAGGGCCGAGGTGCGGGCCAGGAGATTGAAGCCCTGGAACACGAAGCCGATCTTCTGGTTGCGGATGTCGGCCAGCTCATCGCGGTTAAGCTGCGACACGTCCACCCCGTCGAGCAGGTAGCTTCCCCGGCTGGGGCGGTCGAGGCAGCCGATGATATTCATCATGGTGGACTTGCCTGAGCCGCTGGCGCCCATCAGCGCTACGAACTCGCCCTGGGTGATCTCCAGCGACACGCCGCGCACGGCGTGCACGTCCACCTCGCCGGTGTGATAGATCTTGTGGATGTCCTGGAGCCGAATGACCGTCTGCATTAGTTCAAGCGGGCTGCGGAGAAGGCGGGTTGCGCCGCACCCGCAGCCAAATGATGAGTGCCGAAGCACCGCACACGACAGCGCCAACGGCCACCGTCGGGCCGACGCCCCAGAAATGGGAGAGCGTGCCTGCTTCGAGGCCCCCGACCGGCAGCATGCCGCCGAATATCAGCGCCCACACGCCCATGACCCGGCCGCGCATGTGGTCCTCGACGCTGGTCTGCACCAGCGTGTTGGTGGTGGAGAAGTAGAGCAGCATCCCCCACCCGGCAATCGCCAGGAAGAGCAGGGCCAGGTAGTAGTCCCGCGTCACCGACAGCAGCAGGAGCATGAGCGAGAACAGCCCGAGGCCACCGAAGACCATCAGCCGCGGGCGAACGCGCCCGCCAAAACTGGCCACGGCCAGCGCGCCGAACACCGCGCCGATGCCATTGGCGCTCAACAGTGCGCCGTAGCCGCGCTCGTCCACGTGGAGCAATTCGCTGGCAAAGGCGGGCAGCAGCACTGAGTAGGACCAGCCGAAGACGCCCACGATGGCAAAGAGCAGCAACAGGGTTCGTACCCGGCGGTGCCTCATCACGTAGGCCAGACCCTCCCGGGCGTGCTCCCAGGTTGAGTCGGGCCGGGTGGGGGCAATAAACCTCGGCAGCCGCATCAGGACCAGGCCGGCGATGACCGCCATGAAGCTCAGCCCGTTCAGGAAGAAGCAGGCTGCCATGCCGGTCTGCGCTATGAGAAAACCCGCCGCCGCCGGCCCGACCACGCGCGCGCTGTTCACGATCGAGCTGTTGAGCGACAGCGCATTCATGAGGTCCTCGCGGCTGGTCATCTCCACCATGAATGCCTGCCGGGCCGGCATGTCGAATGCCATCGCCACGCCGCCAAGGCCCGCCAGCACCAGGATGTGCCAGGGCCGAACCACTCGGACCCATACGAGCGCTCCCAGGGCGAACGCCAGCAGCATCATACCGCTTTGCGTGAACAGCAGGATCGTGCGTTTGGGATGCCGGTCCGCCACCGACCCGCCCCAGATGGAGAAGAACAGCATCGGCGCGGAGCTGACGGCGGCCACAATGCCGAGCAGCAGCTTCGAGCCGGTGAGCTGATAGACAAGCCAGTTTTGTGCCGTGTTCTGCATCCAGGTGCCGATCAGGGAGATGAGCTGGCCAAAGAAGAACAGGCGGAAGTTTTGGTGTTTCAGCGCCGCAAATGTCTCCCGCAGTGAGAGCGCGCCCGTGAACACGCGTCGCGGCTGGCCCGTGACCTCCTCGGGGACCTCGGCCACCCTCGAGGCGGGGCTCTCCGGTTCTTGCGCCATGAGGCATTAGCGGAACCGCGGCCCGCCGAATGGGCTCGAGCCGCCCATGGCGGAGGACGACTGGGATGACGGAATGTGCACGGAGGTGATCACCGCGTCCCCCTCCTTCAGGCCTTCGGTGATTTCGGTATAGGAGCCGTCGGTGATGCCGGTGCGGACACGCGTGGCTTGAGGCACGATGACCGGGTCGCTGCTGCCGGGAGGCGTATTCGTGACCAGGACATAAAGCGTGCGCCAGCTCGGTGCCGTGCGTGGCCGAGAGCCGGGCCCCCCGGCCCCGGGCGGGCCGCCGCCGGCGCGCTGCAGCGCGCCGCTCTGAAACAGCTCGCGCAGCTTCGCCCGAATCTCGGGAGGTGGTTCTTCGCCACGGTCTCGCATTTCGCGCACGCGCCGCATGAGGACTTCGGGCGGCTCGTTGCCGGTCAAGGGCGGCTGGCCGGCCTCGGCGGTTTCGACTTTGTTGGTGCCACCAGCGGTCGTCACGGCGTTGGTCGAGCCGGTCCGGCTCTCTTTGCCAAGGCCGATTTTGGCCAGCAGGCGCGCCACCAGCGTCTGGTTGGTACTCGCCTCGGGCGGGCGGAACCGCAGCGCGGCATTGGGCACTTTCAGCACGTTAGTGCGTTGCCCCGTGATGATTGAGACCGTCGCCGTCATGCCGGGCTTGAGCTTGAAATCGGAGTTCGTGACCCCAATCACCGTATCGTAGGTCACGACGTTCTGCACGGTGACGGGCGAGTTGCGGATCTGGGTTACGCCCCCGATAAACGTGCGGTTCGGATAGGCATCCACCGTGAAAGTGACGCGCTGGTTGGTCTCCACGGTGCCGACGTCGGCTTCGGAGACGTTGGCATCAATCTGCATGTTCGCAAGGTCATTGGCGATCTGGAAGAGCACCGGGGCGTTCATGCTGGCCGCGACGGTCTGGCCCACGTCCACGTTGCGGGAGATGACGATGCCGTCCACGGGCGAGTAAATGGTGCAGTGGTCGAGGTCGAGCTGGGCCTTTTCCAGCGCGGCCTGCTTCATTTGTACCTGGGCTTGCGCCTGGTGGAGGCTGGCTACGGCGGTGTCGTTGTCGGAGGCGGAGATGAGCTTGGCGTCGAAGAGTTGCTTCTGGCGTTTGGCTTCGACGGTCTGCAGTTCGAGAGAGGCCCTGGCATTGGCCAGGTCGCCCTCGGCCTGGTGAACTGCGGCCTTGAACGGCGCGGGGTCTATCAGCGCCACGACCTGGTTGGATTTGACGAGGGAATTCCAGTCGGCCAGGAGCTTGGCGATGTTGCCTGAAATCTGGCTGCCGACCTGTATGTTCAAAACCGGGTTCAATGTGCCGCTGGCGCTGACGCTCTGCGTCAGGTCGCCCCGGGTAACGGACACGGTTTGATACTGCGGCGCCTCGCTGTGATCGTTTCGGAAGTAGTACACGGCGGCGCCCGCCGCTCCCAGCACCACCAGGATTACTATCCACTTCGACCACCCGGACTTTCGATTACTTGCCATAGTTTTCAGCAGCCAGCAGGCTCTGAAATAAGAGACCGTTCAGCACGCTGGCAAGTTACCGAAATCCTTATCAGGTACGCCAGAATGGATTCAGGGCGAGATGTTCGGGCTAGAAGGCCAGCACGCGACTCCTCTGCACGCGGCCTTCGAAGTAGAGCGCGTTCTTGCCCGTAAAGGCGCCGCTCGCCGGATGGAACGCCTCGGCATCACCGACCAGCGGCGTGTTGAGCCGGCCCCCGAAGACTACCTCCACGATCTCCCGCGTCGCGGGGGTCCAATCCTCGGGATGACTGTACGAAGCGCCGTTCAGGTGCAGGTTCCACTCGTAGCTGGTTTGCTCGTTAGGGAAGACCTGATGGTCTTCGGGGCATTGAAACACGGCTGTGGTCTTGAGGTATGGGCCAAGCACAGCGGTGATCGAGGGGAGGTTCGTATTCACGCTGAGCAACTGCGCGCAGGAGGGCAGGTAATCATTGTTCTCCTGGACATAGAGGTCCAGTGCCAGCCCGATCTGGTGCAGGTTGCTGAGGCAGGAGGTGCACAGGGCGGTGCGTTTGGCGCGGCCCAACCCCGGGAGCACGAGGCTGGCCAGCAGGCCAACGATCGCTATCACCACCAGCAGTTCGATCAGCGAGAAGCCGCGGCGGGGCTTCATGGCGCAAGACTCCTGGCCCGAGTGTTTCACGCTGGTAGGGACGCCTCGCCGAGGCGTCCGTGTTGTGGCGGCGGAGGACGCCTCGGCGAGGCGTCCCTACCCTGCAGCGAGATGGGGGCGCTGGTCTGCATTGGGAGTCAGGGCCTCCGAACCGTGGAAACGGTCGTGAGCAGTTCCTGCACGACCCCGGCCGTGCTGGCGCGGAAATGTGAGTCTTCGTGCATGTATTCAGCGGCGGCCTGCTGGATCGTGGCGCGGCCCGCGTCGGAGTTCAGGTAAGCGCCCAGGCTGGCTTTCTCCTCAGGGCTCATCGTGGCCCGGTAATCAGCGACCCATTGTGCCATGGCGTCAATGCGCGCCTGCCGCTTCTCGGGGTGGATGCGCGCCACGATCATGTTCAGGCCCTTGATGTGGCCGATATTGAAGAAGTCCAGGAACGCCTTCTGGCGATTCGCCGGGTTGTCCATCGGCCCGTAGCGCAGTTGCAGGAAGCGCTCCACGGGACGGGATGCCGCCCCAACGCGCGCCGCCGCCTCGAGGTCGCGCAACGCCTCGGCCGGCGTGTATTCGTGGAATTGCCGAACCCAGAGAACGACCACCACTCCGGCCAGGGCGGCGGCAATTCCGCATACCCATAGGAGCCTCCGGGTGCGGGTTTTCACTGCGCGAGCCTGGCAGGGGAGTTACCCCCTGTCACGTAAGCCGAGCGTGAGCGGTCCGTGCTCGCCGCCGGATTCTGCGGCCTTCCTGGCGAGCCAGGGACCGCTCGCCTCCAGCACGAGCCTTCCGGAGCTCATTTCCCGGAGGGTTGTATGTGGACGATCACCGGCTGGCTCGCATTGCCGTTGCGGTCCACGGCGCTGACGGCAACCACGTCGGGCGCCGGGTTGTTCCAGGCCAGCGAGGTCGTCGCGGCGGGCAGGACCTGCGTCATCCAACGCGTGCCGGCACGGCTCTGCACGAGCCAGAGCCAGGGCTTGCTCAAGCCGGCGGGCGCCCAGCTCACGCTCGCCGGGCGTCCCGTGGCGCACTCGGTTGCCTTGACTCTCGGCGCGCCCGGGGCGCCTCCGTCCAGCCAGGTGTAAGCCGGCATGAGCGCCGGCTGCTGATACACCTCCCGCTTGAGCGCTTCGTCCAGTGTGGTGTTGCGCATGAGGGTGCGCATGTTCCAGTGGATGTGGCCGCTCGGTATGGGCAGCTCGCGGTCAATGCGTATCTGATTGACGATCTCCTGCGGTGGCCAGATGCGACGCGCGCGCGCGTAATCGATGCTCGCCGCCTGCGAGCCGCGGCCCGTGTGGGCGGTGTTCAGACCCGCAATCAGCAGCCGGCGCTGGCTGTTCTGGACAGCCCACCACCTCAGCAGCGCGGGGAAGCCTTGCTCCTCGGCGTCCGTGGGCCAGTAAAGCTGCGGGGCGAGATAATCCACCCAGCCGTTGGCCAGCCATTTGCGCGAGTCGGCATACAGCACGGCGTAAGCGTCGAAGCCCTTGACTGACGCGGGGTAGCCCGGACGCCATATCCCGAAGGGGCTGACGCCGAACTTCACCCACGGCTTGGCCGACTTGATCGAGCGGTAAACGCGCTCGATGAACTGGTTCACGTTGTCACGCCGCCAGTCGTCCCGGGTCATCTTTCCGTGCGCCCCATAACGCCGCCAGCTCGCCTCGTCCGGGAAATCCATCTCCTTGCCCGCACTGTCCTTCTCTTTGTAAGGATAGAAGTAGTCGTCGAAGTGGACGCCGTCCACGTCGTAGCGTTTCACCACGTCCATGATGACGCTCAGCGAGTAGTCCTGCACCTCCTTTTCGCCGGGGTCGAGCCAGAGGAATTTGCCGTAATGGCGGACCAGTTGCGGACGGCGTTTGCTGACGTGATCGGCGGAGGTGGGCGAAGTGGAGTCCAGAATACGCGCGCGGTAAGGGTTGAACCACGCGTGCAGTTCCAGCCCGCGCTTGTGCGCTTCGGCGATAGCGAACGCCAGCGGGTCGTAATAGGGCTGCGGCGCCCGGCCCATCACCCCCGTGAGGTACTCCGACCACGGCTCGATGCGCGAAGCGTAGAGCGCGTCGCAGGCAGGCCGGACCTGCAGGATGATGGCATTCAGCCTGAGCTGCACTGCGCGGTCCAGGATAGCCAGCAACTCGGTCTGCTGCTCGGCGCTGCTCAGGCCTTTTTGCGACGGCCAGTCAATGTTGCCGACGCTGGCGACCCAGGCGCCGCGGAACTCGCGCATCGGGGGCGGCGGGACGACTGGAGCCGGCGTGGAAGTAGCCGCGTGCGAGAGCTGGCTCGTGCCGGCAGCCAGGACGGCCACGCACAGCGCCGCGCCTCCGGGCCGGGTTCGCCCCCAGAGCGTGCGCAGGAGCCTCACTGCCCCGGAGTGGAAGGCGTTCACAGAATTGATTGGCATAGTGAGGGCCAGCGCTTAACGCGGCGGCTGCGTATGTGTTATCCGGAATCGTTGAGGCGTGCAAGGCAGAGATGGTCCAGCCCGATCCCTATCAGGAACCCATCCGGCACCCCTCCAGTACCTCTCCGTAGCACCTCTTATCGCGGATAAGAGGTGCTACGGTGAGGATCGGGTGAGCATCCGGCGATATTGGCCTTAGGGACCGTGGGAGGCAGGGATTGATTTCGCACAAACTTCCTTCTGCCTTGACACTACTTGCCTTTGCACAAGCTGCCGAGGCACAGCAGGTTACCTAAGGTGTCCGCGACGGCGGTTCAAGGCTCTGGGACGCCTGGCCCGGCGGATAGCGCCGGAAGGCGCATTTTTTGACGAAAAGTGCTTGATTTGGTGTTGCACAATAGTGTAGAGGTAGCATCGGCACAAAAGATCACTGGGTTAGCAAGGGTTTAGCGGCACAATTCAAATCTCGGTTCCTCACCAATAAGTTGTGCTCCGACAGCAGATGTACCCTGTCTGTGGTATGTTTTATACTTTACCGGGCAGGGCGGCTATGGTTGTTTTATAGGCAAACATGTATCTTAAGAATCTGACGGTTCTGGGGTTCAAGTCCTTTGCGGACAAGACTGCGTTGGGTTTCCAGCCGGGGGTGACGGCGATTGTAGGCCCCAATGGGTGTGGTAAGTCCAATGTGTCGGACGCTATACGTTGGGTACTGGGGGAGCAATCGGCCAAGGCGCTGCGCGGGGGGGAAATGGCCGACGTGATATTCAACGGCACGGATGGACGCAAGCCATTGGGGATGGCGGAGGTTTCGCTCACAATAGGTGGTGTGGACGAGGAACACCTGACGGCGGCAGGGGTCGAAATGGCTTACAACGAGGTCACCGTGACCCGGCGGGTGTTCCGGGACGGCGGCAGCGAGTATTTCATCAACAAGACGCCCTGCCGGCTGAAGGACATCCAGCAGTTGTTCATGGGCACGGGCGTGGGCCGGACCAGCTACAGCATCATGGCCCAGGGCAACATCACCCAGATCCTGTCCAGCAAGCCCGAAGACCGGCGCATGATTTTCGAGGAGGCGGCGGGCATCACGAAATACAAGGCGCAGAAGAAGGAGGCCTTGCGCAAGCTGGAATACACGGAGCAGAACCTGGTGCGCGTGGCCGACCTCGTGCGCGAGGTCAAACGACAGATCGGCTCTCTCCAGCGCCAGGCCGGCAAGGCGCGCCGCTACAAACAGCTTTCCGCCGAGCTGCAGCACCTGGATACGCAGCTTGCGCGGCACCAGTTCGACCAGTTGCAGGCGGAGATCGCCGAACGGCAGGCCGCGGCGGAGGGGTTGCGCGCCGAAATCGAGTCCAACTCTGCCGCCGTGCTGCGCTCGGAGGACGAAATCACGCAACTGCGCCAGCGGCTGTCGGAGCTGGAACATCAGATCAGCCTCATGCAACAGCAGGGGCTGGAACTCAAGAGCGAGATCGACCGGCACGAGAGCCGCATCCATTTCAACGAGGAGCGGCTGCGCGAGTTTGCGGCGCAGAACACCAAGGCGATGGCCGAGCTGACGCAGGCCGAAGAACGGCGGCGCGCGGCGCAGCAGGAAATCGCGGCCGTTGCCGAGCGCCTGGCTGCCTCGCAAGTGGCGCTGGAGCATCACCGCCAGGCGCTGGCGGACAAGCAGCAGGCGCTGCGGACTGTCGAGGAGGAGCTCCGGCAGCAGCAGGAAATGCTGCGGCAGGCGCAGGCGGACGCCTTTGCGGCGGCGCAGGACCTGAGCCGGGTGCGCAACGAGATCACCGCCCTGGATTTGCAGAAGCAGGGCAACGTGGTGCGGCTGGAGAAGCTTTCGGCGGAGAAGATTCAGCTCGAGGAAGAGCGGACGCGGCTGGAGACGCGGCTGCAGGAATTCGTGCAGAGCGTGCAGGCCGAGAAGCTGAATGCGCAGACGCAGCGCGGCACCGTCGAGCAGCGGCAGGAACGCCTGCGCCAGATCCACGAAGAGCTGACCCGGGCCGCCGCGGCGCAGGACCAGGCGCTCCAGCAGCAGGCCGAAACGCGGTCACGCCTGGATGTGCTGGAGCAATTGCAGGCCGAGCATGAAGGATTCGGGGCCGGCGCCCTGGCGGCGCTCAGCCAGTCGCAACATGTGCTGGGCTCGCTGGCGGATAAAATCCGCGTGGCCGATCCGTATGTCACGGCGATCGAGACGGCGCTGGGGCATCACCTGCAGGTGGTGCTGACGGAGCAGCCCGAGGCCGCCCACCAGATTCTGGCCGACCTGAGCGCCGGCCGGAAGGGCCGCGCGAGCGTGGCCCCGATGGCGTTCATTCGCAACGGCAATGGTGCCTCCGTGCCGGAGCTTGCCCAGGCGGTTTCGCACGGCTTCGACGCGGGGACTGGCGGCCAGGAAGCACCGCGCTCTGTGCCTGAACTTAACGGCGTGCCGCTGGAGGCGCTGGCGGTGATCCACAGCGAGGCGCCAATCAAGCCCTTGCTGCAGCGCCTTCTGGGCACGACCCGCATCGTGCGCGATCTGGACGCCGCGACCGCCGCGTGGCGGCAGAACGGCGGCGGGCTGCACTACGTCACACTGAGCGGCGACGTGCTGAGCGCGCATGGCATTTACACGGGCGGCTATCAGAACGGCAACGGCAACGGCAAAGCCCCTGCCTCGATCCTGGGGCGCAAGAACCAGATCGAAGGTTTGCGCACCCAGTTGGCCACTCTCCAGGAGCAGGTGGCCGGGATGAGTCGCGCCAAAGGCGCCTTGCAAAGCGAGCAGACAGAGCTGCAGGCCAGCCTGCAGCAGGCACAGACCGAATTGCGCGCCCAGGAGGTAGCCATCGCGACGCATGAGGGCGAATTCAGCGCCTTGCAGCAGTCCCAGCGGCTGCTGCACCAGAAAGTCGAGACGGTGGTCTATGAAATCCAGAGCCTGGCGGCGCAGGAGCAGGAGGGCCTGCAGAAGCGCGCCGAGCTGTCCTCCCGGGCCGCGGAAAGCGAAGCCCGCGAGAGCGAGCGGCAGGCCGAGGTGGTGTCGCTCACGTCCCGCATGGAGCAGTCGCGACAACAGCGAGACGCGGCCAATAGCGGCCTTACCGAGAGCCGGGTGGCCCTGGCGACCGAAGAGCAGATGCACGCGTCGTTCGAGCAGCAGAATCAATCGCTGGAGCAGCGGGTGCGCGAGTTGGCCCAGCTCATCGAGCAGCGCCGGGCCGAGCTCTCATCGTTCGTGGGCAAGAAAGAGCGTGCGGAATCCGAGATTCAGGAATCTCACAGCCGCATCGGATCGTTGCAGCATGACCGGGAGCAGGTGAACGCACAGGCCGCCGAGCTGGTCGCGCAGCAGCAGGCGCAGGAGGCTGACATCACCGCGCGCGAAGAAGGGCTGCGCGAGAGCCGCCGGCGGCTGACCGAGTTTCAGGAACGCCGGGGCGCCCTGGAAGTCGAGCTGGCGCAGAAGCAAATGGCCATGCAGAACCTGCGGGAGCGCGTCCAGCAAAAGTACCAGGTCAAGCTGGATGACATCCGCAGTGAGTGCATCACGATCACGTTCGCCGATGAAGGCGCACCCAAGGTGCACGTCATGACCCCCGAGGAGATGGCCGCTGCCGGGGCGGCGACCGATTGGGCCGCCGTCGCGCAGCAGGTCGAGGCCCTGCAGGCGCGCATTGACGAGATGGGGCCAGTCAATCTGGTGGCGATTGAGGAGTATGAGGAAACCGAGCAGCGTTACCAGTTCCTCAGCCAGCAGCACGATGATCTCGTGCAGGCCAAGGCGCAACTGCTCGAGGTGATCAATCGCATCAACGTGCAGACGCGCGACATGTTCAAGGAGACCTTCGAGAAGATCCGCGCCAACTTCCAGGCCATGTTCACAGAAGTCTTCGGAGGCGGCAAAGCGGACCTGCTGCTGATGGACGAGAACGACCTGCTGGAGAGCGGGATTGACATCATGGCGCGGCCCCCGGGCAAGCAGTTGCAGACGATTTCGCTGCTCTCGGGCGGCGAGCAGACCATGACCGCCGTGGCTCTGCTGTTCTCGATATACCAGGTCAAGCCCAGCCCGTTCTGCGTGCTGGACGAGCTGGACGCGCCGCTGGACGAGTCCAACATCAACCGCTTCGTCCACATCCTGCAGCGGTTTCTGGTGCATTCGCAGTTCATTATCATCACGCACAACAAGCGAACGATCGGGATGGCAGACGTGCTCTACGGCATCACGATGCAAGAGCATGGCGTCAGCAAGATCGTCAGCGTGAAGTTCCATAAGGCCGCGGAGGGCGCCGCCGACCGTTCGGCGGGCACGCTCGCCTCTGCGGAGGCGGAGGAGGAAACGCCGCAGCGGCCTGGTGCGGACGCGGAGATCGTGATGGCCAAGTAGCGCCGTACGAAGGCGAAGGCGGCCCGTTGTCGAGCCGCCCTCGCCCATTGCACTAATAACAGTTCAAAGGGAGTAAACACCGCGACCCGCCGCAGGTTGCGGGAGGGGCTTCTCGACACGACACGCCAGCCGCCGTTGGGTTTGGAACTGAACAGCCAATGCCGTTTTCGGCAGCTTTAAGGAGGCAGGGCGCGGCGCGCCGTCGTCACTCTGCGCTGATCCACTGCGAATAGGCGCGCGGGCCGAAGTACTCGTAGCCTTTGCTGGCGTTGGTCGTGCCCGCCAGGATGCAATGGATGAAGCCGTTCCGCTCGACCTGCACGGTGTGAAGGATCTTGTGGTCGGGATTCTCCTTGAGCAGGAACCGGACGCGGCCATCGAGCGCGGAGAAGGTCTGGAACTCGGCGTTGGTCTGGCAGGTGAAGGGGAAATCCGCCGCGAGATCGCGCTGCATTTCGTGACTCTTGCCCCAGGTTCCGCCCGAGGTGGTGACGAATGGCTTGTCGTTGAGCAGCGCGGCGGCGTCATTGTAAGCCAGCACGCAGAGGAAGTGCTGGTCTGAGGAGCGCAGCCATCGCGCCAGCTTCTCTTCATGCCCGCGGGACTTATCGTAGGCGTAATTGCTGTCGAGGAAGGCGATGCGCACGACGTCGTCCGGAATGGACGGGACGGCATTGAGGTAGCCGAAGATGAAGCTGCCGCCGCCGCTATGACCCGTGAGCACCGTGTCCAGCGGAGACCCGGCGAACAGGCGCTGCACGGTGGCAATGATGTCGGGAATAGCGGAATCCCCGTGGGCCTTGCGCCATGCCGGCCAGCTCCTGGACTGGGCTTCCAAATAGCAGACGACCACCACGCGGTCCTTCAGCACTTCGCGCAGAAAGCGCGTCTGGGCGCCGATGTGCTGAATGTCGTAGTGCCAATCGTCGCCAGGCTTCACGGCCTTGCCGATGGTTTGCGCGGTGGTGTTGCCGTTGGGCAAAGCATAGAAGATGAG
>Ga0335069_10004852_pt1 | contig 19828 bp, 11 predicted proteins | sample Lox_Sample_11_FD_206714 | JGI IMG/M metagenome (GOLD analysis project Ga0335069, IMG submission 206714) | Soil microbial communities from Loxahatchee National Wildlife Refuge, Florida, United States - Lox_Sample_1.1 | ecosystem: Environmental > Terrestrial > Soil > Wetlands | place: USA... | reverse complement strand
CCTGATGTGGTCAGGGGCGAGGGGCGCAAGCGTGATCTCCCCTATCTTGGCGCCGGCGGTCTTGATTGCTTCAAGCCTGCGTATCAGCGGGTGGGCGGGCGTGACCTCATTGTCACGATAGGCGCCGATCAGCAGCAAGTGCTCCAGATCGGACCGGGTCAATAGATCCTCGAGCAGATCGAGCGTCGCTGCGTCCAACCATTGCAAATCGTCGAGGAACAGCGCCAGCGGATGTTCGGGCCGCGCGAAGACGCCGATGAAGCGCCGCAAGACCAACTGGAACCGCCCCTGCGCCTGTTGCGGCGGAAGCTCCGGGACCGGCGGCTGCTCGCCGATGATGAGCTTCAGCTCGGGCACGAGACCGACCATAAGCTGTCCGTTCGGCCCCAAGGCTTCGCGTAAGGCGTCGCGCCACGGTGCCAGATCGGCTTCGCTCTTCGCGAGAAGACCCCGGATCAGGGTCTGAAAGGCTTGCGCGAGCGTCGAATACGGGATGTCGTGCTTGTATTGATCGAACTTCCCGGAGGCGAAGAGGCCGCGAGCCGGCACCAGCACCTTGTGCAGCTCGTTGACGATCGACGACTTGCCGACGCCGGAATATCCGGACACCAGCACCAGCTCCGGTGTGCCGCCGTCGACCACACGATCGAAGGCGGCGAGCAAGAGTTCGATCTCGCGCTCTCGCCCGTACAGTTTCTCGGGAATTAGAAGCCGGTCTGGCGTGTCGTGTTCGCCGAGCGGGAAGTCGTCGATGCTGCGCTGAGCCTCCCATTCGGCAAGACAGCGCCGGAGGTCGCGCTCGAGGCCGGCCGCGGTCTGGTAGCGCTCCTCGGCCGTCTTGGCGAGCAGCTTCATGATGATCGCCGAAACGGCGCCGGGCACCTCCTTCCGCCGCCCGGCGGGCGGCACCGGCCGCCGGGCAACATGGCAGTGCACCCACTCCATCGGATCGGCAGCCGTAAACGGCAGAGTGCCGGTGAGCATCTGGTAGAAGGTAACGCCGAGGGCGTAGAGGTCGCTGCGGGAGTCGATCGACCGGTTCATGCGCCCGGTCTGCTCCGGGGCCATATAGGCGAGCGTGCCGGCGATGGTCTCGGGCGGCTCGGGCGCCTGCCGCTCGCGGGACAGGCGCGAAGCGAGGCCGAAGCCGGTGAGCCGCACCTCTACGTTCGCGCCGTTCACCAGGATATTGGCCGGCTTGATGTCCTTGTGGACGAGGCCGCGCTGGTGGACCTTGTCCAGAGCAGAGGCGATGCTGATAGCGATGCGCAGGAACGGACCCACCTCCATGGGGGCTCCGAGCCGCCGCTCGAGCGGCTCACCGCCCGGATCCTCGAGCAGCAGCATGGTGCGACCGCCTTCCCGCCCAAGCTCCAGCGGCCGCACGGCCCATGCACGATCCAGCTCATCCTTCAATGCGTATTCGTGGGCGAGGCGATCGAGGCTCGATGGTGTCGGGCGCTCTGCGGCAGGTAGGACAACCAGCACGGAGTCATGGCTGCCGTCGGCGCCTAGGCGCCATCCTCGGCAGAAGACGCGTTCGCCGTCCTCCGACAAGACCTGAAGGCCGTCGTCTCCTTGAGTGCCGAACCGAAACGATAGCTCCAATCACCGTGCTCCGCTAGCAAGCTGGCCGTTCGCGGTCAGTCTGGTCAACCAGCCGCGGATTGTGCCATCGCCAACGTTGTATGACCATGTCGTTGGGGTACCGAGCGAATCCAGCCGGCCCGGCGGGTTTCCAATGCCCACCGGGGCTGCCGGCTGATCACCAAAGGGTCGCCACCGTCGTCGGCGTAATGGCGGCCTCGACCGGTTTCGTAGCACAATGGAATTGTGTGGCGGCAAGTCCGAGGCCGCCGGCCTGCAATCAGCACGACGCCGGCAATGATGAGTTGCTTGCGTATCTTTGTGCCCCGATCTCAGCAACTGAACGGGCATCAGAAGGCGCCGCGCCCGTGCTTGTGAATCCTGCGACCGGACCGATGCGGCAGGTGTGGGCCGACCTGCATCGCAGCCATGCCGAACTAATGCTGGCGAACGCCGGGTGTGCAATCCTTTATCGACCTGGGCTGTTGCTGTTTTGTCAGGTACAGTACCGGAGAGTATTCGCCATCGTGAAGGATTTCCTACCTTGCCGAGAACCATGTGGGTGGCCGTCGCAATAGGTTCGCCAGTTCCGAGATTACGCGCTTGCATCTGCACTACTTCACGATTTGCGCCTTGGAACGATCGATTGTCAGAGCCACCGCCGCCATCACCAGTGCACCATAGGCGATCGGCTCGTAGGCGGGATCGAGACCGATCGTCGCGAACCCCACCCGCAACACCGTGATCGTCAGCGCACCGATAAACGTCCGCCCGAGGCCGCCTACGCCACCCGTGATCGATGTGCCGCCGATCACAACGGCAGCGATGCTCGGAAGCAGCAGGCTGTCCGCGATGGTCGGGCTTCCGCTGGAGTCGCGCGCCACCATCGCCATTCCGGCCAGCCCGGAGAACAGTCCGGCCAGGGCGAAGCCAAGGATCTTCACCCGCCCGACACGGATGCCGGAGAGCAGCGCGGCTCTCTCGGCCATGCCGATCGCGTAGATATAGCGGCCGAGCGGCAGCTGGCGCAGGGCGACGGCGAGAACCACAAGGGCGGCCAATGCTAAGCTGAATAAATTCGGGACACCGACACTGTTGCGCTCGAGCCACCCGACGGCGGAATAGCCGGCCGCGACCGGAATCGTGGTCTGCGCAATGATCAGCGCCAGGCCCGACCACAAGCCCAGCCCGGCGAGCGTAACGATAAAAGACGGCATCTGCGCGCGCGCGTGGATAAGGCCCTGGACGCTACCGATGAGTGTGGTGAGCGCCAGCACCCCGACGAGGGTGACCGGACCAATCGCCGGCAGGGCGAGGGCGATCAGCACCGAGGCAAGCGAGGCAACTGCGGCCATCGACAGATCGATGCCGCCCAGCAGGATCACCACCGTCTGCCCCGTGGCCAGGATCAAAATGACGCTGGATTCATCGGCCAGCACGTTGAGCGAGTAAAGGGACAGAAATGACGGCTCGATCGCTCCTACCGCGCACAACAGGCTGATCAGAACCGCAAGCGGCGCGAATCGCCTCGCCGCCGGGCCGATGCGCGAGCGCACCTCGCGGTCTTCCGGCGGGATCCGCGGACTTCCATCTGTAAGAGGAGCAGGTGTCATGTCTGGTCGCACTTGCTACCGGCTAGGCCCGACAGCGCGGAAATGTCTCTCCACGCGGGCGCCGTCAGACCATTCGCTCGAGGACCTGCAGTCGGGACGGCTTCGTCGCGGACGCGGGAAAACGACCACAAATGACTCCGTCCTTCATGACGACAATGCTGTGGCTCAGGGCCATGACCTCATCGACCGTATCGGCGACCAGCAGGACGCCGAGGCCGTCTCGGGCAAGTTCGCGGATCAGGGCGAACATCTCGGCCTTGACGCCGATGTCGAGCCCGCGCATCGGGTGATCGAGGATAAGGACTTTCAGCTTTCGCCCGATCAGCCATTTGGCAAGCACGACCTTCTGCTGGTTGCCACCACTGAGATCATGCGCCGGCGTGTCCGCCGCCGGCGTATTGATGCGCAATCGCTCGATCCAGCTTTTGACGAGCTGCCGCTCCCCGGCGAGGTCGATGAAAGGGCCGCGCCGGAGGTCATCAAGATGCGCTAGCGTCATGTTCTCGCGCACGCCGAGGCCGCCAACGATGCCCTCCAGACACCGCTCGGCCGGCACATAGCCGATGCCGAGCTGCACCGCATCGGCGGGTTCGCGAAGCCGCACCGGTCGTCCGTCCAGCACGATCTCGCCAGTATCGGCCCGCTCGGCGCCGAACAGCGTGCGGCACAGGCTCTCGCCTCCGGAGCCCGCCAACTCGGCAATCCCAAGCACTTCGCCGGCATGAAGCTCGAAGCTCACGCCCTGGTAGTTGTTGCGGCGACCGAGTTCACGGACGCTCAACCTGACCTTGGCTCCGTGCGTCGACAAGGGAGCCCGCTGCAGGTAGTCGGCGTCGAGCTCGCGGCCGAGCATGAGCCGCTGCAGATCGGCGATGTTGCACATGGCGCGGTCGCGCGTCGCATGGCAGCGGCCATCGACCATGACGCAGATACGATCGGACACGCGTAGCACCTCGTCGAGACGGTGCGACACGAACACGACGGAAGCGCGGCGGCGCAGGCGTTCGATCTGCCCGAGTACGGTCTCGATGCCGTGGGCGTCCAGCATCGAGGTCGGTTCGTCGAAGAGAATGATTGGCTCGTGCCGGGTGTGCTCCTCGATGGCCAGCGCCCTTGCGATCTCGACTAGCTGCCGCTCGCCAAACGAGAGTGTGGCTGTCAGAGCGGACGGCGATATCCCGGCTCCCAGCTTGTCGAGCTGTGTCGCTGCCAGCGCATAGAGCGTGCGCCAGTCGTAGAAGCCGGCACGCAGTGCCCGACGTTCATGACCAAGCAGGATATTCTCGGCGACGGTCACATTGGGCAGGACCGCTTGTTCCTGGAACACGATGCCGATGCCGGAAGCAGCCGCTGCGGCGACGTTCACCGAGCTGACCGGCGTGCCGCGGACGATGATGCGCCCGCGGTCGGCGCGAAGAACTCCGGCAAGCACTTTGAGCAGCGTGGACTTGCCAGCGCCGTTCTCGCCGATCAGCCCGATCACCTCGCGTGGGCGGACGTCAATCGAGACATCGTCGAGGGCACAGACTCCGGCAAAGCTCTTGCTCAATCCCTCGACGCGCAGTACGGGCTCCGTCACTTCACGATCCTCAAGCGGCTGCGCAGAGGCCACGTGGTGACGAGGACGGCCAACAGGATGAGCGCGCCCTGCACCGCCTTCTGAGCATAGGGACTGATGCCGACGAAGATCATTCCATTGGTGAGCACCGCAAGTGTCAGGGTCCCGACGACGGATTGCAGGACTCCACCGCGGCCGCCGCCGAGCGACGTTCCGCCGATGACAACGGCGGTGATGGTCGCGAACATTTGTCCGACGCCGACTTCGACGTGGCCGAGCCCGATGCGCGCCGATTCCAGCGCCCCACCGAGACCGCTGAGAAGCCCAGCGAACGCAAAGGCAAGCACCTTGTAGCGATCAACAGGAAGGCCCAAGAGACGAGCCAGATCCTCGCCGCCACCGATCACCATGCTGTACCGTCCAAACCGAGTGTAGCTCTGCAGTGCATATCCGAGCAGCACAACGGTGACGGCGACTAGAAAAAGGTTCGGAACTGCAAGGCCGCGCCCGAGGCCAAAGGCGCGCAGCATGGGATCCTTGATCAACGGCGGCTGATCGCCCGAGAGCAGCATCGCGATGCCCGTGCCGACCGACCAGACGCCGAGAGTGACCATGAAGGACGGCACGCGCAGGCACGTGGTCACGAGGCCGCTCAACAAGCCGAGGCCGGCCCCCGCAAAGATCGCCAGCACGAGGCCGAACACGCCGAGATCGAGGCCGGTTCGGCTGTTGAGAACGCACATGGCGAACGTGAGAGAACTCACTGCCATGACGCCTTCGATTGACAGGTCGATCGACCCCTGCAGAATGATGAATGTCGACCCGACCGCCAGAATAAGAGGAATGGCGGAACGGTCGGCGATCGTCCACAGGTTCTCCACTGTCGCAAACCCGGGCTCGGCGAGGCCGAAGCCGAGGTATAAGACGATCAGTGCGAGCAAAGGAGCCCACGACCGCAGCTCCGGCCCCGCAGCTGCCGGCCTTGACCCAACAGGAGCTTGATGACCGGTGGGCGTCATGCGTCAAGGACGGATGGCTCGCGTTCAGAACGCCTTGCCGGTGCTGCGGTTCCATAGCTTGTCGCATTGCCAGTCGGCGACATAGGCTGAGGACTGCGGCTCACGAAGATATTGCGCGGCATTGTCGCCGGTGATGACCACGAGCTTCAGGTAGAATTCGCGTTTTTCTTTGGGCCATGATGCGGGCAACGGCACTTGGCCGGTGAGTACGCATGTTCCCATCGCAAGGCCGATGCTGCCCTGGTAGTAGGCGTCGCTCGACACCGTCGCTACCATCTCGCCTTTCTCAACTGCGGCAATCGCCTCCGGAATGCCGTCGACCCCGACGACCGGGATCTTGCCGGCGAGGCCAGCCGCACGCAGCGCCTCAAGCGCACCCAACGCCATATCGTCATTGGCAGCCCAGACGCCGTTGATCCGGTCCCCGTATTTCGTGAGCCAAGTTTGCATAATCGGGAATGCCGCGGTCCGGTCCCAGTTGGCTGTCTGCTGATCGAGGAGCCTGACCCCCGGCGTATTCTGGAGAACCTGCTGCAATCCGGCAAAGCGCTTGCGCGCCGGATCCGTGTCCAGTCGGCCTTGCAGTGCCACCACTCCACCCGTGTGGCCAATGGCATCGACAAGATGCCTCGAGATCGCTACGCCAGCTCCGAGGCTGTCGACGGCTATGTGGGCAATCCAGTGATCGTTCCCATCAAACGGGTGCAGGCCGTCGTTGTGGGCCCAGTGGGTGACGATCCAGGCACCGGACCGGTTGGCCGCGTCGACCATCGGCTTGACGACCAGATCGGCATTTGGTTCGACGTTGAAGATCGTGCACCGGGGGTTGGTGGCCATCAGCAGCCGCATCAGCGATATCTGCTTGTCGGAGTCGCCCTGATTGAGCTGCAGGACGTAGTCCTTAAGTCCCGCCCATGCGGCAAACAATCTGCCCCCCTTATCAAGATTGGCGTGATAAGGCTGTGCGATCTCCCGCATTGAATTTACCACCCGAATATCCGATTTGTCGCATATGGGTTCCGCGGCGGTCGCTGGTGCGGCCGCGATCACGATAACGGCGACGCAGGCGGTTGTCACAGCCCGACAGCTCATCGCGCGTTTCACGTGGTTTCCTCCCTGTTGCGGACTCGCCAGCGCGAGGGGCGGTGCCCGCAGGCCGCCGAGCCGTAGAACCTCCCCGCCATGCCGACGGTTCTTAGTCCGCTCGACAAATCGAATTTAACATAGGGGCCCAGAGCGAGCTTGAACAGCTACTTTGCCATAGGACGCGGTATGACGATGTCTTTTCCTCGCGGATTTTGTTGCAGAAGTCGGTTGCCGCTGTCGTTGAACAGTGATTCCGCCGCTTTTTAAGCTAGTGAGAATCGACGGTGGGGTCGTCGATGATGGGGTGACCTCATCAGGATCAAGGGCGGTTGTTCGTTTGTCTCGATAAGGTCATTGCGACCGATCGCCGTGTGCGGGGGATCGCTACTGTTTTTGGAACTTTCGTCGGTCCGCGTAGAGCTTGCTCCTTACTACTCTGCGATCGGTCGTCCGTCGATCGATCCAGTTCTTATGATTCAAGGGACGGCAATTAGGTCATTCTCCACATATGGAGATCGCAGCAAGACCAAACCACACAAGGCAATTTCGCCAAAGCATTCGCGTTCGTGTGCGCTAAGATAAGGAAAACGTGCGCGCGCCCTTGCAGCATCGAGAGATGAGACATGAACGCTGCATTGCGTTTGGCCCTTGAGGTTCCTCGTAAGTCTACCGATGTCGCTCACCTTGAGGAAAGGGTCTCGATCCGCAACCTTAACTTCTACTACGGCGACAGCAGAGCGTTGAAAGACATCAGCGCCTCGCTCTATCGAAACAAAGTGACAGCTTTCATCGGTCCGTCGGGCTGCGGAAAGTCGACGCTGCTGCGCGTTCTGAATAAGATGTATGCACTCTATCCCTCCCAACGTGCCACCGGCGAGGTGATGTTCGACGGCGAAAACATTCTTTCGCCGAGACAGGATCTCAACCTGCTGCGCTCGCGTATCGGCATGGTCTTTCAAAAGCCGACGCCCTTTCCAATTTCGATCTACGAGAATATCGCCTTCGGTATCAGGCTTTACGCGCGCATGCCCCGCTCAGAGCTCGATGGACGCGTCGAATCAGCGCTAAAGCGTGCCGCGCTCTGGGACGAGGTCGCGGACAAGCTCTCGAGCAGCGGCTTGAGCCTGTCGGGAGGGCAGCAGCAGCGCCTGTGCATCGCCCGCACCGTGGCCCTCAGGCCGGAGGTGATTCTTTTCGATGAACCGTGCTCGGCGCTCGATCCCATCGCCACCGCCAAAGTCGAGGAGTTGATCGAGGAACTCAAGAATGACTACACGATCGTCATCGTAACGCACAACATGCAGCAGGCGGTTCGTGTCTCCGACTTCACCGCCTTCATGTATCTTGGCGAACTTGTCGAGATCGGTACGACCGATCACATGTTTACCTCGCCAAGCGAGCCGCGCACCCAGGACTACGTGGCTGGTCGCGTCGGTTAGGCTGCTGAACAAGGATCGAATATTGCCGCGGAGAGTCCCGTCAACCTGGACCGCTCCTCGCGAAGCCCGCCAGGTGGGCCTCGGTCAGGCCTAGCCGGTCCGCGGATAAGCCCGCTTTCACGTCTGGTATCGCCCTGAGGGTCCAGCATGGCATTCCTTTCCAAGGATCGCCGGGGACACAGTGCTGTGGTCGCGCTGGGCCGCAACACTATCTGCCAGGAGGAAAGATCACGCCAGTATTCCGGCCTGTGCTTTGCTACCCTCGTTTCGACACTCCGATGTCGCAGGTTGCTTCTGGGTGGATCAATGCTCAATCAGATCCGAAAACCTTCCGCCGCCTCGCGCACCGTCGCCCTAGGGCAGTGCGTACGAGATCAGAGAGTCGCCGGCCGGTGTCATCATGAAGTGATGGCCACCCGCCATAATCAGCAGATACTCCTTACCGTTCTGCTCATAGACGATCGGCGTCGCCTGGCCACCCGCGGGAAGCACGTCGCTCCACACGATCTCGCCCGTTCTAATATCGATCGCTTTGATCAGATCGTCGGTCGCCGCCGAGATGAAGATCAGGCCGCCCGCAGTCACGACCGGGCCCCCATTGTTTGGCGTGCCAATCTCGATCGGCAAGAAGGTAGGGAGACCGAACGGGCCATTGCGGCGCGCCGAACCGAAGGGGCGATCCCACAGCGTCTTGCCCGTGGCCAGATCGATCGCGCGGATGCCACCATAGGGCGGCCGCGTGCACAGCACGCCCGTCGGCATCTGCCATCCGGCATTGACGAGGATGCCGTAGGGCGTTCCCGTCTGCGCGCCGGCGCCTTCCGCGCTCGAAGAGCTTCCGGCCGCGCGAGGATCGCCCGCCGGGTATAGGCCCATCGCGTCCGCCTCGGCGCGGGGCACGAGCATGTCGTAATTCGCCATGTCGTTGTAGTTCGCGATGATGACCCCGCGGCGCGGATCGACCGCGACGCTGCCCCAGTCCGATCCACCATTGTAACCCGGATAGGCAATGTTGTGGCGCCCAAGCTCCGGCGGCGTGAACGGACCCTCATAACGTGCGCGCCTGAAGTTGATGCGGCAGATCATCTGATCGATCGGGGAAATGCCCCACATGTCGCTTTCAACTAGGTTAGGCTTGCGGAGAGTGTGGTAGCGCGAGAAAGGTTGCGTTTTGGAGCGTTGGTCGGGTTCGGCGCCGCCCTGCGCGACGGGAACCTCGTCGACCTGATGCAGAGGCTTTCCGGTCGCTCGGTCGAGCACGTACATGTCGCCGGTCTTGCTGGGCAGCAGAACCGCAGGAACCTTGCCGTTGGCGGTGGGAAACTCGACCAGTGTCGGTTGTGAGCCGAGATCAAAGTCCCACACGTCGGCATGCACTGTCTGGAACACCCAGCGGGGCTTGCCCGTGTTCACGTCGAGCGCGACCAGCGCAGAGCTGTATTGCTTCTCCTCATCGGAGCGCAGCGAGGAGTAGTAGTCGCCAGCCGAGTTGCCCATCGGCAGATAGACGAGACCAAGCTTTTCGTCACCGACAGCTGTTGTCCACATGTTGGGCGTGCCGAACGAATAGGGCTTGCCGTCCGGCGGCATCTTGGTGACGTCAGGCTGATTGATGTCCCAAGCAAAGCGCAGCTCGCCGGTTACCGCGTCATAACCGCGAATGACTCCGGACGCCGCCCAGCGCCGTTGACCATCGAGCACCTCATGCCCGGTGACGATCACGCCCTGCACGATCACCGGCGCCGACGTGATGGCTGCCGTGCCCGGAATCACGGGTGTGACGGCGCCGTCCGCGCTGTCCTTCTGCGCCAGCCCAATCTTGAGATCGGCCGCGCCGTCCTTGCCAAAATCCTTGCAGGGCTGGCCTGATTTTGCGTCGACCGCGATCAGCCGCATGTCGAGCGTTCCCTCGATGATACGCTCCGCGCATGCTTGGCCAGGGACCGCATTGAGATTCCTATAGTAGGTCACGCCGCGGCAGGCGGCGGTGTAGGGTACCCAAGCGGCGGGCACTTCGGGATCGTACATCCACAGCTTCTCGCCCGTCGCCGCGTTGAGCGCAAACAGCTTGTTCATTGCCGTGCAGCCGTAGATGACGTCGCCGATTTTGAGTGGGGTCAGTTCCGCACCGTATTTCTGCGGAATGTCGCCGGTATTGAACGTCCAGACGCGCTTGAGATCCTTTGCGTTCTCAGGCGTAATCTGGGCGAGTTCGGAATAGCGTTGCGCGCTTTGGCCGCCGCCATAGGCGTTCCACTCGCCCTTCCTTGGTGCGTAGGTGGCATTTTCGAAGGGGGCGTCCGCCTGCGCCTCCGGCAGCTTGCCGGGCTCAGGTAGCTGATTGAAGATCGGGACGAGAACGGCGACCGCGGCCGCGAAGACCGCAGCACCGGCCAAGCCGACCATGCGCATACGCCGGCCGACCACCGGATCGAGCGAGGGAACGACGAGGGCCGCGAGCACGAGAAGGATGAATGGGCCGACAAGGCGGGGAATCAATGGCCAGCCGGAGAGGCCCACCTCCCAGAACGTCCACAGTGCCGTGAATACGAACGCACCGACGTAGACGTAGAAGCCGCCGATCCGTCGCTTGATCATCAAATAGCCGGCGGCAAGAAGCATGACGCCGACCACGACGTAGTACAGGCTTCCGCCCAGTATGGCGAGGTAAGCGCCGCCGCAGGCAAGAATGAGTCCGAGCACTGCGACCACCGCACCCAGCAGCACGGCCGCCCATGCCCTGTATCCTTTTGATTCTTTCGATGCTGGTGCTTTACGAGGATGGGAAGACATTGCTGCACCTCCGGTGTGGATTCGCATTGGGGGAAGGGTTCATGAGCAGAAATCTGTTCTGGCGGCGGTCGAGACTGCTAGAGCGTGTGGTGCGGGGCCCTGTACTTGTTTACGTTCGTCTCGTTCAGGATCATCGTGCCTTCCACCTTGACAATTTCGTAGATCCGCTTCACCCCGGCGGGCGCGAGGGTTTTGACGAATTGGTCGGGCACACCGTGCCATTGTTCTCTCATCCCGGCTTTAGTAGCCGGCATCGCGATGAAGCGCCGAATGGCGCGCGAATCTCGGCGAGTTACTTGACCTATCTGCACCGCCGCAGCTTGCTGGTTATTGCTGATCCAAGGTGCTGTTGCTGAATTAGGAAATCGGATACGCGTCGCGACAGCAAAGTCGCCGTCGTCACCATCGGCAAGGAGATTGCCCGCGCTTTCGTTCGCGAGGGTGCCCGCGTCGTCATCGCCGACCTCGGCGCCCATCATCAACGCTCGACTGAACTGAATCGGCCGCCTGGTGGTGAGGTGGCCTATCGTCGCGAACATCAGGTGGCCTGCTCTGGCACAAACTGCTGTAGAAGGCGGCCTCAAAATCCATGTAGCCGCCGAACGACGCAGGATCGCCGAACGGCAGAATCTGCGTGGCCCAGAAGCCGCCGAAACCGTTCCGGCGATCGATCCAGTAGAAGAGGTTTGCCAGTCCCGCCCAGCCGAGCGCGCCGGCAGGACGCCCCGTCGGCGCCTTTTCGTCGTTGACCATGAAGGTCAACGCCCACGACTTTGATAGTCCGGGGAAGAACTCCGCGTCGTTGGACAACGACGGGATCACGCCGGGCAGCATCCTAATCTTCTTGTCGCCGAGGTGGTTCTTCTCCGCCATTCGGACGGTCCCGGTTTTCAGCACGCGACCGTGCTCGCCGCTGCCGTCGTTCAGCCACATTCGGATGAACCGCATGTAGTCGCCAACGGTGCTGTACAGCCCGTGGCCCCCCATATGCACCTCTGGCTGGGACGGAAGCTCGAAGTCCATTGGCACCAAGGAGCCGTCCGCATTTCGGGCGTGCATGCCCGCAACCCGCTGGCGCAGCGCGTCGCTCAGCTCGAACGCAGTTTCGCGCATGCCGAGCGGCTCGAAGATCCGGGTCTTGAACACGTCGCCGAGCCGCTCTCCGGCGATGGCTTCGATCACCTGGCCGCACCAGTCGATATTGCTGCCGTACTCCCACTTGTCGCCCGGATCGAACAGCAGCGGAGTCATGAGCGACGCCTTGGACGCGGTAATGACGCTCGGCTGTCCCTTCTCCCGGGCCAGGCGGTTGTACGTCTCGTTGAAGAAATCGTACCCCATGCCGGCGGTGTGCAGCAGCAGCATGCGAGTCGTGATGTCACGCTTGGGTGCGCGCAGTCGCGGCTCCCCCTTTGGACCGAAGCCCTCGATCACCAGCAGTTTGCCGATCTCGGGAAGGTAGGTTTTGGCGGGCGCATCGAGGTCAAGTTTGCCTTGCTCGACGAGTTGCAGCGCCGCGGTGCCCGTGATCGCCTTGGTGGTCGAGAAGATCGCGAAGACGGTATCCGTCGTCATGTCCGCCTCACGATCGAGCCGGCGCTTGCCGGCGGCGCCCTGGTAGATGTTGCGCCGGCGGTCGGTCACCATCGCCACGACCCCCGGGACTCGCGGGTCGGACGCCACCAGACGATGCAGGATCGCATCGGCTGCCGCCTTGAAGTCGTCGACCATCCTGTTCCTCCATTGTGTGCGAACGAAAGGTCCGGCCCCTGCGCACGACAGCGCGGCCGCGCCCATGCGACGCACGAGGGGCCGGTCTGCATCAGTGACGGATCGCGACCCGCCACGCGATATCCCCCCGCCAGCGCAGGATCCCAGACATGAAAGTTAGTCCCCAGAGAGTTCACGAAGATCGCGACCGGAGGATCGGCCGAGAAGGCGAGCTCGTCATGGAAGATTGGGTCGGTGACTTTGACGAACGGCATGCATTCCTCGCTGCTGGCGCGTTCAGGCGCAGGTCATAAGCTTTTGGCGAACCTCCGCAGTTCGAATTTTTGGATCTTGCCCGTTGAAGTCCTAGGCAACGGGCCAAACACCACCGTCTTTGGCACCTTGTAGCGAGCCAGGTTATCTCGGCAGAACGAGATGATGTCCTTGCTCGAAACCTCACCCGCTCCTGGTTTCAGAGTAACGAACGCGCACGGCGTCTCGCCCCATTTCTCGTCCGGGCGCGCCACCACCGCCGCCTCGAGCACTGCGGGGTGCTTGTAGAGCGCCTCCTCGACCTCGAGAGACGAGATATTCTCGCCGCCCGAGATGATGATGTCCTTGGAGCGGTCCTTGATCTCGACGTAGCCGTCCGGGTGCCACACTGCGAGGTCGCCAGACCGGTACCAGCCGTCCTTCAGCGTCGCCGCGGTCGCCGCGCTGTTCTTGAGGTAGCCCTTCATGACGGTGTTGCCACGGATCATGATCTCTCCCATGGTCGTGCCGTCCTGCGGTATTGGGGCTGACGTCTCGGGGTTGCCGACGATCATCTCGTCCACGGTCGGGAAGGCGACGCCTTGCCTAGCCATCTTCTCGGCGCGGAGGTCTAGGTCGAGCGCGTCCCATTGCGGCTGCCAGGCGCAGATCGCCGCAGGACCATAGGTCTCGGTCGCGCCATAGAGGTGCGTCACTCGGAAATTCATTGCTTCCATCGCGGCAATCACGGTTGACGGAGGCGAGGCGCCGCCGGTGGCGATGTCGACGCGGTGATCGAAACGTTGCTTTACCGCGTCGGGGGCATGGACCAGCATGTTGAGGACGATCGGCGCCCCGACCATGTGCGTTACACCCTCGCGTGCGATCGTGGCGAAGATCTCAACCGGGTCGACCCGGCGCAGGCAGACATGCGTGCCGCCGAGAGCCGTCACGCCCCAGCTGTGCGACCAGCCGCTGCAATGGAACATTGGCAGGGTCCAGAGATAGACCGTTTCTGGGCGGAAGCTAAACATGAGGGCGTTGCCCAGGGCGCTCAGAAAGGCACCGCGATGGTGATAGACGACTCCTTTAGGGTCTCCAGTCGTGCCCGAAGTGTAGAGGAGACAAAGCGCGTCCCATTCATCGTCGGGACCGTGCCATTCGAAGCCGGGATCGCCGCTCGCGAGAAAGGCCTCGTACTCCGTCTCGCCGAGGAGCTTGCCGGTCCCCGCCAGCTCGGGATCGTCGATATCGATGACCGGCGGCGGCTTGTCGAGCAGATCGAGTGCCGCGGCGACCGTCTCGGAAAATTCCCTGTCGGCGAGCAGGAGCTTCGACTCGCCGTGCTCGAGGCAAAAGGCGAGCGCCTTGGCGTCGAGACGGTAGTTGAGGGCGTTCAGCACCGCGCCTGCCATCGGCACCGCAAAATGCGCCTCCAGAAGCGCTGCCACGTTTGGTGCGATGACGCTCACCGTGTCACCTTTGCCGATGCCGCGGCGGACCAGCGCCGAGGCGAAGCGGCGGCAGCGCGCATAGAACTCTGCGTAGGAATGCATCCTCTCGCCCTGAATGACGGCCGGCTTCTGCGGATAGACGGCCGCGCTCCGCTTCAGGAAGTGGAGCGGGGTCAACGGGCGAAAGTTGGCAGTGCTTCGATCGAGACCCACAGCGAACGGATTCGACGATTGGCCTTGGTGCTCCACCGCCGGGGACTCAGCTGGGTGCGCCATAGATTTTCCTCTCCACCTTTCTATCCGTTCCGCATGGCGGGAACGCCTATTGCATTGCTAGCGAGTCAGCAGTGGCGATGGCCGGCTCGCCCGACAACAGCACCACTTGACCTTTGCCGCCCTTGGCCGCTGCTAGCGCCAATTGAGCAGCGACCATCGCAACCTCGGCGGCCCCGATTTTCTCTGCCGTCTCCCGGACAGCTTCTGCCACCCGCCACTCGTCCGTGATGTCGAGCACCAGAGGAAGAGCGCGGCCGCCCGGCAAGACCGATCTGCTCGGCGGCCGCGTAGACCCTGCCCTCCAGATTGGCATGAAGCTCAGCCGTCTTTGCGGCAAGGGCGATATTCAAACCGTCTCGCGCGCGAAGTGCGATGGCCAGTCCCATACCGCGGCTGGCGCCCGAGATGAAGATTGTCTTTCCCGCGAGGCTCATCTGCGCCCCTCCTGTTGTCCCCACCAACGCCTGTCAGAATTCTTCCGTTTGCAGGGTCGCACCGGTGGAAGCGCCGCTTCGGATGATCCGCGCCAGCGCGATGGTCTTGGGTAGGATCTGCTCGGCATAGAACTGCGCGGTCGCGATCTTGGCGCGGCGGAAAGCCTCGTCGCTGTCGGACCCCGACTTCGCCTTCGCCGCCAATCCGGCGCGGGCCATCTGCCAGCCGCCGCAAACATAGCCGGTCAGCATCATGTAGCTGACCGAAGCCGCCAGGGCGACGTCGGGATCTCGGCCGATCGTTTGCAGCATCCAACCAGTCGCCTGCTCCAGGGCGTCGACGGCTTCCGTCAAGTGCTCGCGGATAATCCCGAGCTCGTTGGAGCCGACTGCGCTCAGATCCGCCTCCGCCTTGCGCATCTCGTCGACGAGGGTCCTGATCGCCCGGCCACTGTCGATTGCTAGCTTTCGCCCGACCAGGTCGCCGGCCTGAATTCCCGTCGTCCCCTCGTAGATCGGGGCGATCCGAGAGTCGCGAAGATACTGGCAGGCGCCGGTCTCCTCGATGAAGCCCATGCCGCCATGGACCTGGACCCCGAGCGAGGCGATTTCGACGCCGAGTTCAGTACACCAGCCCTTGAGAACTGGGGTCAGCAGGTCTACCCGCGCCTGACGGTGGCGGCGTTCCGCGGAATCCGCATGTCTCTCTGCGAAATCGATGTCGGCGGCCAGAACGTAGCCGAAGGCGCGCATGGCCTCGATCTGCGACTTCATCGTGAGCAGCATTCGCCGCACGTCGGGGTGGTGAATGATGGTGACCCGATCGCCGCTCTTCTGCCCCGTCGATCGGCCCTGGATCCTCTCCTTGGCGTAGTCGCGCGCCGCCTGGTAGGCGCGCTCGGCTATCCCCAGACCCTGCAACCCAATCTTCTGTCGCGCCTCATTCATCATGGTGAACATGTGCGCGAGCCCGTGATTGGCTTTCCCCACGAGGTAGCCGATGGCGCCCTCCTTGTCACCGAAGGTCATGACGCAGGTCGGGCTCGCGTGGATGCCCAGCTTGTGCTCGATCGACGTGCAGTGCACGTCATTGCGCACCCCCAGCGAGCCGTCGGCATTGACCAGGAACTTGGGGACAACGAACAGCGATATTCCGCGCGTGCCCTCCGGCGCATCGGGCAGGCGGGCAAGCACCAGGTGCACCACGTTGTCCGCCATGTCGTGGTCGCCCCAGGTGATGAAGATCTTCTGACCGTGGATCCGATAGTGGTCGCCCTCCGGCACCGTCCGAGTCCGGATCGACGAAAGGTCCGAGCCGGCCTGTGGTTCGGTCAAATTCATGGTGCCAGTCCAGTCGCCGCTGACGAGCCTCGGCAGATAGCGGTTCTTTAGTTCCGAGGACGCATGCGCCTTGATCGCCTCCATCGCACCGGCGGTGAGCAGCGGGCAAAGGGCAAAGGCCATGTTTGCCGAGTTCCACATCTCCACGGCCGCGGCTGCCAGGACATTAGGCAGCCCCTGTCCGCCATGTTCGGGATCGCCGCTCAGGGCATTCCAGCCGTTGTCCACGAACTGGCGGTACGCCGCCCCAAACCCCTCGGCTGCCACCACCCCATCCTTCGTCCAGGACGCACCGCGCTCGTCACCCAGCTTATTGAGCGGTGCGAGAACCTCGCCCGCGAACTTCGCAGCCTCCTCGAGCACCGCGGCGGTCAAGTCCGGCGTCACCTCCTCGTAGCCCGGCAGCGCGGCCACGGCTCGCAGGTCCGCCAATTCATTGATTACGAAATGCATGTCGCGCACCGGTGCAAGATAGGTTGTCATGAAGCCTCTCCGAAACCCTGCGTGGTCGTTTCAAGACCTCTGTGGCCGCCGGCCCCCGCGCACGACAGCGCGGCCACGCTGATGCGGTCTACCCGGAGCCGGTCTTCAGTAACGGATCGCGACTCGCCGCTCAGTGCATCGCGAAACCCGCGTAATTGTTCGCGGCGACCTCGTTGCACTTCTGTCGGTAAGTGCCCACGCCGCCGATATAGGATAGCAGGCGCCGCGGCTTACCCTCGACGTTGGAGCCCATGTACCAGGAATTGGTCTTGACCACGAGAGTCGCGGCGGCGATCTGTTCGTGGTGCTCGATCCACCCATCCTCCGCCTCCCTGGTTGGCTCGCAGACCTTCACGTCGCGGTCGCGCATGTAACGGATGCAGTCGCTGATCCACTCGGCCTGCTGCTGTAGGCAGGTGGTCATGTTGCACAGCGCCGCTGAAGGCGCGAGGGGTGCCGCAGTGGTGAAAAGGTTCGGATAGCCGTGCACCTGAAGCCCCATTGTGGTGCGGATGTCGCGGCCCCAATCCTCCTTCAGCGACCGGCCGCCGCGGCCACGAATGTCGATCCGCGTCAGCGCGCCGGTTCCCGCATCGAATCCGGTGGCGAAGATCAGGACGTCGAACGCGTGCTCCGTGCCGTCCCTCAGTTGCAGCCCGTTCGGCGTGACGCATTCGATCGGATTGTCCTTCACGCCGACGGCCTCGACGTTCGGACGCAGGAATGCCTCCAGGAAGCCATTCTCGAGCGGCACCCGGTGGCTGCCGAAGCCGTAATCCTTCGGGATCAGGAGCTCGCACAGCCGCGGGTCTTTCAGCCGCGCGCGCATCTTCTCACGCACGAACTCCGAGACCTGCTCGCTCACCTCTGGATCGAAGAAGAGTTCCCCGAAAGACGCGATCCAGAACTTCAGGGAACCGTCTTCCCAGATCTCCTCCAGCACCGTGCGGCGTTGCTCCGGCGACAAGTCCGCCCAGGTGTGTTCGAAATCGTGCTCGAAGCCGCTGAAGGTGTGTGGCAGGCGCTTGGCGAACCACTCGAACTTCGACTTGTACGCCTCCTGTTCGGCGGGCGTGAATTTCGGATTCTTCATCGGGATGATGTATTGAGGCGTGCGAACGAATACGGTCAGGTGACCGACCTCGGAAGCGATAGTCTGAATGACCTGGATCCCCGTCGCACCGATGCCGACGACGCCGACGCGCTTGCCGCGGAAATCGAGCTTTTCCCGCGGCCAACGCGCGGTGTGGAACAACTGCCCCTTGAACGACTCCTGGCCCGGGAACAGCGACGAGAGCGGGGCGGAGAGCATCCCGCAACAGGTCACCAGGTACTGGGCATCGATCACCTGGCCCTTGTCGGTGGTAATCGTCCAGCGTTCCGCCGCCTCGTCGTAATGCGCGCTCTTGATGGTCGTGCTGAATTGGATGTCCTTGCGCAAGTCGAGGCGGTCGGCGACGTATTGCATCCAACGCTCGATTTCCGGCTGGCCCGGGAACTTCTCGCTCCAGCTCCAGCCCTTGTACAGTGCTTCCGAGAACAGGTACTGGTAGCAATACGCCTCGGAATCGAAACGTGCGCCGGGATAGCGGTTCCAGTACCAGGTGCCGCCCACATCGGATGCGGCATCGAACGCCATCACCTTCAACCCCTGCTTGCGCAGCAGATGGAGCTGGTAGAGTCCCGCGACCCCGGCGCCGATGACGGCGGCGTCGAGCGTCAAGGGGGCGACATTGGCTGCTTTCTCGGTCGCGGCTGCTCGAGTCATTGGTTCCTCACCTCCCGTTTGTGGTCCTCGCCGGCGCGCCGTTGCGGACGAGCACACCTGACCGGATTCAACAGAGAGCGTAAGCGAACGTCTTGAACGGAATTGACCGCCGCGTTGTCCAGAATTGCTGCGGACCCTCGCCTTGGCGCCTCGGCGGGAGGGTCAGCCGGTGACCGAGTTGCGATATTCGGCCGGGGTGGTTGCGAGCGCGCGGCGGAAGACGCGCGTCATGTGGCTTTGGTCCGAGAAGCCGCAATCGGCAGCCACGACCTTGAGCGGAATATCCCGCCGCGCGAGCTGACGCTTGGCGTGCTCAATGCGCCGCCGCATGACATAGACGTGGGGCGGAGAGCCGAATTCGGCGCGGAACTTGCGCATGAAATGGAAGACGCTGAGCTGGACGACACCGGCGAGCTCCGAGAGCGATATGTTCTGATCGAGATGCTCTTCGACATACTCGAGGAGCAACCGGCATTGGGCGCGCGAAAGCCCGCGAGGGGAGGTCGGTTCGCGGAAGATCACGTTGGCGTAGTGGCGCAGCACATGGACGCAGGCTTGGGTCTTCAGGGCGTCGACGTAGAGTCGGCCGCCGAACCCGCCCCGCCGCGACTCCTGTGCGAGAGAGCCGGCGATGCCGGAGAGGACAGGATCTTCGGCTCTCAAGACGTCGAACAATTCGACGTCGCGGACGCTCCGTTCGTAGATTTGTGCGGCGACGTCCGCCACTGCCCCCGCGGGGAGGTAGAGATGCGTGACCTCGATCTCCTCGCTCCATCGCCAGTGGGATTGCACAGCGTGCGTGAGGAGCGAGATGCTGCCGGGGGAGACGTGCTCGCGGCGCCAATCGCCTGTGCAGCGCCGGTTCATCGGAGTGACGCCGTCCTGATAGGCAACGATCAGGTAGTCGCACAGCCCCGGGATCGGCACGTCCAAGGGGGTATAGCGCCAGCCCCGAAGCCGCACGCCGTCCCAGCCAAGTGGGGCGCTGTCCACGGTCAACTCTCCGGGAACCCAC
>Ga0335069_10004851_pt1 | contig 19830 bp, 33 predicted proteins | sample Lox_Sample_11_FD_206714 | JGI IMG/M metagenome (GOLD analysis project Ga0335069, IMG submission 206714) | Soil microbial communities from Loxahatchee National Wildlife Refuge, Florida, United States - Lox_Sample_1.1 | ecosystem: Environmental > Terrestrial > Soil > Wetlands | place: USA... | reverse complement strand
CGCGTGCTTGATTGGTCATGAAATTCGTCAACACCGTAACTGTAACCGGCGCTGACGACAGCACCGACATTAAGCAGCTTTTGGCATTAGCCAAAGATTTTCCCTTTGTTGAATTTGGCATCCTGCTGGCCAGAGATTCCATGGGACGCACGCGCTTTCCGTCCAGCGAATGGTTGAACCAATTTGCGGATGAAGCGGCTGACCACAACCTGAACATTTCAGGCCATTTGTGCGGAGCGTGGGTACGCGAACTGTTGAAAGGTAGCTGGCCCTATCAGCATTTAAGCGCCATCCATCCGCAGATCATCAAACCCGGCCTGTTCAAGCGCTGGCAGATCAACACGCACGGAACACCCCACAAAACCAAGCCTGAAGCCGTTGTGGACATTATCCGTTATTTGCAGGGGATCGGCCAGACCGTGATATTCCAGTACGATCAAGTAAACACGCTGGCGCTTTCCAAAGCCAAGGAAGCAGGCTGCACCAACATTGCAGCACTTTACGACCTGTCCCACGGTGCTGGCATTTTGCCAGAAGCGTGGCCGGCACCGTTGCCGGGCATTTACTGCGGTTATGCGGGAGGACTGTCGCCTGAAAATGTCGCAGCACAATTGACCAAACTCGAAAATCTGGTCGGCGACACCGCTGTTTGGATCGACGCCGAAACCCGCTTGCGTTCCCACGATGATTCTATTTTTGACCTCAATAAAGTGCGGGCCTTTTTAAAAGCGGCACAACCTTTTGTCAGGTAGTTTCACCAAATTTGTAATCCTTATTTTCAACAGCTTACAAATTTTCCGCCGCCTCTGCGCTGTTGTATACATTGGGTATTTTAGTCAAATCGGCTGTCAACAAATTATTTTCGTTCAATGTTGACGCGGGTTTTATGACTTAAAACCTGCCCGTTCTTAACTTCCACCAATTACCGTTTGGTAAAATAGTGTGACGGTTGAATGAATCAACCGTGCGACAGAAAGACAAATATGAGCGAAACAGAAAACATAAATCCGACTCCCCACCTGAACCGGAGCAAGGTGAAACAAACGGCACTGGAGTTCGCCGCCACCCAGTACTTCACCTTCACCGGCGGCAAAAAACCAAGGTTCAATCGCGTCAGCCTGAACTTTTTGCAGCGCATCGAAGGTCGGGTCAAAACGATGATCGCCGACGAAGTCAAGCAACAACCCAGAATAGGAAAGACCCTGCAATGAAGCCGAAACTCAAAATCACCAATCGCAGCCAATACGACGATCTCGAAGTCGAGCATCTGGTCGAGTTCGCCTTCGACACTGTCCACGCCGTGTGGCCTGTCGGGCGTACCTACCTCAAAGTGCGAGTCACCAACTGTATCGACCACTGGCGCGGGCGTGCCTACGTCAACGGTGATGGCATGTTCTATGACGGCGCACACGTCATCATCAGGATCGGTCGCCCGTCATTATTCAAGACACCCGCCCGCATCAGCTACGACTTCAAATGGAAGGACATGCCCGTCATGTTCCTGAACAACTACCGCGAGGCATTGGTGTACATCGCCGCCCATGAATTTGCACACAGCGCAGGAAAATCAGGGCGCAAGGACGGAGAGATGCGTTGCGAATTTGCCGGGCAGGATGCGGTTGATCAGTATCGAAAGCAACAGGCAAAAATTGACGGCGTAATCGCCGAGCGCATACATCGGCGTGATACACGCCAGAATGAAACCGAACAACGGCGCGCTGCCCGGACTACCTTTTCAAAATCGGCTGCCGGCAGACTCCAAAAAGCGGAACGTATGCTGGCTCACTGGAATCGCCGGGCCAAGCTCGCCAAGACCAAGATCAACCGGTACCAGCGCAGCATTCGGGCTTTGCGCCGGAGCGTTGTTAGTGCGGCCAATCCCCCAGCAAGTAATCCACCACCTGCCGCGCCACAGGACTTTCCGCCATCATGCCCGTTGGAAACGACGGCAGATCATCCGCCGGTACCAGTGCCGAATCCGGTTCCTTGCTGTGCGCCGCTGTGCGATTAAAGTAATCGTTGGCGCGCCTCTGGGCATATTCCTCGCTGACATTTTCGCCCTCAGCTTCGTAAGACGTAAACTTGTCTTTTATCTGGCCGCCCTCAAGCACCAAAAATTGCGTCCCGCCGAAGTTGACAACTTCAACGCCGGGAAATCGTTCGTCGGTGTAAACGCGTTTCATTTTCAATAACTACAGTACAGTATTTAGTGCGTGAAGTTGATCTTCATTGCTGGCGCGCTGTTCCTGACCGGGTGTGTAAACTTCAATCGTGGGGGTACCACCCATCACGTCATCTTGGGCTTCGGCATCGTCAGCGCCAACAGCACCAACCAAGCTGCCGCCAATGTCGTTAAAACACAGGTCATCGGCCTCGGCTTCAACGACAGTGGCGCGGGCGCACACTTCGATCTTGGCTATGGCACTACCACCGTCGTCAGCATCGTTACCAATCAGAACATCGTGATTGAGGTCTCCGATGTTCCCGGAAAACCATTAACTGTAGATATACCGAAATGAAACATCTATTCCTAATTGGCCTGCTCTGCACCGCCGCCGGCTGCACGTCTCTACATGACACCATCATCTCATCCACGGCCACAACCCTTGGCGTCGAGGTCTCGCAAAACCCCGCCACCCAGCTTTATCAAGCAAAACTGGGCTATTGCCGGGCAGAACTGGCTTTCGTGCCCACAGATCGTGGGCAGGCCACCAATCAAATCGGCGGAGCCGCCAGCACCGGCAACGTGATCATGGAACTGACCTTGCGGAACATCTTTGCGGGCGGGGGGGTCTACCAGCGGCTGGCCATCGGCAGCACCGCCGTAGCCCAGCCCGGCGCAGTATTCATGTTTGCCAAAGACCAAAATGGGCAGATTTCAACCAACACGGCTACGCTGTTACAACAAAATCTGCCCTTGCTGCTGAATCACTCAACCAATCACTAACATGCAGTCTGTATACACCTATTACGACGCGTCAGGTATTCAGCGGAGTGCTGAAGTAGATGATTTTAACTTTACCGGTACGTGGACATCCACGGGAACTTATTTCACCGCCAGCCGTGACACTGTGACGTTTGGAAGCAGTATCTACACCTGCATAACCAACAACATTGGTGTTATTCCTACCTCCAATAAAACTGAATGGTCGCCACTGATACTTCGTACGCCCATCCAAACATCGTCGATACTTAACCTGACAGCCTCTGGCTCGTTTGTAGGAGATGTCAATTCAACGGTCATGAGCTACGTGCCAACGACAACCGGTTTATTTCAGTTGCTGATTGAAACCACAACTGTCGTGCCGGATTCAAACGGAACACTCGGCACAGCCGATGTATACTACACAAATGAAAACGGAACCGAAGCCTTTTCGCTGGGCTGCATTATTGGTGCTGACCTGACCATAATCGGTCAGTCCGCACCCCTCGTGTTCCGAGCCGTGGCGGGTAAACCCATAAGGGTCGTTATGTTTTATAGCGGCTCGGACGGTAAGATTTCAGTTATCTGGCAAGCGATGCTGCAAAAACTCATTTAGTATACAGTCGCTAATCTAATAACAGATCGACAAGTTCCTGCGCCGACTCCACTCCGTACCGTCGATTAATCCCGCTCAAACGGGTTTGCTGGCGCTGCAAACGCGGTTCCATACGCGCCGTATAGCGCCCGGCAATGTACGTCAGGGCTTTTTTAAGAGTCTCAACCACCAGCGGCGGTAACTTGCGGCCATTATCCGGGTCATGTACCAAACCACCGCCGATCAGCTTGATCAATCGTTGAAATGCCAGATCGGGCTTGAGACGGAGCAGCTTATCCACCTGAGCAGGCGTAACATTGCGCTTGGCCAGCCAATCGTAAAGCGCCTGTGTGACGTTTTCGGGCGAATCCCCGCCATCGAGGGCCTGTTTTAAAATTAAAAATTCCGGGCTGAGAATCCCGGTGGGATTCGTCGGCCCGGATAGATCACTGAACTTTGCTATGCCGTATTTGGGCATGTTACGCAGGGTTTGACGGTGTCGGCGGCGTCGGCGGTATTACACCGGATTGCTTGCCAAGCTGATGCAGCCACGTAGCCAAACCGCCCAGCGCGGCTCCAGCCAGCGCAGAATTGACCAGACCCTGACTGCCCCACAATCCGATCAAATCCGATGCGGAATTGACCAGCGCACCAACCACGGCAGCCGCCAATGGCAGCCAAGTGTCAGGCACACGTGGCACATACTTTTTGACCAGTGCCACCAACACAAGGGTCAACGGCGTAATCAAGACCTGTAGCCACTGTGGAATCATTGACAGAGACGGCAAACCTCCTCCGGTGGCAGGCGGCGCGTTGGTTCCGGGCGCGTTGGTCTGTGCCCAGACGTAACCAACACCCAATATAGTGAATAGAATTGCGAGAAACGTTGTTCTTTTCATGCTTTAACTACACCTTATCCGCTGGTAAAAATATCCCGGTCGGTCATGTATTTAAAGCGTGAAAGCTGACGTGCTGGTTAACCTGTTGCTCGAACTGAACGTATTAAACGCTCAGGATATAGACCGAGAACTGCAAAACCTCGCCGCTTATATTGAAGACCCTCGTGCTAAAAAATGGCTGCTGCGTGTGGGACGCCATTTTATCATCAACATTGACCAGTTGATGAAACAACCCTACCGGGCCAAGGCAGAGCCTCGCGGCCACTTCAGCAGCAAATACCGGTATGAACCTACAGGTGGGTTTGATCCCAAACAAGCTCCCGCCGAACCGTCACCAGAAACTAAAGCCAAGTGGTGGGGCGAACAGCCGATGGCCGGTGATCCCAACGCCTGCCACACTTGCGGAGGCAGCGGATACATAAGATTAGTGCCTCCTGATAAAAGTAAGGTTACGGGCTGGACAACTCATGACCCTGAATCCGAAAGACAGCGCTGTCCAGATTGCAAAGGCACCGGAAAACGAAAGTACCCAAAACCAACCGGTGGCGAAGGCTTTTTTCCTGAATCCAAAACCCTCATCGAAGCCGGGCGCAAAAGAGCAGCCGCCGCAGCGCCACCGGAAGAAGTATTTGAACCTGATCCGTCAGGCGTATACACCAGCCGGCTGCACGAGCCAACAGTTCAAAAACACATTGATCAGAACTTCAAGCCCTATAAAACCAAGACCGCGCCCAAAAAAGGACTTTTTGGCGGGCCGCCCACAGCTTCAAAGGCCGAACCATGGATCAAGGAACGAGAAGCAGAACAGGAACTTCATCACTTTGATCCGATCCAAGTGCGCCGCCGGGAACTCTGGATCAATCTCGAAAATCTGGTCAACTATTTCAATTTTAAATCCGGCCTGTTGACCAAAAAAGACAGCAAAAAACCGGATGAACAAAACCGGGCCAGAAACGCCGAACTGTTCTTTCGCCAACTGGAGACCATGCACACGGCTGACCTCGACGGCTTCCGGGACATCATGCGCCAAGGCCAAGATTATGCCGATGACGTGGAGAACCGGCCATGGCTGTACATGTCCGATCCCAAACTGGTCTCCGAGTACCAAAATCTGAAATTGATCCGGGCCACACTCTGGCAGACGGTCTATCGTTTAAGCCGGCGCGAAGCGGAGAAGGGCGACGATCCATCATGGTGTACCAACGGCGAACATCACGCCAAAAGCTATTCAAGTCAGGGACCGCTTTACTTTGTCGACAAAAATGGTTACCCGTACGTTCTGGTTCATTTTGAAAGCACGCAGGCCAAAGACCTGAACGACAGTGAAATCGGCCCGGACGTTGCCCAAGAAATTGCACCGTTGTTCGCCGACCCAAAACAATTTCCGCTTGAAAAATTTGCCTCCTCCACCCGCAGTTATGGCGGAGGAGGCATTAAAAACATTGGGGCCGCCCTGCAAGCCTACCGTGAAAAAACCGGTATACAGGACTAAAATTTAGAATTGACAAATTAGCCGGTCGGTATACGTTTGGCTTGTATGGATGAACCGGCTAAAATTAAAAATAAAACTGAATTTATAGGTTTTGGCACTGCCGTACAGTTTGTTGGACTGGGGCTTGTTTGGTTTTTTCCAATTGGCACCGTTGTCGGAATAGGCTTGCTGATTTGTGGTTCACGTATGTCTCGATACCCAATTTGTTCACGCTGCGGCACACGATTAAATTCACATCATGCAGTAATTTGTCCGAGTTGCCATTCAGAATTTAACCGGATTTAGTTCTTTTTACATGTGGCAGAAATCAAGCTGACTAACAGCGCCAGCATAGCTCTGGTGGACGATGAAGATTTACCACTTGTTGCCCAATATCAGTGGCGTATACACTCAGATGGTTATGTGGTTTACCAGCAGCCTAATCGCAAAGTCCTGTGGCTACACCGCGTTATATTGAGGTTGTCCGATGACGATCCACGCATAAGTGACCATAAAGATGGGAACAGATTGGACAACAGAAAATCCAATCTTAGACCAGCAACACATGCTCAAAACGGAATCAATAGAGGCCCGAACAATGCGCCCAAAACATCAAAATTTAAAGGTGTAAGCTGGTATTCGCGAGATAGCAAATGGCGCGCCCAATTACGAAGAAAAAATCTTGGCTATTTTGTTGACGAAATACAGGCAGCCAAAGTATACAATGAAGCAGCATTAGCCCGATTTGGAGAATTTGCAAAACTTAACCCGGTATGAATGTAATAAATGTAGCAGACGTGGAGCGTGAGTTACGCAAGATTGCAGCACATGCCATTTATCCGCAGGCGCAGCAGTGGGTGCTTTCCGTTGGCCGCAACCATATCCTTGGCAAAATCAGCGAAAAAGACGCTGAAATGAACTTCCGGATTTACGACCCGGCCAAGATCAGACCCAACGTATACGGTGAACCGCCACCGTTAGCCAAACTACCGGACTGGGCCAAAGAAGCTGTCAAACAGGGCGAAGAAATTCACTGGTTCGATCCCGTTCAAGTCCAGCGCCGGCCTCTGTGGCAGGCTGTCAACATCATCGTCACATGGTTCAATATCTGGCCGCCGACGGACACCCGGCTGCGCCGGCTGGATCGCGTCAGTTTTGACACGGCCTTGGCCGGGGCCGCCATGTGGTTTCAGGATGTACAACAGAACATCTGGGAATACGTCAAAGACAAGCCCCCGGTAATAAAAGCATACGAGCGCGGATTTTTCTGGGTGCGCTTGGTAACGGCCCTTCATTTCGAGCGCGAAGGCCGCCTGATGAACCACTGCGTCGGTAATGGTTCCTACTACGACCGCTGGCGGAATGCCAAATCGGAGTATTATTCGCTGCGAGACAAGCTCAACAAGCCCCACGCCACCGTTGAAGTCAGCCTCGACATGCGCCGGCACGGAGCCGTGATTCAATGCAAGGGAAACAGCAATCACAAACCTTCATCGGATTACCAACCCTACATCCGCCGATTTTTTAACGACATGGGCTGGACGATCTCCGGTGACCAGCATTACATTGATTAAAGCGTGTGACCGCCAATGTCACCCAGCACGCTGCTGTTCGTTTCGCTGAAAGATTTCCCCAGCTTGACATCGAAGAAGAATGGGCAAAAGCCAAACGGCAGCGAACCGGACGCAAAAAAATTATCAAAATCAGGAAACAATGTCGCGCTCATTTGGACGTAACTTCCCGTAATTTCAAAGGCTACTACTATAAAGTCAGCCCTACCAACAAGGTGGTATTTGTCGTTACGCCACCGGAAACCATCGTCACTGTCTTTGCCTTGATCGATGCCTAAAATACCTTCTGTTTCGGCGGTTACTCAGCACGCCATCGACCGTTATTTGGAACGGGCAGGAGGTAAAAAAGTACAGCGGGCTACAAACACCCTTTTCTCTCTTGCCGATTCGGCGATACCCATTGGCAACAACCGTTATTATGCGCGGGGCTGGATCGTGGTGGTCAAAGACGGCACAGTGAAAACCGCCTATCGACCAAAAACACGTGAGCAAATGGATGCCGTCTACCGCGCCTGTTCAACCACAAAATCAACATGAAAGTTCCACCATCGGCGTGCCCCACCTGTCACGAATTAAACGATGCGGCCACCGACATAGATAATACCAATGCCACACCAAAAGAGGGCGACTTGTCGGTGTGCTTAAATTGCGGCGAGATTATGGTATTCAACGCCGACCGGACAACGCGTGCCGTGGCTTTGAACGATCTGACTGCTTTGCCTCCTGAAATCCATGCCCAATTGGATCGGGTACAGCAGACAATCCGCAAATTGCGACCGCCGGATAGACGCTAAAATAAAATCGGCCAGCAGGTCATGCTGGCCGACGCAGTCGTTTCCAAAATACAATTACTTGCTGCGAACAGGTGGGCGTTTCAACGTCGCCAAAGGAATCGGCTGCACATTGCCGGATTCACCCAGTCTGACCCCGGCAACAACTGCCCCCAGATACGATTTGGCAACATAATCTCCATTTACTGCACCCTCCACATCTGAGGCCCAGTAAATCTGATAAATGCTTTCAATGGCCGTGACAATGACTCCCGCTGCCGGAGCTTGCAGAATGCTGACGGGCAGCTTCTGTATGGCAGCTTCCAGCGCGCCGGGCGTGAAGTCCGAGCCGCCGAGAACCTCGCCGACGGCGGCAGATACCGCGTTGGCGACGTTGGTAGTGGTCGCCGCATCCTGCTTCATGCCGTACGCCACTGCCTCTGAAATAGCAATCGACATGTAGTTGGATACGGTATTGACCGTGTTGGTGCTGGTGAGCGAACCCCCGCCACCGAAGAGAGCACAACCGGGCGTCATCATCACACCAAACGTTAAGCCGCAAACGAGGAGCGCGGCACCTACTCCTTTAATGTATACGTTTTTCATGGTTTTAGTTTATTGTTGCGTTTTATAGAACAGATTTATCGCCAGTTCCCGGCCCGGTCGGCGACCAGACGGTCAAGATATTCGATGATCTCATCCGGGTTACCTTCAGTGTTTAGGGCTTCCAGCCACTGCTGGATGCGCTGGCGCACATCGCCCTTTTCCTTGACCTTGGCCCAGTTGGTACGGAAATCGAACCGGCCCACTTCTTCCTCCACAAACTGGCAGGCCAAATCCTCGGTATCCACTGCCGGGCGAGTTCTTCGTATGAGATCAGGTGTCATCGCCTTTAAATACAACTCGTAGCTATTAGAGATATGGCCGCAACACCGTGCAGCATACTGAATACAGTTTCCCAGTTTCAACTGGACGCCATGACGCAGTTGAACAAGAAACTCATGGGGCTGCAAAGCACCGCGCAACTTCTCGAACAAAACGGCGACAGTGCCGCGTCGTTTATAATCCAGCTTAACAATTCGACAGACAGCTTGGCCCGGATCACGGATGTTGACAAAGACCTGTACGATCAATTGGTCGCTGCCTGCCCATTTTTAACCAACTCCGTCACTGGATCAGGCGGTACCAGTAGCGGCGGTAGCGCAGCTTCCAGCGTGGAATCCTTACAAGCCACGGTACTGAAATCCTACAACAGCCTGATCAACAAACTACTCAACCATCCGTACAGCCGGATGCAAAATCTTCAGGGTGAACTGGACAACACCGTCAACCAGTTTGCCGCCAACACCATACTGGCAACCGATTTTACCCGCTGTATGCAGCAGGCGTGCAGCAGCATCCTTTTCAGTGACCTTGCGCCGGATAATCTTAAACAGCAGGCCGAAATGTATCAGCGCAACTTTACCGACGGAACTGCCAAAGTGCTGTCGCAATCACAGCAGGACAAGGCTGACTTGGTCACATCGTTGATTGGTCATTTGCAGGGCCTCGGCGCAACCGCCGGCAAAACTTATTCCAAGGCCAAAGCCGCGCTGGCTAAACTGTAAATCGCATGAACGCCGCTGCCCTCGTGACCCAGTTGCTGGAAGATGACCCTGATGCAGTTCGCCCAAAGGATTATCTGCACCAGCTTCCGGCTCGACAGGAGGAATACTGGGTATTCGACCGCAACGAACTACAACACCCGGAACATGCGCGGCGCACCGACATATTCATTGCACACCCAACGGTAACTGATTACGACAGAGAAGGAGATTGGGAACCGGATCAGGGCGTCATTGTTTATCGGGACGGACAGGTCTCCAATCACTGGAGCGATGGCACCGCAGGCGTGCCGGACGCAGTCATCCAAGCCGCCGACGAACTGGAGGAGTATTATTCCCCGGAATTCGGTGACTTCGTGAACACTTGGCGGCGTGTCTACACAAACGCTCAAGGGGAATTTTTGGGATTTGCGCCGGAAAAGACAGGCAGGATATAGCTATTTTGTTCTTTGGCGGTATGCAAGAATCCCCTATGATGCGGGCTGTATACAAGGTGCTGCCAGACGGCAAATACGAATTGGTTGCTGCATTTAACGTCAATCAAAGTCCACCCTTGCCGTCCGACTGGGCCGAAGAGATTGCTGAATGGCTGGCACATGAAAATCAGGCTGCTGTGGTTGACGAGTGCAAACTGAAAGACCTGCTCATAGTTAAGTCAGGATGAAAAAACGCTTGTTTGAGTTGGCCAGAGGGGCTACCGAAGAAGAACTGGATCAAATCGAATCGATTATCCGGGAAGCTATGACACGCGCCCACGATACGGCTGATTTCGAGCGTACGGTCAACCAGAGGCTGATGCCTTTCAATACACGGTTTACCAGTTCAAATCCAACGTTAAATAACGCCGGAGCGCCGGCCATGTATGATGGAGCCGGCGTCGTACTCAACTCAAACATGGTCTATAATCCACGCTTGATGGATGCGGATAGCATGGCGCGTGGCTGCCGCGTGATGATCTCACATGAACTGGTTCATCACGCCCAACACAAAGCCGCAGAAAGAACAGGAGATGTTACCAAGCTCGCCGGTCAGGGCGCACGGCTACAAACACCCGGCGGGACAGCCGACTGGAAGCGCTATTTTGAAGACCCGCACGAAAACATGGCCTACGCCAGATCGGAAATTGACGTAATGCGCGCCATGGGAATCCCCCAAAAAGAAATTTTACAGCGCTTACAGCGTGGACAACGTTCCCCCGGTATGAACTATACGCCCACGGATAAAAAGCGCTTCCTGAAAAATGCCTATCGCTACGCCACCGAAACCCGTGCCCGGCGGATCGTAACTAACTTGTTAGAACATTGAAACGTAGTAAGTTCTATATTGTATGCAGAATCCAGCAAATCCGGCAGACGGCCAGAAAGTGGTCATTCAAAACGGTCAGCGCGTAACCGGTCCCTTGACGGACGCGGAAGCGCAAGCCGAGGCAGCGAAGCGCAATAAGCTTGCTGAAGCCTACGGCGCGAATACGCAGGAAGAGAAACGCGCCACCGTGAAGACCAACCTCTTCGGCTAATGCCTAAAAAACGCGAACCTATCGCCGACCAACCGGTCGAACTTAAACTGGACATTCCGGAACCGGAAGCGCAAGTCCTCCCGCCGGAAGCGCCCAAAGAAGATAAACCGGCACCGGTGCACTTTAATCCGGTGCCCATGGAGCCGATCAGCCCGGAAGCGGTTATCAACAACATCTTGGTACAGGAGTTGTGTGATCCATCCGGGCCGGTGGAACCGATCAGCCCCACCGTCGGCATCCTGAAAAGACTGACCACCGGCCTGACTTACGGCACCGACATTTCAGCCATCAAAAATGACATCACGCGCATTGTCCAGCATCAGCCTGAAAAAGCGGATGTATTCAACGCCGTAATAAATTTGATCAATCAGGAACGGGTGGCCGACGCCGTTGAGATGCGCGCCGGCATCGAAAAACTCATCAAGCGCGCCATTCAGCGGGGTGATTTGAACACCAATCAAGCCATGGTGGTCTGGAAGATGACCGACAGCATCATTCAGGATGCCCAGCAAAAACACGGGGAAGAAGCCAAAGGCGTTGACAGTGTCACCATCATCGAAAAGGTTGATTACGCCCAACAAAAAGTCGAGCGCAGTATACAACAAAAATGGCAGGGTACTTCACCACAGGGACGCGAAATCATCCGCAAGAAAATCTTCGAGCTTAAAAAGGAAGTCCGCGACGCTGCCGCCGCTCCAGCAATCCCGGCCTGACTTTGTTCTTGTAGGTAAATGGGCAAACGTCAGAAAGACTGGGCACGTCGTGCCTACGTCAAACTCATCGAGGAGCTTGGCGGTAAATGCGTTAAATGCGGCACCACGGAGAATCTCACCATCGATCATATCGACGGGTGTGAGTTCGACCACAATGGCGTGGAATGGTCGCACCGCATCAGCATTTACCGGCGCGAAGCCAAAGAAGGCAAACTCCAAATCCTCTGTGACAAACACAACTGTCAGAAAGGCGATCCCCGCAGCCGGCCTGACGACGATGGACAGCACGATCTGTTTGAACAGGTTGTCACCACAACTGACCCTGAGCATGAACCTTTTTGATGCACTGGCGAAAAAAATACAAGGTCACTCCCGCTGCTTTGCGCGCTTTGCAGATTCTGGAGAAGCATCCGAACATCAGCGCCACCGCCTTCGCGGGCCTTGCGTGGCCGCATCTACGCCCCGGCGGTGGCCGCATGATTCCGCCGTTATTGGCGGCTCAATATCTTCGCCGCCTCAAACAGAAGGATTTGGTCAGGATCAGATATTCAGCCAATCCGCTGAAGGTTCCTGCCCAGTGCCGCTATTTTTTGTCAGACACTGGATACGAAATTTGTGAGTATTACCGACTCAATCCCTGATGGCGGACATTACCGGACCAAAACCGAGCGCGTGGAAGCCGCCTTGGTGGACGTGCTGCACGGTGGACGTGATCCGGCATTGACTGAAGTGGAACAGCGCCTGTACGAGGAACTGGCTGCTGAAGTCCGCATGGGAAAAATGGATGTAGATGGCGAACTTTGGCGGCTGGATTACATCAAGGAACCACCCAACGTCGAGCAATTCCTGCTGGATGATTACTTTTTAGGCCGCACGTGGCGTCACATAGAGGGTGAAAACGAAGGCATGTGGCCCGCATGGCTGGAGATATTCAAACAGTATCTGGATTTTGAGTCACGCATCCACAACATGGTTATCACGGGCAGTCTGGGCATTGGCAAAACGTCCATGGCCGTAACGGCGCTGCTGTATCGCATTGCCATTGCCACCTACCTTAAGAATCCGGTCGGATTTTTTGGGCTGTCCCGCAATTCCAACATCGTCTACAACGTGCTTTCTGTGACCAAGGAGCAGGTCATGGAAACGGCCTTCGGCAATGCCTTGGCTTACATGGGTGACAGTCCCTATTTTGTCGAGGTCTGCAAATTTAACCCGGACATGAAATACTCCGGCTATCACGTGCCGATGCTCAACACCCTGCCGGATGGATCAAGCTCTCGGATATGGCTTACTGCCGGCTCCAAGGGACAACACGTACTGGGCCGAAATCTGATCGGCGTATGTCTGGACGAGGGCAACTTCCGTCTGGAAAAAGACCCCGATCTGGCCGCCTATGACCTGTACGATCAGGTGCGCACGCGTATTTCCAACCGGTTCCAGAAGATCGCCTCCTACCTGCCCGCGCTATCGGTCATTGCATCGTCAGCGGCTGATGAATCCAGCTTTACCGAGAAAATCTGCTCTGAAATCGAGCAGCACAACAAGGAACGGGAAGAGTCCAATGCCAAAATCGACAATCCCCAAGCCCGGATGCCGCTCCAGCAGATGGTCTTTCGACATGCCATTTACAAGATAAAACGCCATGCCCTGCCCGCCATCGGCCCGGATCACGAGTGGTTCAAGGTCGCCTACGGACTCAAAAACATGGAGCCGTTCATTCTGGCTGGCTGGTACAAGGAAGACGGTACGCCCCTCGGCGAGGAACCCCACGAACAATCGCCCAACGGAACCAAAACTGAACTGGTACCCCGGCTGTACTACGACGAATACCGACGTAACTGCAAAACCAAGTTGCAGGACATTTCCGGGATCAGCGTCAGTGGCGCACACCGGTTGTTCCCGTCATTGGTTGACATCGAGGAGTGCCTGACCTTGTCCAAACAGGAAAAGGTGCCCGACCCGCTACAACCGGGCATCCAACGCATTCCCATCTCCGCCGATGACGACAAAAACATCTGGGATTATCTCAACCATAAATCATTTCTGACACGAGTAATGAGCCGCGTCCAGCCTCTGCGCCATCCATACCATCAACGCTATGCCCATCTGGACTTGGCCACTCAAACACAAGCGGGTCTGGCCATTTGCCATCTGGCCGGCACCCAACTGGTTGAAGGTCTGGTCCGGGACGGGGAACCGTTTTCCGAGTATCGCCTGATCATCGAATACGACTTCATTTTGAGCATCATCGCCGGGCCGACCAAGCCCATCAATCTGGAAAAAATTCAACGCTTCTTTTTCTGGTTGCGGGACATGTGCGGGTACCGCTTCGGCATCGTCACCGCTGATATGTATGAATCGGCTATGCCCCTGCAAATGCTCGATGGCCGGGGTTTTGAAACCGACCGGCTGTCAATTGACAAGGACAAAAGTGTTTACCACGCGTGGCGGGCCGGCTTTGAAGAACACCGCATCCGTCTACACCGCAACGAAATGATGCTACACGAAGCGGAACAACTTCTAGAGGTCGATAAAAAATATGACCACCCGGCCAACGGCTCAAAAGACATAACCGATGCCGCCGCCGGAGCTTTTTGGAACGCCATCAGTGCGGATGAAAAGATCACCATGATGAGCCATAATGTCCCATCCATTTATTCGGGTCAAACCATGGACACCGAGCAAAAACCGGGACCACCTGTCGAAATTACGCTGCCATCCAAAGGATATACCCGCTCTAAAGTTTTTGACGTATGAGCAAACAGATCGTAACGGTGATTATCTGTCCTCACTGCGGCAAGCCAAATGGCATCTACCTGTATGATGTGCCCGTGTATGAATGGGGCAGCAACGCGGATACCCAAAAGATGCACCGAAAATACGGGTGTAAATCCTGTAACTGGACGTGGCTTGAGTTCACGTCTCCGAACCGTAGTTAAGGCATGGCTGAATTAAAGCTATTACGCGGTGAAATTGCCACTGTAGACGACGATATGTATCCAATGTTGTCACAATGGCAATGGCATCTGCATAGTAATGGCTATGTCATCCGAACAACCGGCACACACAGTAAACGCGAAGTTTACTGGCTACATAGAGTTGTTCTTGGCGTCAAATGCAAAGTTGATCATAAAGACGGAAACAGACTCAACAACAGGCAGAGTAATCTTCGACCAGCCAGCACAAGTCAAAACGGCGCAAACAGGCGTAAGAGTCTGCTGCCCACATCTTCCAAATTTAAAGGCGTGCAATTCCGACCAACACGAAAAGGTTTCGGCGAAGGGTGGGAAGCCAGAATCAAGCACAAAGATAAAACCGGAAAACAAGTTTATTTGGGATTTTTCAAGCATGAGATTGATGCAGCCAAGGCGTACAATGCCGCCGCTGAAAAACTGTTTGGAGAATTTGCACTACTCAACCCCGTTTAATTATGGCAGGTCAACGCATCGAATTACCTCCGTACAGCATGATGGCTAAAACGCCTGTATACGACGTTAACAACACCATCGTCTTTGGCCTGATGGCGGACATAATCGTGCCCGACCTGTCGGATACGCTTTTCGTAATCCCGACGGAAGGCGTCAACCGGCTGGACTTGATTTCTGACGAATTTTACGGAACACCGGAACTGTGGTGGGTGCTCGCCCGCGTAAACAACATCCAAGATGCACTGGTGGGTGTCCCGGTCGGAACCACAGTCCGCATTCCCACCAAAGCCCGCTTGGCCAGCGCGGGCATCCTCAATGTCTAACGCCTTACAACTCGTATCCAGTCTACTGGAAGATGGCCCGGATGACATCGACCCGGAGGCATACATTCGGGATTTGCCACCCCGCGAACCGCGCATAGCCTATGCGCTGCTTCCCAGTGAAATGGCAAATCCATCCATCACCACGGTCACACCCATCATGGTCAAGGAAGGAGAAAGCGGATATTGGCCTACTAACTGGAAATGGCGCAAACAATTTGCCGAACAGGCGCTGGCCAACATGAACGCCAAACTGGGGCTTACTCCCGAAGAAGCTGATGCAATTTTCACTCAATCACTGTTTCGTCGACCACCGACCAAACGCAAATTGAAGGAAGCTGACCCGGATGAATTCCGCCCCAAAGACCTGTTGCTACAGGTTCCCTCGCCCTACAAATCACTTATAAGTGAAATCAAGCCCGGCGACGGCATGACAGCGCCCATGCGCGTGGTTTTAAAGCGCTCCCTGCGCCGGGGCGAATGGGTAACCCGGCTGGAAAACGTGCAATCTGGAGGCGAGTTTTGGGGCCATTACCATGAAAATTACGACACAGCCCGTATGGATTTTGAAGACCGCTGCATCAGGCTGGGCGTATCAACGATCCCTTTTCGGCATTACACCGAAGAGACCATGGCCCGCCGGCTGGTATCCACCCTGTTAACGGAAGAAAACGATCCGGACGTGGTTGATCCTGCCCGCTACTTAAAAGACCTGCCCGGCCCTGACAGGCGCATCCGCGTCAGCTTCAGCCGCACCACACCGGAATCCGCAGCCGAAGGTGATACATCAGACCATGGCTGGATCGACGAAGAAGGCGTCGACATGACTCCTGACTTGTATGACCTCGATGATGGCATGACCGCTGTAGACAAAGCCGTGGCGTTCTTACACCGAGAAGGCGCGACCCAAGCGTCAGCCAGCTTTTTTCACGAGGGCATTTGGTATTCCAGCGGATACCATCCAATTGATTACCGAACCGGCGAGGATGAAGAGCGTTGTTTTCATTTGAGTGGATTTACGCCGGAAGAAGAAGCAGAAATTTACAAGCGTACAATCGGCAGGAGACATTGACTATGGCATACTTAACCGAAAATCGACTCGATGGCGTGATGGACATCCCGCTGGCGCTACCCTCCACCACACTGGAACAGGGTGATTGGCTGGTCGTGGGGTCTGTCCAGATACTGGCCCCCATGACCCTGACCTATAAATTTGCCAATCTGACTTTGCTGGACTCCACCGTGGATACCACCCAAATTCAGCCAGTCAACCAGATTTTTGGAAATCTGGGGCTTGTATACTTGTCCCTGTGGCTTAACTATTCCTCCGGCAGTTCGCCGGGTGCGGCGGGCGCGCTCGATGTTTTGATCGCTCCGGCGCTCGGCTCCTTCCAGCGCGATAGCACCAAGATCGTGACCCTGACTACGCCGGGCATTTATTCATGGCTTATAGCCAACAACTGCCAGCCGTCCTCCGATCCATCCGCCCTGCTTAATCCATCGGTGGCCATCAACTACACCATCACTTTAACCGGCCAAGTACGGCTGGATTTGGGAACAACTTAATATGATCGAGGCCGAAGAACTCATCAGCATCCTGCTCGAAGACAAACCTCTCTTCGACCCGGACGCCCCCGCCGACCCAAAGGCAGAAGTAAATCGGCTACTGCCAACCAAAACTGTAGTTTTAAGCAGCAACGATTTTATCAGTGCGCCGGGCATGATTTCTGCCGCTTTACACGGTTGGCGATCAAGATCAAAAAAACAACGAGATTGGGCGCTTAAAGTTGTGCATATATGGCCCGGCCTGACAGACAGGGAGTGTCTGGCTATTTTGAACAAACAAGCAGACATCCAACAAGATGGCGGCAACGTAAAGGTAACTTTTAAACTCTGGCAATGAACGGATACGTAACACCACAACGGCTGGCACGCATTATCGAACTGCCGGTGTCCATGGCTCAGACCGAACTGCGCCGGGGCGAAACGATACAAATTGCGCAGGCCACCATCACGCAAGGCCAAGTTCTGGAAATGCGTTCCCTGACCATCAATCTGGTCAGAGTACTGACCTTTGGCCAGATTCCCACGTATCTCAATTCAGCTTTTGGGCTTTGCAGTGTCGGCCTGTATTTTGGGCCGATGATTTCCAGCCCGCTGACTTACGTCAAAATCACCACCAACGGCACGGCCATGATAAATCCGTACCGGCGAAAGGTGATGAAGTGCCCCGGTACGTATACAGTGTTGATTGCCAACAACACCAACAACATTGATGTGTCGGTGTGCGTTACGGGTTCTATGAAAATGTACCTCTGATATGCCCAAACAACTTGAAAGCACGCTGGTATTAGCCATCCGGGATACAATTCATTGGGAATCGGCATTGGACGCCCCCTCCCAAGGCACGCTTACGCCGGTCGACCCGAATCTCCCGTTCAATCCACTGACCTACCAGCAGCGTGATCGCCAACTGGGTGATCGCGACATCATCCTCGGCGCGGCGCTGGTGGATACGTCCATTCAGATTTCAAACGTCTACAATTATCCGGCGATCAAACCACAACTGGAAGGCCCGGCGATCAAAGACCTGCCCTTCGATGCCACCCAAATCACCAACACCGGTACCGCCAGCTTGGTGCGCCACGTCAAAAATGCGTCAATTCCTTGGGATGCCGCCCGTTACACGGACAGCGACCTTTATGGGCGCGACGCCTTGGTCTACGAAATTCTGGCGCGGGCCTGCCAGAGCGCTTTTATCAATCCGCCCATTTCCCGCATTGATGCTGCCGGGACCATCTTTCCCGACACATCGGCGTGGTCGCTGGCCGAAGGCCAAGCCGTCCGGGCCGACATCAATCCGGCCCTCCCGCTTAATCGCGACCTGTTCAAACTGCCCGACCAGAACCTCGCTGATCGGGACACGGCGTTGGCTACGTACGCAGCCAATCTGGTGCAAGTGCTCAAAAATCCGTTTGCCCATGCTTTGCGCATTTACGTCAAGGTCGACGGCCCCAGCACGAATTACCGTGAAGCTGAAGTTTACGTGCTGGCCAGTGACGACGGCGTCAACCGCGTCTGGCAGGCGGAACCGGCGCTCTCCGACCGGAATCGAATCATTTACAACGTCGCCAACAAGACGCTTCAATGGATTCGGGAATCCATGGATGAAGTACACGTACCCCAGATTTACGCGATGACCATTCCGGGCATCGACGCTGGGCAATTACTCACCACGCTGCCACAGGTACCTGAGAAAAAAGACGCACAGTTTTGGCGGCTCAAAGCCGGCTTGATTGTTCCGGGAGGCGAACAGATTGCGGATTCATCCTACTTTTTGAGATTCACGGCCACGGACGCAGCTAACGGCGGCACAACTCAGACCGATTCAGCCAGCTTGACCGCACCCGGCTCAGTGACTTTGAGCTTAAACGGCACGCTGCCGCCGAACAATTATCGGGTCAGTTTGTTGGTTGTACCCAGCCCGACGGTGGAAATCGATGGTGCCCAAAACGTTTCCAACACGTCGGGAACGTTGGGCGGAGCCACGTTTGAAATCAACGTTCCTTCCGGCTCGATCACCAGCAAACAGTATTTGGTGGTTGGTGGCAATGGCATCGTCTACAACAACGGAACTTTTATCGCTGGCGAAGTGTTTTCGGGAATGACGGGCACGACCACCTACAATCAAGCAGGAGCCACTCCTTCCTCGGTACGCCAGTATGCAATCAACTTTCAACTGGCGCTCACGCCCGGCCCGTGGACGGCCACGATTGCTTATACTGATTTGTCCGGGCTTTCAACTGGTTTTGGCATCAAAGCACAATACGCCGCCAACGGAGCCAACGCCGTCAACGTGGTTCAGGATATTGTGCCTGAACCCTTCAACGGCACGCCGGGCACCATCATTGAGACGGTACCCGCTGGGTTTGATGTCGACAATACCGGCGCATTTTCGTTTCCAATCTTCTGGACGTACGGTACCGGCCAACTGCACATCCGCCAGATCACTTTCGAGTC
>Ga0335069_10004850_pt1 | contig 19832 bp, 15 predicted proteins | sample Lox_Sample_11_FD_206714 | JGI IMG/M metagenome (GOLD analysis project Ga0335069, IMG submission 206714) | Soil microbial communities from Loxahatchee National Wildlife Refuge, Florida, United States - Lox_Sample_1.1 | ecosystem: Environmental > Terrestrial > Soil > Wetlands | place: USA... | reverse complement strand
CTGGCCACCTCTTCGGATCGGCTTGCGGCGGACTTCGGCACATGGCGCACGCCATGGGGCGAGATCAATCGCTTTCAGCGGCTGACCGATGACCTGGCTCCGAAGTTCACCGATGCAGGCCCGAGCACACCCGTTCCGTTTGTTGCGTCCATGTGGGGATCGCTGGCGGCGTTCGTGGGGCGGCAGTATCCCGGCACAAAGCGCTGGTATGGAAACTACGGCAACAGCTTTGTGGCCGTGGTGGAGTTCGGCGACAAGGTGCGGGCGCGCGCGGTCACGGCGGGCGGAGAGAGCGGACATCCTGATTCGCCGCACTTCGATGACGAGGCCGTCCGATACGCTTCCGGCGACCTGCGCGAAGTCTACTTCTACCCGGAGCAGCTCAAGGGGCACACGCAACGAACCTATCATCCGGGCGATTAGGAAGACTCGGCGGGGCGTTTCCTTGTCGAGGGTCGCGCATCCTCCGGAAGGATCTCCGCCGGCGGTTCAATGGCGCGCCGTGTCACCGGCGAGGAAAACACCAGCATGGTCGTCGTTGCCACATACGGGGTGAGCTTGTCCACGATCTTCTCGAGAGCCTCCGACGTGGGCACGCAGACCTTCAGCAGAAACGTATCTTCGCCGGCGATGCGGTGGCACTCGAAGACCTCGACCATCTCGCGCGCCACCGCAATCACGTGCGGAATGAAGTCGCCGATCACCCGGACGCGGATGTAGGCGCAGACCGGCAAACCGATCTTGTGGCGGTCGATTTCGGCGTGATAGCCGGTGATGATGCCGGCCTCCTCCATGCGCCGCACGCGTTCGATCACGGCGGGAACTGAAAGGCCGACGCGCCGGCCAAGCTCGACAAACTGGATGCGCGCGTTTTCCTGCAATTCCTCCAGGATGCGCCATCCGATGTTATCCAGCAGTTTCGAAGTTTCTGAACTCACGGGGCGCATTTTCCTAAAATTATTCGGCGAAGTCAAAGGAATACCGTATCGGGCATATTCCTGTCGTCATCCGATTCCGGCTACAGTTCTCGTGGCCAGGGGCTCGGCCCGGGGGATCCATTTGTGCCGCGCACGGCGCCTGCCAGACGACCTATATAGAGCGGAGGCTGAGAAAATCCATGACAACAACCATCACTCCCATCCCTTCCGAAGTGGCCGGCCAGCGGCTCCCGCTGCGCCTGGCAGAGCGCATGCAGCGCCTTGGAACCGAGACCGCCTTTGAAGTTCTGGTGCGGGCGCGCGCGCTTGAAGCCCGGGGGCGCGACATCGTTCATCTCGAGATCGGCGAGCCGGATTTCGACACGCCGGGGAACGTGATTGACGCCGGCGTCGACGCGCTGCGCAGCGGCTGGACGCATTATGGTCCGTCGGCGGGCCAGCCGAAGCTGCGCGAGGCGATCGCCAAAGACGTGGGCCGGATGCGCGCCATCGATGTCAGCCCTGAGGAAGTGGTGGTCGTTCCTGGCGGTAAGCCGATCATCTTCTTCTGCATGCTCGCCCTGGCCAGCGAGGGCGACGAGGTGATGTATCCCAATCCCGGCTTTCCTATCTACGAGTCGATGATCGATTTCGTGGGCGCCCGTGCGGTGCCGATTCCATTGCGGGAAAAGCGGGAGTTCCGGCTCGACGTCAATGAACTGGCCGACAACATTACGCCGCGCACGAAGCTGATTATCTTGAATTCGCCTGCCAATCCGACCGGCGGCGTGCTGACCGAGCAGGACATCCGGGATGTAGTCGCTGCCATCGGCGACCGGAACATCATGGTGCTCTCCGACGAGATCTACTCCCGGCTGATCTTCGAGGGGCGGCATTTCTCGCCCATGTCGATCCCGGAATTCCGCGATCGCACAATTCTGCTCGACGGTTTTTCGAAGACCTACGCGATGACGGGATGGCGGCTCGGCTACGGCGTGATGCGCACTGACCTGGCCGCGCAGATCGCGCGCCTGATGACCAATTCGAATAGCTGCACGGCCAGCTTTACGCAGATGGCCGGCGTGGCCGCACTGACGGGCGATCAGTCGTCCGTGGGACGCATGTGCGAGGCCTTCCGGCAGCGCCGCGACCTCATGGTCGACGGGCTGAACCGAATCAGAGGATTCCGCTGCCTGCGGCCCAAGGGCGCCTTCTACGTCTTCCCCAACATCGAGGGCACGGGCTGGAAGTCGCAACTGCTGGCGAATGCGCTGCTGGATGAAGCAGGAGTGGCCTGCCTGTCGGGAACCGCGTTCGGCAGCTACGGCGAGGGCTACATTCGTTTCAGCGTCGCCAACTCGCCCGAGAACATCGAGAAGGCGTTGAAGCGCATCGAGCAGTGGGTGAACGAGCGCGTGTAAAGCGCGGCAACCTCCTGTTCGGGGAATGTACGCGGGCGTCCTCCACCTGTCGGGGACGCAGATTACTCCGCTCTCGACGCGGTGCAGCATGCCGTGTGTGCAGAAAGCCTGGTCTGACCGGCAGTGCCTGCCGTGTTCCCTGTCACATACTGGGTGATTTCGGCGGACCTAGAATCGCACTCCGTTTGGGATGTTCTCCGCTTCAGCTTGAGCCGATGCGATCCTCAGGCTGACGCTGGCCCACCCCGGAGCGCCGCGTGCGTGCGACCGAGTGCAAAGGAGAAGGAAATGCCTCTGATTGATTCCGCGACGGGAAACGTGATGCGCGACTACACGGTCGAGGAACTGCGGGACTCGGCCAACCTGATGCGCGGCTATGACATGGTTGCTCTCTGCGCCGCGGGGTCGGGGCATGCCGGGGGGACGTTGTCGATTATGGACATCACGGCGGCGCTCTATCTGCATGCCGCGCGTCACGATCCTGCTCATCCGGCATGGCCGGACAGGGACCGGATCGTGTGGTCAGCGGGCCACAAGGCTCCCAGTCTGTACCTCGGGCTGGCATTTGCCGGGTTCTGCGCGCTGCAGGATGTGGTTACGCTGCGCAAGCTGGGTTCGCCGTTCCAGGGCCATCCGCACTGGCTCAAGCTCCCCGGGGTCGAGGTTTCCACGGGCTCTCTGGGGCAGGGATTGAGTATCTCGCTTGGGCTGGCGCTTGCCGCGCGTCTCGATGGCAAGCAGCACAAGATCTTCTGCCTCATGGGGGATGGGGAGCAGCAGGAAGGGCAGGTGTGGGAAGCCGCGATGGAAGCCGCGCATTTCCATCTCGACAACCTGATCGCCGTAATCGACTGCAATCGCCTGCAAATCGATGGATGGGTCAAAGACGTAATGCAGGTGGAACCGCTGGCGGACAAGTACGCGAGCTTTGGGTGGAAGGTGATGCGTGTGGATGGTCACGACATGCAGGCCCTGGTCAACGCATTCGAAGAAGCTCGCGCCGCGGAAGGAAAGCCGGTGGTGATCCTGGCGGACACGGTGAAGGGCAAGGGCGTGAGCTTTATGGAGAACCAGGCCGGATGGCACGGGAAGGTGCCCAGCCGCGACGAATTGACGCTCGCGCTGCACGACCTGGGCCTCGCCGAACGGATCCCCGTGGAAAGTCTGCTCGACAGCGCACGGAATTACCAGGCGGAAGCCGAGCGGAAGCTGGAAGCCGCGATGCCGCACTTCAGCCGCAGTTACTGGTGGAATGCGGCCGAGACCATGAAGGTCGCGATGGAGCCCACACGCAAGGGACTGGGGCAGTCGCTTGCCGCCAATGGCGGAGATGAGCGCGTGGTGTGCCTGGGCCTGGACATTTCGGGTTCCATCACCATAAGCGAGTTCTATGCGGGCAAGCCGGAACGCGCCGGGCGCTGGCTCAGCATGGGCATCGCGGAACAATCCGCGACTTCGGCTGCGGCGGGCCTGGCGCGGGAGGGCAAGCTCCCCGTTGTGGGTTCCTATGCCACGTTTTCGGCTGCGCGCAATCTCGATCAGATCCGCGTATCGGTCTGTTATTCGAATCTGAACGTGCTGGTTGTGGGCGCGCATGCCGGAGTGTCCGTGGGGCCTGACGGAGCTACGCACCAGGCGCTGGAAGATCTGTTCGCGATGATGGGACTGCCGCACATGTCGGTGGTGGTGCCATGCGACGTCGTGGAGGCGCGCAAAGCGACGACGTATCTCCTGTTGCAGCACGTGGGGCCGAAGTACATTCGCTTCGCGCGGGAGGCCACCCCCGTGGTCACCAGCGAATCCACTCCCTTCATCTTCGGCAAAGCCAACCGAATTCGACTGCGCCGGCAAACGGCCGCTTTTGCTGAGGCCTTTGAGACGCGGCTGGATGTTGACTGCCGCGATGAAGGCGAGGACCTGACGATCATCGCCTGCGGTCCCGAGGTGCCGGAGGCGATGCGGGCCGCGTGGATCCTGTGGCAGGAGTTCGGCTACGCTACGCGCATCCTCAATATGCATACGCTGAAACCGATCGATCGGAACGCGATTGTACGCGCGGCTCTGCAGACGGGCGCCATCGTTACCGCCGAGGAACACCAGATCGGCGCACTGGCCGGACGCGTGAGCTCCGTCCTGACAGAGAGCCAGGAGGTCTATGGGCATCCCATCATAACGGCCGCCGTCGGGATCAAGGACCGCTTCGGGGATTCAGGCGCGCCGTGGGAACTGGTGAAGGAGCTGGAAGTGGCCGCCGAGCACATTGCCATGAAGGCGGCGGAATTAATGGCCCACAAGCGGGAGGTTGTAAAAGCTTTCGCAGCTAAATAGACGAACTACCCAGGCCTGCGAGAGAAAAGGCCTGTCCGGAATCACATCCGGACAGGCCTTTCTTCTGGGTGTGCGAGTGTCGAGGGCGAAAGGTATATTCGATGCAGCGCGCCAGCCGGCCCGGAACGATGAGGAAGAGCGCCGGGGGTACGCCGCAGCAACTCACGCTTGCCGGCAGCGGCTGCGTCCTTCAGCGAGGTCGATCCGGAATCATGTCATTTCGCGTGTACGCCACCTGCCACATCGGCGATGGAGCACTGGAGCTTCTGCGCGCCCGGGGGTACGAGGTCGACGTCCATCCGCAGCCGGACCCGCCCACCAGGGCGCTCATTCTGGAAAAAGTGCGCAGCGGCATCGACGGCCTGATCACCACCCTGCGCGATCCCATTGACGCCGAGGTGTTCGAAGCGGGAAAGGGCACGCTGAAGGTGGTGGCGCAGATGGCCGTCGGCTTCGACAACATCAACCGTGCCGACGCCAACCGCTATGGAATTCCGTTCACGAATACGGCCGATGTGCTGACCGAGGCCACCGCGGAGTTCGCGTTCTTCATCCTGGGCGCGGTGGCGCGCCGGTTGTGGTCCAGCGAGCGGCTGGTACGCGAGCACCGCTGGGGCGCGTGGCATCCGTACCTGCCCATGCTGGGCGACGAAGTGACGGGCAAGACCATCGCCATCATCGGCACCGGCCGCATTGGCATGGCCGTGATCAAGAAGTGCACGGGATTCGACATGGACATCCTGTGCTTCGACCCGGTCTTCCGGAATCAGGAATTCGTTCAGCAGATCCAGGAAGTAATGGACCTGCGGCATCGCCACGGCATCCAGAAGCGCGCCACGTCCATCCGCTACGGCGAACTCGCCGAGGGGCTCGCCGCCGCCGATTTCGTGAGCGTGCATGTGCCGCTGCTGCGCGAAGGCGAGTCGCCCACGCCGACGTTCCATCTGTTCAACCAAACGACCCTGCGCCGGATGAAGCCGTCGGCGTTCCTGATCAACACATCGCGCGGGCCGGTGGTGGATGAGGCGGCGCTGGCGCGGGCTCTGCGCGAACGATGGATTGCCGGAGCGGCACTCGATGTCTTCGAGGAGGAGCCATTGCCTCCCGGCTCGCCGCTGCGCGATCCCGGGATCGAAGACCGCTGCAGGATCTTTCATCACTTCGCCAGCGGCACTAAGGAGACGCGGCTTTCGGTCGATCCCAACATCGGCATGGCAGGCCGCTGCGTGCAGGCGCTGATCGATGTGCTGGAGAAGAACTACAACGGCGATCCGGCGAAGATGCCCTACGTGGTCAACAAAGAAGCTTTCGCAGGCAAATAACGCGCCCGGCCCCGGACTGCGAAACAAAAGGCTTGTCCGGATGCGAATCCGAACAAGCCTTTCTGCGTGCGACTGAAACTAATCGACGAAGTCAACCTGCGGCGCGATGGGAATGATGCCCCGCTCGTATCCCAGGTCGAGCAGCTTGCGGATCGCCTCGCGGCCGTCCTTGCCGTAGTCGAGCGTCCGCTCGTTCACATACATGCTCACAAAACGATTGGCCAGCGTGGTGTCGAGATCGCGGGCGAACTGCATCGCGTACTCCAGCGCCGGCTCGCGGTGATCGAGCGCATGCTGGATGGAGTCGCGCAGCGCCTGCGAGATGATCTTGTGCGCTTCAGCGCCCAGCGAGCGCCGAATGGCGTTGCCGCCCAGGGGCAGGACGAGGCCGGTGGTTTCACGCCACCACACTCCAAGGTCGATCACCTTGGACAGTCCGCTCGATGCATAGGTGAGCTGGCCTTCGTGGATGATCAGGCCCGCGTCGTACTTGCCGGCGAGAATGGCGGGAATGATCTGGTCGAACGGAACCACCTCGGTCTCGATGTCCGGATTGAAGACCTTCAGCGACAGGAAGGCGGTGGTGAGCGTGCCCGGCACAGCCACCTTGATCTTGCCCAGGTCCTCGGGCTGAAGCTTCTTGCTGGCGACCACCATGGGGCCGTAGCCCTCGCCCACGCTGCCCCCGCAGCCCATCAGCGTGTAGTTGTCCTGCACGTAAGGGTAGGCATGGAAGCTGATCGCCGTGACGTCGTAGAAGGCTTCGTCCTGGGCGCGGCGATTGAGCGCCTCAATGTCGCAGAGCGTGTGGGTGAAACGATAGCCGGGGACCCGAATCTTGTTCGTGGCCAGGCCGTAGAACATGAAAGCGTCGTCGGAATCGGGGCTGTGGGCGATGGAAATTTCACGGATGCCCGCGGCGCCGGCCGGGACAGATTGCTGATTGCTCACGGAGTGCTGAAGTCCTTTCAGAAACTAGACAGTTGGAGCGGCGTGATGGCGGCGGACGCGGTACCACTCAAATCCGGCCACGGCCGCAACGGCCACCTTGAGGCCATCGCCGGGCAGGAACGGAATGACCGCTTCCGTCAGCACCGCGTTGAGCCGGGCGCCGGTGAGAATGCCGAGCCAGAGGGCGCCCATGCCGAGGAGGATGATATTGCCGGCGGCCGCGCTGATCAGAGCCCACACCAGGCTTCGATTGCTGCCTCTCCAGAGCGAAGCAATGGCGTACGCCGCGACCGGATATGCGATCAGGTAACCGCCGGTGGGGCCGGCGAGATGGGCAAAGCCGGAGACGGCGGTAACCCCAGGGGCAAACACCGGCAGCCCCATCGCGCCCTCCGCCAGGTAGGCGGCCAGGGTCATCGCCGCCATGCGCGGCGAGAGCGCCAGCCCCAGCAGAAGAACGGCGAAAGGTTGCAGGGTGAGCGGCACCGGCGTAAAGGAGAGCGGCACCGCCACATGGGCGCACGCAGCCACAATCAGGCTGCCGATGACAATGATGCCTGCATTGCGCAGGAGCTCGAGGGACGTTGTGCCGGAGAGATTGGCCGGTGCTGCTTGCGTCGGGTTGTTCAAGGTGCCTCCTCCGTTTCGGCTTCTTCCGCTTTCTCCGCCGCGGTACTCGCGTGCCGGCGCCGTGTGTGCTCGCGCCAGATGTGATGTGCCAGCCCGGCAGACGCGATCAATAGCGCCACGAGCGAGACGAGAAGGGCGATCAACAGCCAGCGCATGGGGCTTCATTGGGCTCCCAGGTGGCTGAAACACCCGCTGCCTCGTCCTGCGCGCTGCCCGGTCTCGGTGCCGGTTCGACGCAAGGCGATTGGGCGCGGTGGTTGCAGGCAGACGGGAAGTTCCGCTGTCCAAGAATACCAGACCGGGGAATCGCTCCGCCGCCGCTACAACCGGTCCTATGAATTCCCGGGAGTTGATTTCCGCGAGGTTGAGCCACAACAACAAGGCGGGGCTCATGCGCTCACCAATATGGTGCAGATGGTTTATGAAACCGGTGCTAAACCCCCGCAAGGCTCGCCTTGAGCCATTCGCGGTAACCCCTGCTTGCCGCGTCCACACACAACACCAGCAACTCCGGCGTTTCGTAGGTATGCAGGGCCAGCAGCCGCGTGTGCAGCGCGTCCAGTTGATCCACTTCGGTCTTCAGCAGCAATAGAGTTTCAGTACCTGTTTCAACTTCACCCCGCCAGCGGTAGATCGACTCCGCCCCCGGCAGGGACGTGGCGCAGGCCGCGAGGCGTTCTTCCACCAGGGTGCGCCCCATCCGGGCTGCCTCTTCGCGGCTCCCCACCGAGGTCAAAACGATGCGAATGTCGTGATTCGGCTCAAGCATGTCGGTTCTCCCCATCCAGTATGGCACTGGATCATTTCTGCGCCTGGTACGGCCGTCACACTTGTGCGTGACCCCGTCACACGCTTGCCCAACCCCGCCCTTGAAAGGCAGTATGGATTCTGCGGGCTGAGAGGCCGGCGGAGGAGTAGAAGCATGGCAAGTGCGATCAAGTTTGGCACCTCGGGTTGGCGCGCCATTGTGGCTGAAGATTTTACTGTGGCTAACATCCGGCTCGCGGCGGCCGGCATCGCCGCGTACGCGAAGACGCAGCCCGGCCCCCACCGGGTCCTGGTGGGACGCGACCCGCGCTTCCTGGGCGAGACATTCGTAGACGTCGCGGCGCGGGTGCTGGCCGGAGCCGGGGTGACGCCGGTGGTGATTCCCGAACCCGCACCCACGCCGGCCATCGCCCACGCCGTGCGCACGCTCAAAACAGCCGGATCCATCAACTTCACGGCCTCGCACAATCCGCCCGAGTACAACGGCATCAAGTACTCCACGCCCGACGGCGCGCCCGCTCTGCCTGAAGTCACGCAGCAGATTGAGGCCGCCGTGGCGCGGCTGGTGGATAGCGGCGCGGAGATCCCCACCGCCAACCCTCCGCAGGGCGGGTTTGAGACCGTCGACGTCAAGGAGTCGTTCCTCAATCGCCTTGCCGAACTGGTCGATCTCAAGGCCATCGCGAAGTCCGGCATCAAGGTGGTCTACGACCCCTTCTGGGGCTCGGGCCGCGGCTATAGCTCTGATCTCCTGCGCCAGGCGGGCGTCACCGTGGAGACGGTGCACGATTATCGCGACGTGCTCTTCGGCGGACATGCGCCGGAGCCTGACGATCACCTGCTCGGCGACTGCAAGGAGAAGATGAAGCAGATCGGCGCGCACATCGGCATTGCCACCGATGGCGACGCGGACCGCTTCGGCATCGTCGACGAGGACGGCACCTTCATCCAGCCCAACTACGTCATCGCCCTGCTGTTCGACTACCTGGTGGAGACGCGCGGCTGGCGCAACGGCGTGGCCAAAAGCGTGGCCACCACCAACCTCGTCAACGCGCTGGCCGATTACCACAAGGTGCCGCTCTACGAGACGCCCGTCGGGTTTAAATACATCGGCGAGCTGATCAACGAAGACAAGATCGCCATCGGCGGCGAGGAGTCTGCCGGGCTGACCATTCGCGGCCACGTACCGGAGAAGGACGGCGTCCTTGCCGGTCTGCTGCTCACGGAGATGGTGGCGGTGCGCGGCAAGAGCCTCGGGGTGCAATTACGGGAACTGTTTGCCAAGGTTGGTTCCTATTACCCGGTTCGCGAAAACTTCCGCTTGACCCCGGAGGTCAAGGCCCGCTTCACTGAGAAGCTGAAGGGCGATCCGACCGAGCTGAGCGGGCGCAAGGTAACGCAGGTGGTGCGTACCGACGGCCTCAAGCTCATCCTCGACGATGGATCGTGGGTCTGCTACCGGCTCTCGGGTACCGAGCCGGTGGTGCGCGCGTATACCGAAGCCCGCAGCGAGAAGGACATGGAATCGCTGAAGGCCGCGGCCGAGAAGTTTGTCATGTCTTAGAAGCAGCGAACAGGAATAGTGGCCTTCGAGCCCGTCGGGGATTCATGCAGGAAGCATCGATCACGGAGGAGATGAGTGTGCCGGCGCCCGGCGCGGCCGCGGCCGGCGCGGCGAATGTGCCGCGCCGCGCCGTAAACTGGGTTCGGCGCGGGTGGCGTTCGGCGGGCACCATCGTCGCCGTTCTCCTGGCGCTGCTGCTCGGCTGGCACGTCGTCAATGGCAGGCACGGGCTGTCCGTATGGGAGCAGAAACGCGTCGAAGACAAGCAGTTGCAGAAAGAGATCGATGAACTCCAGCAGGAGAACGCGCGCCTGCGAGTCCGCGTCGAGAAACTCAAGTCCGATCCCGATGCCATTGAGCGCGAGGCCCGCGAAAAGCTGCGCTACGCCCGTCAGGGCGAGGTCATCGTGGATCTCTCGTCGGAGCAGAAACCCCCGCAAAGTCCTCCGGCGAAGTGAGCGCGCACTCGCCTCTCCCGCGTCGAGCAGATATCGGATATCGCTCATCGAATCGCGTAGCGCAGGTGTCCGCGTTAATCCTGAACATCGCACTCAATAGCCTTCGAGACCACGATGCCGGGCGTGGGAGCGGTAGTATCATGGGGGCTGATTGGCAGGCGCCTGCAACACCAGACCATACCCCTCCTGGGTATGAAGAACCGAGGAGTTCGATGGCCGCTCATGAACGCGAAACAATCAAGATGGTCCAGCGCATTCGCAAGCTGCGCGGACAGTTGGATGCCATCGAACGTTCGCTGACTTCCAATGGGGACTGCGGAGACCAGCTCATGCTGCTGGCGGCGGTGCGCGGCGGCGTGAATGCCCTCATGGGCGAAGTGCTGGAGACGCACATCCGCTTTCACCTTACCGACGGGTCCAAGGAGCAGATTGCGCCGGAGCTTGCCGAAGACCTGATCGACCTGGTGCGCGCCTATCTCAAATAACCGCGGTGCGCAGCGGCACTGAGACGACGGCGGGCAAGACCGCCTCACGGACTATGCCCCGGCGGGGGTGCGGAGCTCTTCCAGCGCGGAACTGAGGTCGGACCCCAGGGTGCGCTGCGTCTCGTCGTTGAGCTTGATTCCATCGCGCGTCAGGTAAAACACGTCGATGGCGGTCTCGCCTTCGGTGTCGATCAGCGCCACTTCAATATTGCATTGATGGGTGCTGAGAACCAGCGCGATCTGGCGCAGCAGCCCCGGGCCATCCTGCGCCACCACCTGCAGCAGCGTGGAATGCGTCGACGACAGCGAGTCGAACTGCAGGCGCGTAGGGACTTCCACCTTGATGTTGGCGGAGTGGTTGGTGTGCCGCCGTGCCTCCAGAAGCTGCTCCACCTGCACCTTCTGCACCACCACGTCGTGCAGGTGCTGCAGGAATCGGCCCTTCTCGCTCGGATTCAGCTCCAGGGTGCGGAATATATCGGAGAACTGGAAGCTGTCCACCACCACGCCGGCATCGTTTGAGAACGCGCCGGCTTTCACGATGTTCATGCCCCACGCCGCCAGCGCGCCGGCCACGTCGGCGAACAACCGGCTGCGATCGCGCGCGATCACCGTCAGATCGAAAAGCTGGCGCTGCGGACGAAGATCGAGCTGCACCGGCTCTTCGTTCAGGTTGGCCGCCAGCTGAAAATGATCGCGAATGTGTTCGGGAAGGCGGGTCTGCAGGTAGCGCTGCGGCAACCCCTCGAGAAACTGTCCCAGCGCGTCGTACTGCGACGCCGGCACCATGGCCCGCAGGCGGTTGAGAAGCGTGGGATCGATGGCCGCGTGATAGCGGATCTCGTCCACGCTGCGGTCCATGTAGTTGGCGGTGGCCATGTAGAACTGCCACAGGTTCTCTGCCTTCCACGGGGTCAATGCATCCGGGTTCACCGCCTTGATGTCCGCGTAGGTCAGCAGCGTAAGCATCTTGAGCAGCGTGGGCGAACCGATCTTGTCGGAGAAGCCGCGCACGTTCTCCGGATCGAAGATGTCGCGGCGCAGCGAATTCGACATCTCAAGATGCTGCTTGATCAGCCGCAGCACGGTCTCCCGCTCTTCGGCGTCGAAATCGAGCCGCGCCATGAAGCTGTCGGCCAGCTCCACGCTCTGGCTGGTGTGCTCGGCGTCGCGGCGGCTCTTGCCGGTGTCGTGCAGCAGCAGGGCGAGCAGGAAAAGATCCAGGCGGTCGATCTCAGGCAACAGTTGTGCCAGGCGCTGTTCGTAGTCGTGCGCGGGCGTGCGCAGCCGGTGCACGTTATCGATGGTCAGGAACGTGTGCTCGTCCACCGTGTAGCGGTGATAGCTGTCGCGGATCACCAGCGCGTCGATGCCGTGGAATTCGGGGAGCAGCATCTCCAGCACGCCCAGGGCGTGCATGGTGCGCAGCGCGTGCGCCGCATGCGGCCCCAGCAGCACTTCGCGCAGCGCGTTCCATAAGTATGGTCCCTCCGGCACATGAATCGCCAGCGCCGGCAGAGCGTCCGTGATGCGATCTTCGGCGGGCTGCGAAAGCGCGTACCCGTGCGTGGCCATCAATGAAAAGACGCGGAGGATCGCGGAGGTGTCGGAGAACTGCGCTCCGGGAAGGATGTCGATGCGGCCCTGGTCGAGGACGAAATCGGTGCCCGCAATGGGGGTGCGGCGGCGGCGGAACTGCTTGTAGAAGCTGACCGGAGCGGGCAGGCTCTCCATCAGCAGCGCGGCGCGGCGATAGATCACGCGCGCATGGCGATAATAGGTGCGCATCCAGTACGCCGGGTCGGCTGTCCCCCGTGTCTCCAGCCCAATCGAATTGGCAGCCGCCTCATCCTGCGATTGCCAGTCCAGCGTGTTGTCGTCGCGGCCATGGCGGAAGTGGAGAAAACATCGCGCCGCGGCCAGAAAATCAAACGCCGCTTCCGCATCGCCGCGCGCGCTCTGGAATACGCCGCCGCGCTGGCGGGGCCATTCGCGCGTCTCCTTCAGGTGAAACAGCAGCGCGAACCAGACGGCAAGATGATAGTCGCGCAGTCCGCCGGGACACTCCTTCAGATTCGGTTCCAGGTGGAAGATGGTGCTGCCGTACTTGGCGTGCCGCGCCCGCGCAATCTCGCCCAGCTTCTGCGCGATCGGGTTCCACTCGCTCAGCACCAGCCCCGGCAAGACCGTCTGGTGCAACTGCTGGTAAAGCGGAAACTGCCCCGCGAGAAAGCGCCGGTCCAGCGTGGCCAGCGTGAATTCGAGGTTGTCGGGATCGAAGCGCCCCGCTTCTTTCAGCGTGCGCGATGCCGGGCTCGCGCGCAGGCCAATGTCCCACATGCCCTGCACGATGGCGCGCACATTTTCCCGCGCCTGCTCCTCGGTCTTGTCATCGGCGAAGGCGAACAGAACATCCACATCGGAGTGGGGAAACAGGTCCTTCCGCCCGTAGCCGCCCAGCGCCAGCAGCGACACGTTGCTCCCCGGATTGCCGCTGAACGCGCGCCGCCACATCTCGATCAGAATGCGATCGACAATGGCCGACCGGCGGCGAATCGCAGCCGTGCCGTCTCCGGTGCGCTCATACGTCTGCCGCACAAGCGCCATCTCCCGGTGATACTGCTCCCGTAAATCGTCAACCGCGATTGCGACTGGATCCATGTGTGGTTTGTTTGTGTGTGTCCGACCAGAAACGGATGTTCAACCAGAATAAGCGATTCAGCGCGAAAGGAGAATCGGGACCGTATAAAGATGTGGCACCTCGTAACCTGGAGAGTTCGACTTCGAGTCAGCCGCTGAGCCGGTCTCGTCCAGCGCCGAATCGCCGTTCCCCGCGCTCAGTGCTTCGCTCCATCGTTCCCGACGAATTGCGCCATGTTCTGAATGTCCTTGTCGATCAGCGCAATGTCGGCGCTCGATTGCGCCGCTTGTCTTGCCTTCCGCAGCCAGTCCAGCACGGTGGAGTAGTCTCCGGCATGGGAGTAAAGCAAGGCCAACACCCGGTAGGTCGTCGCCGGGCTGTAGTCCTGCGCGGTTGTCTGCAACGTCAGCGCCTTGCCCAAAACCGCATCTCCCGCTGCGATCTGCTGCCGCATGTCCTCTGCGGACTTCGCCGCTCCTGCCATCCGCTCGTAGCAAAGCCCCTCATCAAGTAAGGGCCGCGGGTCATCGGGGAAAAGGGTAGCTGCTTCCTGGTAGTGCATGAGTGCCTGCTGATAGTAGCCGGCCTTCTCCGCCGCGGTAGCGCCGGCTTCGCGCTTGAAAAGTATCGTGCCCTGGGACAGAACTACCTCCCGGAACTCAGCGTCCGTTGAAGGCACATTTGCCTCAACCAGCAATGTGCGTGCCCGTGCTAGCGCTCTCTCTGACTCGGCCCGAAGGTGATCCCGTGTCCGCCGGTTCGTTTCCAGGGTCTCGCCCGCCGCTTCGCTCAGTTCCGTGGTAAGCATTTGCGCCAGCGCTTCGCTGGCTTCCGAATAGCGCTCCAGGGCTCCCGCATCGCCCCGGGCAAACCCTGAGGGAGACCGAAAGCTCAGTTGGTAATACTTCACCGCGTCCTGGTAGTCGGCTTTCTTTGCCTGCCAGCCAGGATCCGCGGACTGCCCGGCAGAGAGGTCCGACGCCCGGGTTAAATACGCATCCCCAAGCCCCTCATACGCTGGCGTCATGTTCAGGGTCTGGCCACTCACAACTTTGGATTGGTTTGACTCACTCAACTCCAATGCCCGGTGAAGATGGTCGAGCGCCCCATTGATCTCGGGAGGGTCAAGGCGTAGATAGGCAAGCCCGAGATTAATGTGCGCGAGTGAATCGTCAGGATCGGTGTCCACTGCCGACGCCCACAACGCCAGTTCCGGTTGCGGTTGATCGTGCCGCAGAAATTTCCTCCCGCTCCACACTTCGGTTCGCGCGTACGACCATGAAGTGAAGACCGTAACCACCACCACGAGTCCCAACCCGGCTGCCGCATTGCGCCTTCGTGATCCCGTCCCCCACGCGCCGGCCACCGCCATGGCCGCCAGGATGGTCCCGATGGTGGGCAGGAACAGGTATCGGTCGGCCATCTTGGTGCTTGTGGGCACAAGATTTGACACCGGGATCAGCGCGATGAGGAACCAGAAGACTCCGAACGCCGCCAGGCGCCGGTTACGGTCGGCCGACCCCGCGAAGCGGAAAGCGATCCACAAAAGCGCGCAGAGGAGAACCGCGCCGAGCAGACCCTGGATGCTGAAACGCGGAATCGCGCCCCAGGCGTACGACGCGCTCATTCGCAGCGGCAACAGCGCCTTCCATGCGTAGGCCAGCACCACCTCGCAGGCGGCGTTCAACGACTGCGACAGCGTGGGCGAGACTTTGATCGCGCCCACTTGCTCCTGGGCCCACAGCGTCCACGCCGAACCTGCCCCTGCCGCCAGGCTCAGCACCACGAAAGGCGGTCCAAGCACGCGTAGTCCGGCCGTGTCCTTCTGGCAGAGATCCGCTGCCTTCGGCGCTGCGGGAAGAATCAGCAGCGTGCAGCCGATGATGACCAGAATCAGCCATCCTCCGTGCGTGGCGTCTCTCTCGAGCAGGCGACGGAAGACGGAGGTCGAAATCGCGGCCACCGGTACGAATATGGCCGTCAACCCCAGCGTTCGCGTCACAACGGGATGGCTCCCACGCTGCGCCCAGCGCCACCTCGCGACCCCGGCGTGCGGCGCCGAGCAGAATTCGTACGCTGCAAACAACACCGGAACAATGACGGCGATCGGCTTGGAGAGGATCGCGAGCAGTACCAGCAGGATGGTGCTCGCGTGCCGCAGTCTCCACTGGCGGGGTGTCGCGGCCTCGCGTGCCCACAGCCAGGCGAGCATCGACAACACCACAAAAATCAGCGCCATCAGGTCCTTGCGCGCCGAGAGCCACCCCACCACCTCGGTGTGGACGGGATGTACCGCGTAGACAAGCGCTCCGCCAACTGCCGCAACCGCGGAAATCCCCAGCCTGCGGAACAGAAGAATCAGCAGCACCGCGCCGATCGTCGCGTAAAACAGATGTGCAACGCGAAACGTCGTCCCATCGAACGGCTCGCCTTTGCCTGAGAATTCGCGATCCAGCAGCCACGTCGTCGTGGTTACCGGATGAAAGTTGGCGAAGTACGGCTCGTCCCACGTTGGGCCCAGCCGGGAAAGCGGAGAGCTGACCGCAACGTATGGGCTTGCTGTCAGGTAGAAATAATCGTCATAGACAATTGGAGAAACCCCGATCGTTTGCCCATAGATGATCCAGGTGCAGAGTGCAATCAGAACGGCGCCGCCCGCGATAAGAATGCGCGACCTCTCGAGCGGCCGGCCCTGCGCCTTCGCACTCGGCCGTCCTGGCTCCGCAACCGCGGCCGTGAAGCTTCGATCCGCCGCGGTCCTCTGTGCTTGGCGCTTCTGCTTTCGGTTCATGCGCGAAAGCCCGATCGTCTGCCGTCTGGTTCCTTGCCCATCTTGCTCACCCGCTGAAGGCTTCAGGTGCAGCGGTCAGAGCGCCGTCTCGCCCCGCTCGTCGTTGCGGATGCGGATCGCCTCTTCAATGCGGGTGATGAAGATCTTGCCGTCCCCGATCCGGCCCGTCCGCGCCGCGCCGGAAATCGCCTGGATCGCCTTCTCCTTGCGGTCTTCCGATACCACCATCTCGATCTTCACCTTGGGCAGAAGATCCACCGTGTACTCCCGCCCCCGGTAAAACTCCGTGTGGCCCTTCTGGCGGCCGTGGCCCCGCGCCTCCAGAATCGTCATTCCCTCAATGCCCGCTTCCAGCAGCGCATCCTTCACCGCATCCAGCTTGGAAGGCTGGATTACCGCTTCGATCTTCACCATTGCACAGTGCCTCGGTTTGATAGCCTATCAGGCCGGAGGTCATCGCGGGCCACCCGGCGCGTGAGTTTCACGTAAAGACGGATCAAGTATTGAAATCGTAACCTTCTTCGCCGTGTTGCGACAGGTCGAGCCCCGTATTTTCTTCCTCCGGCGAGACGCGCAGGCCGATCGCCTTATCCACCGCGAACAGCAGCACCAGCGTCCCGATTGCCGAGATTCCCCAGGCCATCGCCACGCCGGCAAACTGATTCACAAGCTGCCCCCAGTGGCCGTCCAGCACCCCGGTCCCGATGGGATTGCCCGCGGCGTCGGTGCCGAATGCGGCGTTGATCGCGCTCACCGCGAAGATCCCGGTGAGAATGGCGCCCAGCGTTCCCCCCGCGCCGTGCACGCCGAACGCGTCCAGCGAGTCGTCGTAGCCGAAGCGCGACTTCACCTGGAACACCATGAGGAAGCAGAAGAATCCCGCCAGCAATCCGATCAGAAGCGCCGACATGGGCTGCACGAATCCGGAGGCCGGCGTTATCGCCACCAGTCCCGCGACGGCGCCGGAGATCGCGCCCAGGGCCGTGGGCTTGCCGTTATGAATCCATTCTGCAATCGTCCAGCCCAGCGCCGCTGCCGCCGCCGCAAAGTGCGTATTGATGAAGGCGCTCGTGGCCAGCGGCCCCGAATTCAGCGCGCTCCCCGCATTGAATCCGAACCACCCCACCCACAGCAGGCACGCGCCAATGAAGCTCAGCACCAGGGAGTGCGGAGGCATGGCCGTCTTCGGATACCCGATGCGCTTGCCCAGGTAAAGCGCGGTGATGAGCGCCGACACGCCTGACGTAATATGCACCACCGTTCCGCCGGCGAAATCAAGCGACGGAAAATGTCCCCCGCTGGCATTCAGCATGCCGCCCACGCCCCACACCATGTGCGCCATGGGACAGTAGACGAACAGCGACCACAGCGACAGGAACAACGCCATCGCGCTGAACTTCATGCGCTCCGCAAAGGCGCCCGTGATCAGCGCCGGCGTGATGATCGCGAACATCAGCTGGTACACCATGTAGGTCTGTTCGGGAATCGTCTTGGCGTAATCGGGATCGGGCGCCAGGCTCACGCCGCGCAGAAACACATGCTCGAATCCGCCAATGAATGCGTTGCCGTGACCGAATGCCAGCGAGTAGCCCACCACGGCCCACAGGATCGTAACCAGCCCCATCATGGCGAAGCTCTGCATCATGGTGCCCAGAATGTTCTTGCGCCGCACCAGCCCGCCATAGAACAGCGCCAGCCCGGGGCCGGTCATCAGCAGCACCAGGGCCGCGGACGTGAGCATCCACGCATTGTCGCCCGCGGTCTGCGCGCTCGCGCTCGATGCCTGCGCCGTCTTTACGGCCTGCTCAAGCGCGGCGATCCTGGCCTGCGTGGCGGCCTCCGGCCCGCCCGATGCGCCCTGCGCGAGGAGGAAAATTGGAGAACCCAGCACGGCAGTGAATACAAGCAACCGGACGACACCACGACACATAGATCTCCCAACTCCCGCGAAGCAAAGATAAGAACGTGTCCGTCAGCGCGGTGCGCAGGTGCACTGCATGAGACCGCCGCGCCCTGGGAAAAAGGCCGCCGCTAAGAGCCAGCCATGGAACAGTGTGATCCCTTCAAGAATCGCATTCCCGGCATAAGGACAGCATGAAGAAAATGGATTTCCCTCTGGCAACCTCATGCGCTTTGTGCTTGGCTGGCGGCGCGATAAGCTGCTTCATTGCGTCCGCGGATGGCCGCATACGTTCCCCCGGGGCTCCTCCGCATGCCCGATCGGCGATGATGGGAACGAGCCCGGGATCTGGAGCAAATCACGATGCATGGAAATGAAACTCTGCGCCAGGTGCGATTCGCCGTACTGCTGACAGGACTGGTTTCAATCGCGGCAACCGGCTTTGCCGCCGCTCCAGGACAGTGCGCGAAGGTGATTCTCGACGGCGATGTCTCGGCCGCCCGCGAGTGGAACGCACCCATCGGCGAGGGCTGGCTCTTTCGCATCGTCCCCATCCCCCCTCTGGCCGCCGGGTACTCGGGATGGGACCTGGTGGTGGATCGCGAAAACCCGGCGGGCTTTCCCGACGCGCTCTACCTCGCCACCCCGCCCTATCGCTCCATCAACGAGCGCGAAATCGGCGCCACATTCGGTCTCCGTGCACAGGACGCCATCGGCTGGAACCCGCGCTCCTTCCGCTTCCTGGTCGATCCCGCCGCCTTTCATCAAGCGCAGCGGACCTATCGCGCCGCGTCAGCCGGCGCCAACCCCGGATCGCCCCCGCCCAACCCTGATTCCGCCATGACCCGGCTGTTCGAACTGCAGAAACACGCCGCGCGCGGCGAACTGCGCATCGTCGATGCGCATGTTGTGCCCGGCGTGGCCGATCCCGCGCCTTTCGCCCTGCAATGGGCACGTGCCGCCTCGCGTTTGCAGTATGAAGTCGAGGCCGCGCCGGAAGGCAAATCCTCCCCCCGCGGCAGTCTCCTGTGGATCCGTTTCCGTATCAGTTTGTGGCTCCCGCCCGGCTGGGCTTTGCCGGCAGGTCTGCATTCCGTGCAGGCGCCCTGCGGCGAATGAGGAACGCAACCGGCCCTCTGCCGGAAGCGTCTATGGCAATGTTGCGCGCCATTGCAGTGAGCTTCGCAGAACGCGCGCGGGGCCTTCCCCCGGAGGTATGATGGAATCATGGCAGAGTCGGCGGAACGCGACCGTTACGTTTTCGGAACCCTGGAAAGCAGCGCGCTCAATCGCGCCAAAGTCCGGGAAGTCAACTACGGCTACGAACAGCCTGAGGGTGTGTTCCTCACCACTCTCGATTTCGCCGTCAATTGGGTGCGCAAGAGTTCCGTCTGGCCCATGACCTTCGGCCTGGCCTGCTGCGCCATCGAAATGATGTCCATGGGCGCCTCGCGCTTCGATATCGCCCGCTTCGGAGCCGAAGTCTTCCGGCCCTCGCCGCGGCAATCGGACCTCATGGTCATCGCCGGCCGCGTCTCCCAGAAGATGGCTCCCGTCATCCGCCGCCTCTACGATCAGATGCCAGAGCCCAAGTGGGTCATCTCCATGGGCGCCTGCGCCACCTCCGGCGGCGTGTTCCAGAATTACGCCCTCGTC
>Ga0335069_10004849_pt1 | contig 19833 bp, 14 predicted proteins | sample Lox_Sample_11_FD_206714 | JGI IMG/M metagenome (GOLD analysis project Ga0335069, IMG submission 206714) | Soil microbial communities from Loxahatchee National Wildlife Refuge, Florida, United States - Lox_Sample_1.1 | ecosystem: Environmental > Terrestrial > Soil > Wetlands | place: USA... | reverse complement strand
AGCAGTGTTTTTCATATTGCACCTCCTTAGGGGATTTAGCGGCTGAGCAGACTGGAGAGAGGCCTGGTGAGCCAAAGATAGCCCTTGCCCATTTAGGCCTTTTCGTCGAGATAAATCAGTGAGACGGGTCACAAGGGGGCGTCCGGCACGAGCTCCCGGCTGTGATGCAAAGATGGCTGATTGCTTACATAAAATCGGGGAGCGGGCTTCGTAAGCCCGCGGATTTCCGATACAATTTGCGACTTGCCCTGTTGTACTGAGGGTGCGAGGTGACTGGATGAGTGGTCTTTCGAGTGGACGTGTGTTTCTGCGCTGGGTGGCGGTGTGCACAGCGCTGATGGCCGCAAGTGTGGCGAGCGCACAGCAGCGGCGGGAGCGTGAGCCGAATTCCGTGTATGCCCAGAGGCGGGCGAAGCTGGCCGCTTCGGCAGACGGGCCGATTGTGATGACGGGGCTCGGCGGGCGCGAAGTGGATTCCCAGAGTTATGTGTTTGCGCAGGAGGAGAACTTTTATTACCTGACGGGCCATAACGAAGAGGGAGCGGGATTGATACTGCTGCCGCCCGCGGACAGCAAGGCGAAGCGGGATGACTTCGAGGGAGCGCGGGAGATTTTTTTCTTGCCCGAGAAGAATCCGGCGAAGGAAAAGTGGGACGGGGTGAGGATGTCGCCGAGCGATCCGGGGATTCAGGCGCGGACGGGATTCGCCGATGTGCGGGGATTTGGCGAGATGCGGGCGACGGTGGAGAAGTTGGCGAAGTTCTATCCGAACCTTTACACGATTCTGCCGTATGAGAAAGAGCTGGGGGGATATCCGCACGAAAAAGAAACGGTGGAATGGCTGAAGCTGGCGGCACCACAGGCGAATTTGAAGGACATTCGGGAAGGCATCACGCAGTTGCGGATGATCAAGTCGCCGACGGAGATTGCGTTTTTGCGGGAGGCTATTGATTTGTCCGCGGACGCGCATTTTGCGGCGATGAAGATGATGCGGCCGGGAGTCTGGGAGTACCAGGTGGCGGCAAAAATGGTGGAAGTGCATGCGATGGGCGGGTCGGAGGCGGAGGCGTATGCGCCGATCGTGGGAGCGGGACCGAATTCGACGGCGCTGCACTACGACAAGCTGGGACGGAAGATTCATGACGGGGACATTGTGGTGCTGGATGTGGGGGCGCAGTATTCGGGGTATGCGGCGGACATTACGCGGACGCTGCCGGCGAACGGAAAGTTCACCGCGCGGCAACGGGAGATTTACGACGTCGTGCTGGGGGCGCAAAACGCGGCGCTGGCGGCGCTCAAGCCCGGCGCGGATATGTGCCGGAAAGGCAAGAACAGCGTGTATAAGCTGGCGTACGACTACATCAATTCGCACGGGAAAGATCAGAGCGGGAAGCCGCTGGGACAATATTTTATTCACGGGCTGGGGCATAACATCGGGTTGGATGTGCACGACCCGGGGGATTCGTGCAAGCCGCTGATGGTGGGGCAGGTGGTGACCGTGGAGCCGGGAATCTATATCCCGGAGGAGAACCTGGGCGTGCGGATTGAAGATGATGTGCTGATTACCGAGAGCGGATACGAGATGTTGAGCGCGAAGCTGCCGCGGACGGCGGAAGAGGTGGAGAAGATTATGGCGGAAGGGGCGAAGGAAGGTAAGGCAGATTGATCGAACGCGGGGGCGCTGTAGCCCAAGACTGAGTGGGCGAAGGGGAGCCAGTTGGAGGTGACGGTAACCCAGTAAGCTATGGTTAAGGGGTTGAAGATGGTCAACCTTTCACAACTTAACTTGGAATCCCCGACAGTTGGTCCGTTCGTTCTTGTCATGAATTCCAGATTGGCGTCTACGCGTTTCGGCTCCTGGGCCACCGCTTTGTTTGTGACAGCCAATCCCAAGATCGGTTTCTCCCGTTCCGAGCAGCGCCTACTAAGTGCCGCCCTCCGCGGCCTATCCGACGATGAGTTAACGTGTGAGCTTGGGATTTCTCTCTCAGCCATTAAGAAAACCTGGCGTTCCGTCTACTCGCGCATTGAACAAAGCGGTATGGCAATTCTTCCACCCGTACCGGAAGATCGCGTCGAAAGTTTGGATCGTGGGAAAGGGAAAAAACATCTTGTACTCAATTACGTTCGCAGCCATCCTGAAGAACTCAGGCCAGTCTCGATGAAGCTCCTCCGCCTGCATCAGGCAGGTTCAGTGAAATCAAAGCACCCATCTCCACCAAAATTGCCCCGTCACCGCGTCGGTCGTCCTCGCGCGAACCAATGATTGAATTTTTTGTCGGGCAGCGGGCGTATCACTTTTCCCCGCTCTGTAACTATACCCTGACTTGGATTGACGGGTATGCGGATACGGACGCGAAAAAGGGACCACCCCCACAACCTGGAGGCGGAAAACGCTACACTGTGGTGTAAATGGATTTCCCGCGCCCAGTCCGAATACCGAGCACCACTTCCCGCCTCGCTGTATTCAACGCCACGCTGGATGCTTGCAGTTCTGCCCTTCCTTGAACCTACTGGCAACAAGTTCCTTCCCCCAGATTTTGTTCCCAGCTCTCCTGGGATGCTGGCGGAAATATTCATTCCGTTCTATAAAATAGTGATCAATTGCTGCTTTAGCTTGGTCTACGGACTGATAGTCACTGTTGTGAATTATAGCCGTGGCTAGTCCACTGAAAACCGATTCGATAACATTCAAGAACTGGGCTCTCGCAGGCAGCGGTGCGAGTTTTACCATAGGTCCAAAATGTCTCTTTGCACGGTGATATTTGTTGACTTCGTCCACTCTCGCCAGAAACTTCTTGGAAGCGTGCCATGAGGCCGCATCCCAAGAAAAGTAGATTCGCTTGCAGTTGGAGTACTTCGTTGTGAGAACGTCTAGCAGCTTAATCATTTCCTGAGAGTTCTTCTTCTCAGAATAGAAATGCGTTACCTGGTTTGTTGACAGCTCGAGTGCAGCCGTGAGGATCAGAACTCCTTTTGAGCGCTGCCATTGTGGGACTGTCGGATATTCACCAGCTGCTACCAGTCTTCTACCGCCTATCTTCTTCACCGAAAAAGGGCCAAATTCGTCAACCGAAAAGAACTTGTCGTCCAGTCCAAGCCGAGACAGAATCCTTGTTATATTCCTAAGCTTATCTTTGTAATGAGGATCATTGCTGGTAAGAACTTCCCTAGCCTTCCTAAACCTATATCCGGAATTCTTGATAATCCTAGACACCGTGTTGTGACCGGCCCTGTAACCCCTGTCGGCCATCACCTTGCCGAGGAGTTTTGTGGTCCACGTTGTCCGATTGATTCCGTATTGTGCTGGTGGGGAGTGAAGTGTCGCCAGGAGTATCTCTGTGTATGCTGGGTCTTCTGCCTTCCTTACTGGAAATGCAGCAAGTAATCGAGCGGCTGCCCGTCCACATCTACACTTCACTACCAGAACCACTCCGCATGGGGGGCTATAACCCGGACAACGCTGAACAAATGCAGGCTATTGAGTCTGCCAAGAAGACGCTTAATCCTCAAAAAAGCTATTGGAGGTAGTTGCGGGGAGCGCCACTCTCAGGCTCGGACGTTGGTGAAGCAAGGCTACGAAGCAACGATCGTCGCGAGCGCTCTGTCGATTAGTCGGTCGAGTTTGTACTACCAGAATCAACCGCGATGCAGGGTATCTCCCAATGGCAGCTATACAGACCGTACCTCAACACGTCCGACACTGCAATTTCACTCCACTCTCACCACGCCACGGCGTCCTAACTCTATCTGGTTACGGAGTACGGGTCCTGGTTGAACGCGGTCATCTTTCAATTGAGGACGGCATTGTGGCGGACCGTCGTCACGCTCGCTTTCCTCGTGTCGGCCACCGCTTAAAGCGACTGGTGATTATCGGTTCCGATGGAATTGTTTCTTTGGCGGCGATTCGCTGGCTGGCAGATCAAAATGTCTCATTGGTAATGCTCGAACGAAACGGATCAGTCTTGGCTACTACGGGTCCGGTTCGTCCGTCTGACTCGCGTTTGAGAAGAGCCCAAGCGCTAGCGCAGAACAACGGGGCCGCACTTCAACTCGGGATTCAATTAATCGGTGCAAAGCTTTCCGGCCAAGAAAAGGTGGCCCGTGAAAAACTGCGAAACCTTACTATTGCGGACAAAATTGCGAACTATCGAGCTGGACTAAAATCAGCTGCAAATCTCGAAGCAGTCCTTGCGATTGAAGCGGTTGCTGCCTCCACCTATTGGTCGGCTTGGTCAAACCTGGAGATTTTCTATCCGCAAACAGCGCTGAAGAAGACTCCGGACCATTGGCGAATCTTCGGTGCGCGAGTTTCCCCGTTAACGGGATCGCCCCGCCTAGCGGTGAATCCTCCGAATGCCATCCTTAATTACCTATACGCGATCTTGGAATCTGAAGCCCATTTAGCTGCGGCGGAGCTTGGACTCGATCCTGGGCTAGGAGTTTTGCACAGGGACAGACCCAATCGGGAAAGTCTGGCGTGTGATCTTATGGAACCGGCCAGGCCATTGATCGACGCCTATGTGTTTGACCTGTTAAATCGCGGCCCCCTGCGAAGGGAATGGTTCTTCGAGGAAAGAAGTGGGAATTGCCGTTTGATGAACACATTCGCAATGCAGCTCTCGGAGACTGCGCTAGCGTGGCGAAAAGCAGTCGCACCCTATGCTGAAGAAGCTGCTCGAATTTTCTGGCAAGGTAGACGTAAGGACTCCAGTCCTCTACCGACTAGGCTGACACAGGCTCGACGTAGTGAAGCCAAAGCTGGCAATCTCGTAGCTAATACTCCTTGTATTCCCCAGGCAAAAGCCCGTTGCCCGCTTTGTGGGTCAGCCGTTACCACCGGCTCAGTGTATTGCGCGAAATGCGTCCCTGACGTGAATCGAGAAAATCTATTGCGGCAAGCAAAATTGGGCCATATTGCCACACATAGCGCCATAGCTGAGGCTCGGAGATCCGCTACACAGGCTAAACAAGCACAAGCGATGAGCAAATGGAATCCCTCGGAGCTTCCAAAATGGCTCGACGAAGATTTTTATCGAAGAGAAATCCTCCCTCGGTTATCCACATTCACCGTTAAGAGGCTACAACTGGCTATCGATGTTTCCCATCCATACGCAACATTAGTCAGGCGTGGCGACAGGATGCCGCATCCGAGGCATTGGCTTGTTTTGGCCAAACTAGTTGGCGTTTCAGATTCTCTTGAAAAGGGCCAATAGCCCTACTGTGCCAAGGGCACTCGCCAGAAGAAGCAGGCTTCCCAAATCTCACTTCGTCACTTCAGACCTGCGGCACCCGCCGTTATTTCCCCAACGTAAAGATTACAATTTCGCTTGTATCTTGAGATACGAGGCTGAAGACTCCACACGGGGGTCCGGAGGTAATTGTGCTCAAATCACGCACTAATACCGCTCCCAGGGCATTTTTATAATCGAATTGCTGGAGTAGCTTGCCTGTGAAATCGATAACAAAAGCTTGGTGCGTGTCCGGGGAACCAAACAACAGAAACTCTCCTCCGGTAGGATGGTTTGGGTTGAAGAAGGTAATCGCAGTAATTTGATCAATCCCAATGGGGGTAAGATCAATTGAATTCACCGGCGTGCCGTCCCGCGCAACAAATAGGAGAGTCGTGAGATCACCCTGTTTGGCGCCTACAAATTGTTTTGTGGTCGGAACATACGTCATCGCGAAAAGGCCAAAACCAACCGGCACCTGCTCTGTGAGATTGCCTTGATTGTCGTAGAGAAAGATCGCGCAATTCGGGCTACATTGAAATTGGGAAAGAGCAATGCGGTGTTCGTCGGGCATGTAGCTCAGCGCCCTTGGCCCCGTTACACCACTTAAATTGACTAGTTGCCTTTCCGATCCAAGTGAAAGGGGAAGCGTTACGATTTGCGGAACGTCGGACGGCGCGCTGCTTCCCGGAAACATGACGAGGTGCCTCTGCAAATCTGTGTCCCACGCCACTCCATAACTTTGCGAAAGGCCAAATCCTACTAGGAAGCTGCGATCCTGGCCGAAAAGAGGATTCAGATTGCCGTCAAGGAATGTTAGCTTGCCGGTGTTGTAACCTGCTACTGCAATGCGGTTGTTGTCTGTCTGGGCGATACTTTCAATGTCTGCCACATTAGGCAGGCTCACTGGCCCGCGTAGCACATTTCCCGAAAAGTCCATCTGCCAAAGTGTGCCGTCGGTTGCACCGACGATCAGTTGGTCCGGGGACTGGAATCCCAACCCATCGATAAAATCGGCGGGGTTTGCCAAAGTGATGTTCGGAATGATTTCCGAAACCACTTGGCCCGTGCTCCGGTCAATCACTTCGATCTTCACGGTCGGCGTTGGGGTGGCAAAGCTAACAACGACCTGAAGAATGTGATTACCAAACTTAGATGCTGTGGGCGGCAGCCACACCAGCGCTTCGACATCGTCGGGGACGAATCCATCGGGGTAAGTAACTTGGATCGTGCCCTTCGGTCTGCCATGATTATCGGAGAGGAACAGTGTGTTGAGGTCCGGCGTCGAAGGATCGTCAAAGACGAACAACTGCTCGGCATCGATGTACGCAATCCCTCGCGGGCCGACATTCGTTCCGAGTCCTAATACGCTGAAAAGTTTCTGGACCGGAGCGTCACCCTGGCCGCCGTTGGCGAAGGCAAGTACATCGGTGCCATCCATGATGGCAATATAATTCTTCAGGGGGCCCGCGTGGATCGCAGTCATTGCTTCAGTGTTGTTGCCAAGCCGCTTGCGTTGCACAACGGTTTGAGCATCGAGCACCGTGCTCAGGAGCGCCTGAGATAGAACTATCAGAATCACTAGAGCCTGAATCCTTGATTTCATCGCTCCTCTCTTATTCCTTATAGGTTTCTTGAGGATCGAGCTGCTGGTTTTCATGGACTCTCCTTCGTTGGTGCTCGGACCTTTCGCTCTTCTGCCATATGCGATGAAAAGAGTCCATGGTCCGGAACAGAATAAAAAGTGAAGAATTTCTTCTCTGGTAACAGACTGTAAAGTGGGAAGTTATGAGTAATATCGTTTCGGGGACATACTAGACCTGCTACAGGCTGAATGCTAGAATTTGCACCCAATACTTAGGGGGACCCCCTACCCGCTCATGAACCCATCTTCCAGGACTTGTTCCAAGCTTCATTTCGGGCCGTTTGTGGCTGACTTTCGTGCGTGTGAACTGCTCAAAAATGGAAGACGAATCCGGCTTCAGGAAAAGCCGATGCGGCTGTTGGCTGCACTGACGGACAACCCGGGGGAGGTGGTTAGCCGGGAAGAACTGCAAGAGCAGCTTTGGTCCGACGGCACCACCATCGATTTCGAGACGGGATTAAATGCTGCCGTTCGCAAGCTCCGCGAAGCGTTGGGGGATGACCATGGTAACCCCCAATACATCGAGACTATTCCTAAACGCGGCTATCGCTTTGTCTTCCCAATCAGCCCGAGCGCATCCAAGGTAGATTCAATAAGTTCTGGAGAATCTTCGGGGAAAATCGAGCCGGTAATCACGCCTACTCACCCGTTCAACATGCAGTCGCCTGTAGCACCGGCGATAGGATCTAAACGCACCAGTCGGGCCTGGATCATATTCGCCGCCGGACTTGCGCTGAGCAGTATGGCCGTGACTCTCGTTCGGATGGATGTATTAAAGATTCCGGAACTTCATGGGAGTGTGCCAAGCATTCACTCGATAGCCGTGCTGCCGTTGCAAAACTTGTCGGCGGATTCCACCCAGGAGTACCTCTCGGATGGAATAACCGATGCACTGATCACGGATATGGCACAGATCGATGGGCTGAAAGTGACCTCGCGCACATCCACCTTGCGTTACAAGCAGACGCAGAAGCCGCTACTGGAAATCGCAAAAGAATTGCACGTGGATGGGATTATAGAAGGAACCGTGCAACGTTCCGGCGACCGGGTCCGCGTCACGGCGCAGCTTATCTTTGCACCAGCGGATAGGCACATTTGGGCGAACGGTTACGAACGGGACATGCGAGACATCTTTGCGCTTCAACGGGATATCACCGAGGACATCGCGCATCAGATTCGGCTGCGCCTGATACCGAGTGGTTCGACGGAACGGACGCAACCGTTGCCCATGGATCCAAAAGCCGTGGAAGCCTATCTTCAGGGCAACTATCACACGAACCGGCAGGGGAAAGGTTTCGGCGATGTCGAAAGACGAATGGCAATCCAAAACTTCGAGCAGTCTATTGCCGCTGACCCCAGCTTCGCACCGGCTTACCATGCCCTCGCCCTCGCACACCAAAACCTCTTGCTGGGATCGAAAGAAGATGTCGTCGCGAGCCAGAGCGCTGCTGAGAAAGCGGTCGAAATTGATCCGAACTCAAGTGCCCGCGTCACCGTGGCAGTCCTCAAGTGGATACCCAATTTCGATTGGAAAGGGGCCGAGAACGACCTTAGGCGAATAAGGCAGGTCAGTCCCAATAGCCCAACCGCCCGGAGCGCATTATGTGTTCTCTTGATCGTCGAAGGGCAAAAGGAGGAGGGCTTGAAAGAATGCAGAATAGCACAGCGTCTTGATCCGTTGGACGATGATGCGGCGTTGGGTTTTTATTTTGCACGCGAGTATGACGATTCGATCGCTATGCTCCAGGACATTCTTCAAGGAGACAACGATGGCCGTCTACGCTGTGAACTTTTCCCTGCCTTCGCGATGAAGCAAATGTACAAAGAAATGATTGAGGAATTGCAGCAGTGTTATGCACTTTACGGATTTACACAAAACGCGTCAAATATTCAGCGGGCTTATGCGGAGTCGGGTTACTTGGGTGCAGTCCGACAATGGGCCCGAGAGACCGAACACTTGCAGGATGCCCATCAGGCTTTCCTGCCAGGATTTCTAGCCGAGGCGTATACAATCCTGGGGGACAAGGATCGCGCTTTCTACTGGCTCCAACAAGCTTACGAGCACAAGGAGATGGTGGGCATAGACGGAGGGTTGATCTACATCGGGGCGGAGCCAATGTACGACCCACTCCGCTCTGATCCCAGATTTGATGCTCTTCTTCGCCGTGTTGGGCTTGCTCCATGATCAGGCGTGTCAGAATTGTCGAGGGCTAGCCGAACTGAGTTCTTTCGGTTAATCATGGCGGTTAAATTATGGTAGTTCTTCCCTACCCTCCCCTTATTCACCGTGACTTGGGCGGCAGGGATCATTTTGCAAAGAAATTCTCTTTTCCAGGCTGGGCTGGTCCCTTTTTGCTATCCATATCCGCATACCCCCTGGGGCGGATTGACGGGGTAGTATCCTGCGGGAAAAAATAAGCTACACCCTCGCGCCTGCCAGAAAAATACAAAATAAAAAGTCTAGAAAAAAGAATCTTTAGACTCCGCATCGAGGATCACAAACTATCTGATACCTGCTTTGTCGGTAGCCCATTTTTGGACTGAGCCGTCTGTTGAAAAAGGTGTGCTGGAGAACATGTGCTGGAATCTCCGACAGGACAAGCTACCTTTCTTTTCTAGAACACGTCTATGGTATATGAGACGTAAGGAAACTAAGTCCATAAAAAGGTATACTGACGGGGCATACATTATATAAGGAAAGCAATAAGTCCACGAAAATATAGCATCGGGTTCAAAGCATGGAGCCACTCGAAAAACCGCGAACTTGGATTGGGCGGTGGTGGACATGGCCGGCAGCGGCCTGCATCGCGGCAACAGTTTGGTTGCTACCGAAATTGCTTCGAGGCCTAACATCCGACTCCCGAGAGGCCTCCGTTAAAACGGCTACGGTGGTCCGCGAAGACTTTGCCCCCGCGCTCCGCTTGAATGGAACCACGCAGGCGGAACGTTCTTATGTGGCGGCCACTCCATATTTGCGAGGCGCACAAATCGGCAGCCTGGTCATCACCAAGTTGATCCCGAGCGGCGCACGAGTCAAAAGAGACGACGTTCTAGTGGAATTCGATCCCCAGGCACAGCAAAAGGACTTTCTGGATAAGCAGAACACCTACGTCTCACTCTCCGGGCAGTTGGCGCAAAAAAGAGCGGAGGAGGAGGTCGCGCGAGCAAAGGATAATACGGCGCTGAAGCAGGCTGAGAATGACTTGAGCCGCGCGAAACTCGATGTCCAGCGGAACGAAATCGTATCGCGCATCGATGCGGAGAAAAACAATCTCGCGCTCGAAGAAGCGCAAGCCACGCTAAAGCAACTCCGGGAAACATATGAACACAAACGCTCTTCGGCGGCTGCCAGCATTCGTATCTTGGAACTGCAGCGCGAACGTGCTCAGAACGCGATGCGCAATGCGCAGGCCAACGCGGCACGTATGACATTGCGCTCTCCTATGGAAGGTGTGGCTGTTTACAATCCCATGTGGATTGGGGATCGCATGCGCACGGCGCAACTAGGGGACTCGGTGCGGCCCGGATTGCCGCTTCTGCAAGTGGTCGATCCTTCGAAGATGGAGGTTCGCGTAGATGTCAATCAGGTCGATTTTTCACGCATACAAGTCGGGCAAAGCGCGCAAATCCGGCTGGATGCTTATCCAGGGCTGGTTTTTCCTGCCGTCTTGAAAGAACTTTCGCCGCTGGCCAACGGCGGGCAATTCACCGAAACTGTCAGGTCTTTCTCCGCGAGGTTTCAAGTCCAGGGAGAGGATCCCCGTTTGCTTCCCGATTTGTCGGCTTCCATTGATTTTGACCTCGGCCCCAAGCAAAAGGCGCTGGTGATCCCGCGCGATGCGGTGGTAATGGAATCTGGCATGAGCTATGTCTATAAGCGGACGGCGACCGGATTCGAAAAACAATCGATTCGAATTGCGACCTGGGGAGATTCCGAGGTTGCCGTGAGTTCCGGACTGGTCCCAAGCGATGTGATTGAGAGGCAGGTCAGTGGAGCACCAGGGCAGAACGTGCAATGAAGAATGCGTTTCGAATGATGCGCAAACGCTGGAAAACGACACTCCTGTTAGTGGGACTCCTCGTGCCCTGCGTCAGCTTTTTTGTCGTGCGAAAAGTGCGCTCTGCGCCTAATCTGCCTACCGCAACCGCGCAGAGAAAAGTGTTTGTGGATTATAAGGTCGTGCGCGGAGAAGTCAAAGCGTTGCGCTCGGTTACGATCTCGGCTCCCGCTGGCGTGGGAGATCTTTTAATCCTGAAGATTCTGCCGACAGGAACAAAAGTCAAGAAGGGCGACACCCTGGTGGAATTTGATGCATCCATGCTTCTGCAGAGACTTGCCCAGGACAGGTCAGCCTTGAAGTCTGCTGAGGCCACCATTGAGCAGTCAAAGGCCCAGGACAATCTGAAAGAGCAGCAGGACCTCACCGATATAATGACTTCCAAGTTCGATTTGCAGAGTGCTCGTCTGGATGCCAGCAAGCAGGAGATTCTCTCTGCGATCGAAGGGGAAAAAGCGGCCCTCAAGGTAAACGACGCGGAGCAAAAGATGATAGAAAATAAGACCAAGCTGGAATCCGACCGGGTTTCAGCCCAATCGAACCTGGCCAGCAAGGTCAAACTCCGCGATCGCGCGGCTTTTCAGGTGAAACAGGACGAAGCGGGAATTGCATCACTTGTTTTGCATGCCCCGCTCGATGGAACCTTTGCTGTTCTGACCCACTGGGAGCCAACGGGTTACGTGCCATACAAACCCGGAGACCGCGCCTGGCCCGGAGCGGGACTGGCGGAACTCCCGGATACGTCCACATTGAGGATATCTGCCCGCGTAGAAGAAGCAGATCGTGGACAGATGCATACCGGGCAAGCAGTCTCCGTCCACCTGGACGCAATCCCGGATCGCATGCTGACGGGAAAGGTTGAGGAGATCAGTCCAACGGCATCCATGGATTTCACAGGGGGCTGGCCGATCCCTCGCAATTTTTCGATTGAAATATCTCTCACGGATAAGGACCCGCGTCTCGCGCCGGGCATGAGCGCCGTCGCGCGAGTGGCCGTGGACCAGGTGCCAGACGCCGTGATTGTTCCCGTCGGAGCCGTATTCCGGAAATCAGGCAGCAACGTGGCTTACGTGTTGCGCGGATCCAAGTATGTGCAGACGACGATCGAAGTTTCCCGTCGCACTACCGATGAAGCCTTGATCACCGGTGGACTCATCGGAGGAGAGCGCGTGGCCCTTCTGGAACCTTCGACGACGGAATAAGGTATGAAACGCCGCAACATGATTCCTGAATGGCTTTGCAGCTTGCTGGTCGCGGCATTTACCAGCTGCCAGAGCCCCACCGTTCGAATCGATTCCAGTGTGCCGACAACAAAAGTGCAAAAAGGGGACATTCAGGTAAAGGTGGTCGCTACGGGCCAATTGAAAAGCGTCGAGTCACGTATTCTGACAGCCCCGCCGGTGGGTGGAGGCACGCTACAAATTGTGAAGCTGGCCCGCACTGGCACGCCGATTCATGTTGGCGATATCGTCATGCAATTTGATCCCTCCGAGCAGGAGTACAACCTGGAGCAAAACCGCAACGATCTGGCGCAAGCGGAACAGGAAATCGTCAAAGCTCGCGCCGATTCAGCCGTGCAGACATCCCAGGACCAGTTGGCCTTGTTAAAAGATAAATTCGCCGTGCGGCGCGCTGAGCTGGAAGTCAGCAAGAACGAGTTGGTTAGCGAAATTGATGCGAAAAGGAACCTGATGACATTTGAGGAGGCGAAACGCGCGCTGGCACAACTGCAGGAGGATATCAAATCGCACACCGCGGCCAACAATGCATCAGTTGCGTTAAGCGAGGAGAAGAAACACAAAGCGCAATTGGCTATTGAGCAAGCGGAACAGAATATTCAGAAGATGACCGTAAAGTCGCCGATTGAAGGACTGATTATGGTGCACGTGAACCGGGATGCGACTGGAGGTGCGTTTTTTGATGGCATGCAGCTTCCCGAATATCGCGTCGGGGACCAAACGCGGCCTGGCAGCGCGGTAGCCGAAGTCATCGACATTGGCAAGTTGGAAGTAACGGTTCAAGCGAAAGAGACGGATCGCTCGCAGTTGACAGCGGAACAAAATGCGGAAGTGACCGTCAATGCACTACCCGCCCAGCAATTCAACGCGGTAGTTCAGGCGGTGGCGGGGTCCTCGGCTCACGAATTCTGGGATGACAACTCCCAGCGGACCTTCGAAGTCACTTTAAAGCTGCTACAGCCAGATTCGCGATTGCGACCCGGTTATGCGGCGAATGTCACCGTTTTGGGAGATAGGATGCCTAGTGTGTTGTATGTTCACCGCGAGGCCGTCTTCGAAGACGGCGACAAAAGCATCGTTTATTTAAGAAGTGGTGGATCATTCGAGCGAAAAGTCGTCAAGGTCTTGGCTTATTCCGAAGGGAACGCGGTCATCGAAGGCGTACCCCTCGGAGCGGAAGTGGCGCTGGTAAATCCAGAGAAGCAAGGAAAACAGAAGAAAGACAAATCGAGTGAGGGGCCTGCTCTGTCAGCTGGCACAAGTTGAACAATCAAATCCATGGCTATTTTTTCCCAAAGCAATCCTCTGCAACGCCCTTCCCCTGCCAAACAGTGGATACCTGACCTTGCCTTAGGATTCGCAAATCTACGCGACCACAAGCTCCGCTCTTTCTTAACTATGTTGGGGATGATCTTTGGCGTGGCCGCGGTCGTAGCGATGCTCTCGATTGGCGCTGGCGCCCAACAGAAGGTGATGGCCTTCATCGAACAACTGGGCATCCGCAATCTCATTGTCTTGGCGAAGGAGGCACAAAACGGCCAGGCCTTTCAAAAGGTGCGCCGGATTTCGCCGGGGTTGACACTCACCGATTATAGGGTCATTCGCGACAATCTCTCGAATATTGAGGCGGGGACTCCTCGCAAGAGATTTGAACCGACTAAGATTCTCCCCAAGCCGCAGCAGGATCCGCCTGTGCTCTACGGTGTTGAGCCTGCCTATCTCCTAATCTCTGGGCTGCGTGTGGTGGAAGGACGATTTTATGACGCGAAGGAGGAGCAAGCGGCGGCTCCGGTCTGCGTGCTGGGGGCAGCGGCGAAGGATAGCTTATTCGGGACCTCCGGAGCCGTCGGCCAGTACGTGAAACTCAATGAACAGTGGTTTCACGTGATCGGAGTCGTTGGGTCTCAACTGGCCGCTTCCGGGGACACGACGAGCATTCCCAATGAGGATTCAAATAATCTGATCTACGCGCCTCTTAATGCGGTTCGCTTGCGCATGGAAGACGCTGAAACCTGGAGAAAAGACGAGGTAGACGCTGTTTACCTGCAACTAAAGTCCACCGATAGCAGCATCACCGACGCGGAAATTTTAAGAAGCATATTGGACTCTTCGCATCATAACGCCGGTGATTTTTCCGTTATCGTTCCCGCAGAATTGCTGGCGCAGCAGAAAAGAACCGAACAACTCTTCAACACGGTCATGGTGGCGATTGCCTCCATTTCCTTATTGGTTGGCGGCATTGGAATCATGAACATCATGTTAGCCGCTATCCTCGAAAGGACCAGAGAAATCGGAGTCCGGCGCGCTGTCGGTGCAACACAGAGCGACATTGTGCGGCAATTTGTGGTGGAAGCGGTGCTGATCTCCTTGGCGGGAGGGCTCGTCGGGCTGGCGCTGGGATTCGCGATGTCCGAGCTGATTGCCTGGTTTGCTGGATGGTCCACCGTGGTAACGGTTGGTTCGATTCTGCTGGCCTTTCTCGTTTCCATATCGGTGGGACTCATCTTTGGTATTTATCCGGCGTTAAAGGCTGCTCGCTTGGATCCCGTCGAAGCAATTCGCTACGAATAGACGGTGCGCGAAGATTTCTTGTACGTCGTTTCGGGAGGCTCGGCATGAAGCGTTATTCCCTACTCGCACTTTCAACTCTGTGGCTTGTGATGGGTTCCAGGCAGGCCTTTGGGCAAGATCAGATCCTGCGCGAACGGCTTCTGGGAATTCCGGTGCACGTGGGACCTGCGGAGCCGCTGCCACCGCCGCAAGGCTTCCAGGAGCATATCATCGGCGGGAAGTTGGTCCTTACGCTGGACGACGCAATTCGTCTGGCCATGCAGAACAACTCGGACATCCATATAGACCAATCCAGCGTTGATTTTGCCCAGAATGACCTTCATCGCCGCTGGGCCCCCTTCGATCCGGTTGCCACGGGTAGCTTTGTGGACCAAGGGATCAAAACACAAACGTCCAGTCAATTACAAGGTGCGCAAGTGCTCAGTGGCCTGACACAGACTACTCAGTTCGGATATGCACAGCTATTTCCTACCGGAACGAATTTCCAAACCTCCTTCGGAAATGTAAAGTCCTCAACAAACAGCTCTTTCGCTACCCTAAATCCCAGCTACTACACGTCCTGGAGTTTTCAGGTTACGCAGCCCTTGCTGAAACACTTTGGCATATTTCCGAACCGCGCCCCAATCTACATCGCGCAACGTAACCTAAAGCAGGCCCAGGCTACATTTCAAGGAGAAGTGAGTGACGTGCTGCTCAACGTTATCTCCCAATATTGGAACCTAGTGCTGGCCGGCGAGAACTTGAAGGTTCAGAACAAGTCGTTTGAAGAGGCGCAGCAGAGTTATGAGCGAGACAAAAAGGCCCTTAGTCTGGGTGCTTTGCCCCCTCTGGATATCTACCGCTCTGAGTCCGAAGTCGCCGTGCGAAGAGTCACTCTGATCCAGGCCGAATATGCCCTGAAACAAGCCGAGGATCAGTTTCGACAAGTCATCGCCGCAAATCGTGACCCCGCCCTAAACGCTTTGGACCTTGAGCTGACAGAACGACCCGAACCCCCCGAAACACTGCTTCAGATTGATATTGGGACTGCTATTTCCTTGGCGATGGCAAATCGCCCGGAGGTCGAGGCGGCCACCCAACAGCTGGCCGCAGACCACCTAAGCATTCAACTGGCACACAACAATCTCCGTCCGGATCTCGAATTAAGTGGTTACTATTCACCGACTGGATTGGGAGGAAATGCGTACGACGTCAATACGGTTCCACCCACATTACTTTCGGCGGGCGGACTGGGCGACAGTTTGAGTCAGCTTTTCACACTGAAGTATCCAACTTATAGCGCATCGTTAACCCTCACGCTGCCGATCAAAAATCATGGCGCTGAAGCGGATCTGGCGGACGCCAAGATCACTGAGCGTAGCGATCAGTATCGGGAAGCGAGACTCACACAATCCATCACTCTCGAAGTGACTAATGCTGTGCACCTCCTTGAACAGGCTGAGCTATCCCTTCAAGCCGCAAAACTCTCCGAGGAGCTATCACGGAAGAATCTGCAAGCGGAGCAGCGGAAATATGAGCTGGGTGGAACTACCATTTTCTTTGTTCTGGACGCGCAAACGCAATTGGCAAATGCGGAATTTGCCCTGGCCCAGGCACAAACGAGTTATCAGACCGCTGTGGCAGCCGTGGACCATTCCACAGGCCGATTACTCGAACATCATCGTGTGGAGATTTTGTCCCCGCACAAATAAATATTCGATACTTTTACTTCCCCAGTCGCTCCAATCTTTCAACGGTTTCCAATATTCGAATCCGAGTGGAAGGATGGACGCGTCTACCGGCCAGATACCTCTCTACGGCGTGCTGTTTGACTCCAGACTCGCGGATCAGTTGCCGCAAACCGAAACGCTGAGCCCGGAGTATATGACCCGGATCAGCGGCACGAGTGTTCTTGGTCTTGCCGGGCTCATATCGTGTCGGACCAGAGGATTCGATCAAACCGATGTCTTCGCCTTCTTGCACCTTGCGCTCAATCTCTTTGCCTATAAAAAAGAACGGTTTTGCTGCTTTTATGGACCGCCGTTGCAAGAGTCCTTGCGTCCAGAAGGAACATGGCGATCCATCAGGACCGGTGGATTTGGCTTCGGGATGCAAGAAATGCCGCCACACGATATTCGCAAGGGTTCGTGGCCGCAGCTTTTTCCCTCGATAAGTGTCATAAAGCCGCAGCGTGTCTCCGCCGTGAACATTAGTGTAGTTGCGAGTTATCCATTCCTCTGGATGTTTGCTAAACGGAGCAATCAAAGTGCAATGCGGTGGAGGGTCAATTAATAATGGCGACTGTGCAAAATTGTATGGCTTCCCCGCTGCCACATCGTGGTTCCGGAGCGCTGCGAGCACATTTGGAGTTGTAACTCGAATTCGCATGATAGCGGGAAAATCAGCGAACCAGAGTCCTCTTGAGACCATGGCATTCTCAGGGTCCTTAATATTCCTAAAGTGTGTCTCTAATAGACTCTCCCAGACCTCGACAGTCCATCGAGCATAGTCCGTCTTCTGATCCAGGCAATGAATGGGCTTGTAGCGTGGTCGATCGTCCGGCACGTAAACAATCCCCAGACCATGCTCGCTGGGTTTCACTATTTCCAATTGATCGGCCTTTCGCATGTAGACTACATATCGTTTTGCGGAGACTGCCAGTCCGTAAAGCTGCTGTTGTTTTCCTTTCTGGTCATAGTTGCATTTTTCGATCTTCAGAATTTCCTGCACCGTATCTTTATTGTATGGATTGAGCCGATTGAGTTTCGAACAAAAGCCCTCTATATCCGTCCACGGCAAGGCTTTTACTTCTTGCCTGTTGCCCGGACAAACACAAGGCACCCTTCCGCCTTTCTCTGAAGCGACGATGAGCATGGAATCAGTGTCGGTAAGGAGATAGGTTCCCCCTTTGTCGGTAACCATTCGTTCAAGAACGGACAGCACCAGCCTTCCGCCTGCGGTGATCAGCGCCGCGGCGGGTGCAAACTGCCAACGACCGGGCATTTCGACATTAAGCGTTTGCTGCTTGAACTTGTGCTCACCAGAGAACACCTCTAGCTGCTTGGCGTTATTCTTTCCGAACTCGTACTTGTTCAATTCCGCGAATATGCCGTATAGCGAATTAGCGATAATCTTTAGCAAAAGATGATGAGGATGCTTGTCGTCCAGCTTCTTTCGTTCTTCAATTACTGCCACAAAAAAATCGTCTGCCATAGGATTGAAGCGACGCGATCCAATTGAAACAGATCTCATCCCGGGCTGCGGCCCACTCGGAACGAGTTTGAAAGCTTTGAGAATCCTAGGACGGTCACCAAGAAGCGCGGCTGCTGCCAAATCTGGTCCTGCATACCAAATCGGCTCATCTGATGTCAGAGAATTCACCCCAATGTTTGGAAGGTTGCCCTCACCCTGCAAGTCCCCGTACAAAGAGCGGATCGGCAAAACATTACGGGTCGGCTTGATTAGCGCAAAGAAAGTCAGATCATTCCAGGTTGACGGGTTTAGAACTTTCTTTAAAGTCAGCCCTTTTATTGTTTGCTCCGCTTTCTTGGTGCAATCGACAACTTTAATTTGTGCAGCTGTCAATACAGGCCAAAGCTTCAGTAGCGCAGCCACCGACGGATATTCGGAAGTTGCATCGCATACCACCACCGGCATTTCAGTGTGACGTATGCGAATCTCACTTCGCCCTCCGTAATAGGCTTGCATACACTTGCCTTGAATCTCGCCACTTAATTTGAACTTCTTAGCCGGTTCAATTACCCGCATTTTATCGAGGAACGCTTTTGTAATGCTTGCTGCACTCATCGCGTTCTCGGGCGATAGATCGATGGGGAATCTGTCATATTCCCTCTTCATCGCGTTCAGTAAAGCCGTCGTGCGCTCAACATCCCTCCGGCCGTAAGCCAGTTCTTTCGGTGTTACCAGGCCCGTCGGCTCATGGTCCATCTTTCCCTCTAAGCCAAAGCTGCGGAGAGCCCCATTCAATGTCAGATGCTGATTACGAAGAGCCCAGCAAAGAACCGACAAATCGAGAAATCGACCCCTATAGTGGACCCGATTGCTTGGCTGCCCACCGGCAAGGGAAATGAACGCGGAGCGTGAGTCCTTGGGCTTAATTCTCAGTTTAGGTTTGAACGTTTGCCATCGGGGCTCCTTCCAGAGGAGCATCGCCCATCCAGTGTTCTTGTTGCGAGCTCTGCCGTACCTCAGCGCAAGCCGGCTCAAGTCGAACGGAGAGTTAAAGCAGACAATAACAGCGCCAGCAACCAAAGCATCCCAGAACTCTTCATTTACGAATTCTGTGCGCGACTGGACGCGGATTTCTGTGGGGCAGCCCTCTTCCACATCGGCTCGCCTACCGCGAACAATGCCGCGAATTAGGTGGACAGAGGATTGATCCAAAGCATCGGCATAAGCGATGCCTTCGAGCTGGCAGACGTATTGATCTTTCTTGAGTTCACAGAATCTCCACCAAAGAAAGTTTAGGTCCTGCCGAATATTTATCGTGGTCTCGCAGTCGAGAACTAGCGCAAAACGGGCCCACTTATCACGTAATCGTTGCTCAGTCTCAAAAGACCCTTTTTTCCTAAGCTGTGCTCGCGTATGAGCGCGAAGATAGATGGGTGCAAGTTCCGGGCGCGCCAAAGCTAAACCTCAGTCGATATGAAAGCGACATGCTATTTTCGCTTAGCCCTTTCTTTTAGCGTTGGGGCGTTGCGTTATCCGTTTAGAGTTAGTGTCTGTCGGAGCCTGAATTTTTGCGGCTTGCCTCCGTAAAGAGGCAGCGGTAGACCTCAGCGCAGCTTTCACTAGCGGAATCGAAACATGTCGTGATTCGAGAACTTCCGCTATCGACTCCTGGTCCAATGCCAGGAGCTTGAGGTAATAAACATGGCTCTCCCGTAGTGATTCGTGGGTCTTGTGAAGCCCATTTTTCGTTAGTCCGTGGAGATCCCGGTTGAGTTCAAGCTTTCGGTGACAATTGCGGCAATCTGCTCTTCCAAAATATCTATCCCGATTCCAACCGACCGGATGATCGAGCTCAAGGCACGAAATGTCCGATTCCGGGCAGTAAAAACACCGGTCTGCACCGAGCCACTTGCGGCGCA
>Ga0335069_10004848_pt1 | contig 19838 bp, 14 predicted proteins | sample Lox_Sample_11_FD_206714 | JGI IMG/M metagenome (GOLD analysis project Ga0335069, IMG submission 206714) | Soil microbial communities from Loxahatchee National Wildlife Refuge, Florida, United States - Lox_Sample_1.1 | ecosystem: Environmental > Terrestrial > Soil > Wetlands | place: USA... | reverse complement strand
GGGCGAAGGCCTTGTTGGCCTCGGCCATCCGATGCGTATCCTCGCGCTTCTTGACCGCGCCGCCGCGATTGGCCGCCGCTTCCAGAATCTCGACCGCCAGCCGCTCTTCCATCGACTTCTCGCCGCGCGCGCGCGCCGCCGTCACCAGCCAGCGCATCGCGAGCGAATTGCGCCTCACCGGGCGCACTTCGACCGGCACCTGGTAGTTGGCGCCGCCCACCCGCCGCGACCGCACTTCGACCGCCGGCCGGATATTGTCGAGCGCGCGCTTGAACACCACGAGCCCGTCCTCCTTGGAGCGCTCGGCAATCGTATCGAGCGCGCGATAGAGAATCTGCTCGGCGAGCGACTTCTTTCCCTGCACCATCACCACGTTCACGAACTTGGCGAGCGTGCGATCGTGGAACTTTGGGTCCGGGGTTACTTCCCGGACGCGGGCCTGACCCTTGCGTGACATGGCTTTGTACTATTTCGGCTTTTTCGAGCCGTATTTGGAGCGGCCCTTGCGCCGTTCTTGCACGCCGATCGAATCCAGCGTGCCGCGGATTACGTGATATCGCACCCCGGGCAGATCCTTGACGCGGCCGCCGCGGATCAGCACCACCGAGTGCTCCTGCAGATTGTGCCCGACTCCCGGAATGTAGGTGTTGACCTCGTAGCCGTTGGAGAGCCGCACGCGCGCGACCTTGCGCAGCGCCGAGTTGGGCTTCTTGGGCGTCGTGGTCTTGACCTGCGTGCACACGCCGCGCTTTTGCGGCGAGCCCTGCAGGGCCGGCGCGCTCATCTTGTAGCGCTTCTTGATCCGCGCCTGGCGAATAAGCTGGTTGATGGTCGGCACGTCGTCTCTCGGGACTGCGTTCCCGCCGGGCGGCGTCCCTCACCCCCGGCTCGCATGAACTCTTCTACGGAAAAAACCCGGCCCGAAGCGTCCTCCGCGCCGGCCCAGCCCGTCCAAACAGACGGGAGGTCGCTCTTCAAACAAACCCCCCAAGGGCGGACTCGCCCTTGGGGTGAACACATTTATTTAAATCATACAGGCCCTGCTGTCAATCTCCGGCCGCCGCGGTAGCCTCCACCAGATCGGCCTTTTCCGCCTCCTCTCCGGGCGGCAGCGCCTCGGCCACGACTTCGACCCGGTTATAGGTCGGCAAGCCCGTCCCGGCCGGGATAAGCCGGCCCATAATGACGTTCTCTTTGAGCCCGACGAGCCGATCCACCTTGCCGTTAATCGCCGCCTCGGTCAGCACCCGCGTGGTCTCCTGGAACGAGGCCGCCGAGATGAAGCTTTCGGTCGAGAGCGACGCCTTGGTGATGCCTAAAAGGAGCGGCTCGGCGATCGCCGGCTCGCCGCCCTTGGTCAGGACACGCGCGTTCTCCTCGTCGAAGCGCCACTTCTCGGTCTGATCGCCGACCAGAAAGTCGGTGTCGCCGACCTCCTTGATCCGCACCCGGCGGAGCATCTGGCGCACGATGACCTCGATATGTTTGTCGTTGATGCGCACGCCCTGGAGCCGGTAGATCTCCTGGATTTCGTCGACCAGGTACTTGGCGAGCGCCTTCTCGCCGAGGATGGTCAGGATGTCGTGCGGATTGGACGACCCTTCCATCAGCGGCTCGCCGGCGCGGACCATGTCGCCCTCGTGCACGCCGATATGCTTGCCCTTGGCGATCAGATATTCGCGCGGCTCGCCGACTTCGGGCGTGACCACGACCTTGCGCTTGCCCTTGGTGTCCTTGCCGAAGGAGACCTGGCCGTCGATTTCCGAGATGACCGCGAACTCCTTGGGCTTGCGCGCCTCGAACAGTTCAGCGACGCGCGGCAATCCGCCCGTGATGTCCTTGGTCTTGGTCGTCTCCCGCGGGATCTTGGCGATCACGTCGCCCGCGTGCACCGTCGTGCCTTCGGCCGTGTTGATGTAGGAGCCGACCGGCAGATAGTAGCGCGCGAACTGCTCGCTCGCCGGAAGCCGCGAGGTCTTGCCGCTCTCGTCCTTGATCGAGATGCGCGGCCGCACGTCGAGGTCCTTGGCGGCTTCGACGATGACGTTGGAGCGCGCGCCGGTGCGCTCGTCCACCCGCTCCTCCATCGTCTTGCCCTCGATGATATCGCCGTACTTAATCGTGCCGTCGACCTCGGTGATGATCGGCGTAGTGTACGGATCCCACTCCGCGATGAGCTCGCCGCCCTTGACCCGTTCGCCGTCGGCCTTGCGCAGCTTGGCCCCGTAAACCAGCGGGTAGCGCTCGCGTTCGCGCTCGCGCACGGCGTTCGACTCGCCCGCCGTGACCTGGGTGACGATCGCGACCTCGCCGTGGCGCGACATCACGATCAGGCTGCCGTCGCGGCTCGGCACGGTCTTGACGTTGTGCAGGCGCACGATACCTTCGTTGCGCGCCTCCAGAGTGGTCTGTTCGGCGCGCCGGCTGGCGGTGCCGCCGATATGGAACGTGCGCATCGTCAGCTGCGTGCCCGGCTCGCCGATCGACTGCGCAGCCATGATTCCGATCGCCTCGCCCATGTTGACCTGATGCCCGCGGCCGAGGTCGCGCCCGTAGCATTTGACGCAGACGCCCTGGCGCGACTGACAGGTCAGCACCGAGCGGATCTTGACCCGCTCAAGACCGGCCTCCTCGATCGCGGCCACCTTGTCCTCGTCGATCATCTCGTTGGCCCGCACCAGCACGGTGTTGGTGAACGGGTCGTGGATTTCCTCCAGCGCCACCCGTCCGAGCACCCGGTCGCCAAGCCCCTCGATAACCTCGCCCCCTTCGACGAGCGGCGTCATCTCGATTCCGTCGAGCGTGCCGCAGTCGTCCTCGGTGATGATCGAATCCTGGGCGACGTCGACCAGGCGGCGCGTGAGATAGCCCGAGTTGGCGGTCTTGAGCGCCGTGTCGGCGAGGCCTTTTCGCGCGCCGTGGGTCGAGATGAAGTATTGCAGCACGGTCAGGCCTTCGCGGAAGTTGGCCGTGATCGGAGTTTCGATGATCTCGCCCGACGGCTTGGCCATCAGGCCGCGCAGCCCGGCGAGCTGGCGAATCTGCTGCTCGGAACCGCGCGCGCCCGAATCGGCCATGATGAAGATCGGGTTGAACGACGGTCCGCGCTCCTCCTTCTCCTTGCCCTCGCGATCCTTGCCGCGGAACACCTCGGTCGCCAACCCCTTGAGCACGGCCGAGCCAATCTCGTCCTGCACCTCGGCCCAAATGTCGACAACCTTGTTGTAGCGCTCGCCGTCGGTGATGACGCCGTTGTTGTATTGCTTCTGGATCTCGCTTACGTCCTTCTGCGCCTTATCCAGCAGCTCGGCCTTCTTGGCCGGGATCGTCATGTCCTTAATCGAAATCGAAATCCCGGCGCGGGTTGCGAAATCGAAGCCGACGTCCTTCAGGCGGTCGGCGAAGATGACGGTCGCCTTATTGCCGGCCCGGCGGTAAGTCAGATCGATCAGGTTGCCGAGCTCCCTCTTCTTCATCGTCTTGTTGACTTCGGAGAACGGCACCACCGGCGGCACGATCTCGTAGAGCAGCACGCGGCCCACCGTGGTCTCGACCCGTTCATAGTTGGCCGCGTCCGAGGAGTGCGCTATCGACGGCCCCGCGCCGCGCCGGTGTTCGTCCTCTTCGTCCATCGGCTGCGCCGCCATCATCCGCACCACCGGCATCCGCACCGTGATGCGCGCGTGGAGGTCGACTTCGCCGTGGTCGTAGGCGATACGGACCTCGGCCGGGCTCGCGAAGCGCTTGCCCTCGCCGCGGGCGAGCGGCCGCTCGCGCGTCATGTAGTAGAGCCCGAGCACCATGTCCTGGGTGGGCACGATGATCGGCTTGCCGCTGGCGGGCGAGAGGATATTGTTGGTCGACATCATCAGCGCGCGCGACTCGACCTGCGCCTCGATCGAGAGCGGCACGTGCACCGCCATCTGGTCGCCATCGAAGTCCGCGTTGTAGGCGACGCAGACCAGCGGATGAAGCTGGATCGCCTTGCCCTCGATCAGCACCGGCTCGAAGGCCTGGATGCCGAGCCGATGGAGCGTCGGGGCGCGGTTGAGCAGCACCGGATGCTCGCGGATTACGTCATCGAGGATATCCCAGACGTCCTTGCCTTCTTTCTCGACCATCTTCTTGGCGCTCTTGATGGTCGTGACGTAGCCCTTCTCCTCGAGCTTGGAATAGATAAACGGCTTGAACAGCTCGAGCGCCATCTTCTTGGGCAATCCGCACTGATGGAGCCTGAGCTCGGGGCCGACCACGATGACCGAGCGGCCCGAATAGTCCACCCGCTTGCCGAGCAGGTTCTGCCGAAAGCGTCCGGACTTGCCCTTGAGCATGTCGCTCAGCGATTTCAGCGGCCGCTTGGCCGGTCCCGTGATCGCGCGCCCGCGCCGGCCGTTGTCGAACAGCGCGTCGACCGCCTCCTGCAGCATGCGCTTTTCGTTGCGCACGATGATGTCGGGTGCGCTCAGCTCGATAAGCCGCTTCAGCCGATTGTTGCGATTGATCACGCGCCGGTAGAGATCGTTCAGGTCGGAGGTCGCGAAGCGGCCGCCGTCGAGCGGCACCAGCGGGCGCAGATCGGGCGGAATGACCGGCAGGATGGTCAGGATCATCCATTCGGGGCGGTTGCCCGAGTCGCGAAAGGCGTTGACGACCTTGAGCCGTTTGGCCACCTTCTTGCGCCGCGCCTCGCTCGCCGTCGCCTTCATCTCGACGCGCAGATCCTCGGCAAGCTTGTCCAGGTCGAGCCCGGCGAGCAGCGTGCGAATCGCCTCGGCCCCCATCTCGGCCTTGAAGCCGTCGGCGTACTGCTCGCGCGCCTCGCGGTACTTGCGCTCGGTCAGCAGTTCCTTGTGCTGCAGCGGCGTCTCGCCCGGATCGAGCACCACGTAGCTCTCGAAGTAGAGCACCTTCTCGAGCTCCTTGAGCGTCATGTCCACCAGGGTGCCGATGCGCGAGGGGAGCGAGCGCAGAAACCAGATATGCGCGACCGGCGCGGCCAGATCGATATGACCCATCCGCTCGCGCCGCACCTTGGACTGGATAACCTCGACGCCGCACTTCTCGCAGACCACGCCGCGATGCCGCATGCGCTTGTACTTGCCGCAGTTGCACTCGTAGTCCTTGGTCGGACCGAAAATCTTGGCGCAAAAGAGCCCGTCCCGCTCCGGCTTGAAGGTGCGGTAGTTGATCGTCTCCGGCTTCTTGACCTCGCCGTGCGACCACGACCGGATCATCTCGGGCGATGCGATCGCGATGCGGATAGCGTTGAACGCCAGCGGGTTCTTGGGCTTTTCAAAAATTCCGAAAAGGTCTTCCATACCCGATTAACTCCTTGCTCCCGCGCTACTGGCGGGGCTGCTGCTCGAGCAGTTCGACGTTGAGGCAGAGCGACTGCAGCTCCTTGACCATCACGTTGAACGACTCCGGCAAACCCGGTTCCAGCGTGTTCTCGCCCTTGACGATGGCCTCGTACATGCGCGTGCGGCCGGCCACGTCGTCGGACTTCACCGTCAGCATTTCCTGCAGCGTGTAGGCCGCGCCGTACGCCTCGAGCGCCCATACTTCCATTTCGCCCAGGCGCTGGCCGCCGAACTGCGCCTTGCCGCCGAGCGGCTGCTGCGTAACCAGGCTGTAGGGTCCGGTCGAGCGTGCGTGGATCTTGTCTTCGACCAGGTGATGCAGCTTGAGCATATACATCACGCCCACCGTCACCGGCTGCTCGAACTTGAGCCCGGTGCGGCCGTCGTAGAGCGTGCACTGGCCGGTCTCGGAAAGGTCGGCGCGTTTGAGCAGCGCGAAGATTTCCTCCTCGCGCGCGCCGTCGAAGACCGGCGAGGCCACGTGCACGCCGGCCCGGCACTTGGCCACGAGCTTCGCCACCTCGGCGTCGGGCAGCTGCTCGATGAATTCCTGGCTCTCGGGGTCGTGGTAGAACTCGCGCAGCCGCTTGCGCAGTTGCGCCGGTGTCGCCCCCGCCTTTAGCTCGGCGCCGAGCTTGTGGCCGATCTCGCGCGCGGCCCATCCCAGATGCGTCTCCAGGATTTGCCCGACGTTCATCCGTGAAGGCACGCCCAGCGGATTCAGCACCATGTCGACGGGCGTGCCGTCCTCGGTCCGCGGCATGTCCTCCTCGGGCAGGATGCGCGAGAGTACGCCCTTGTTGCCGTGGCGCCCCGCCATCTTGTCACCCACTTGCAGGCGGCGCTTGATCGCGACGAACACCTTGATCATCTTGATTACGCCCGGCGCGAGTTCGTCGCCGCCGCGCAGGCGCTCCTGCTTGGCGCCATAGAACGCGGCCACCGCCTCGACGCTCGAGCGCATCGCGGCAACCGCCGCGGCGGCCTCCGCGGTCGCGTTCTCGCTCTCGACTCTTAGCTGCTCCCAGGCGGGCGGTGGCAGCTCGTCGAGCGCTTCGCTGGTGAGCGCGTCGCCCTTGGCCAGCAGCACGCTGCGGTCATCGGCGATGACTCGCGCGGCGAGCTTCTTGCCGACCAGCGTCCGCTTGAGCTTGCGCAGCGTCTCCTGGCGGATGATGCGGATTTCCTCGCTCTCGTCCTGCTTGAGCCGCTCGATCTCGAGGCCGTGAATCTCCTGGCTGCGATCGTCGCGGGTCACGCCGCGGCGGGCGAACACGCGCGCGCCGATAACCGCGCCTTCGACGCCCGGCGGCACCCGCAGCGAAGTGTCGCGCACCTCGCCGGCCTTTTCGCCGAAAATCGCGCGCAGCAGTTTTTCTTCCGGGCTCAGCTGGGTCTCGCCCTTGGGCGTGATCTTGCCGACCAGGATGTCGCCCGGGCGGACTTCGGCGCCGATGCGGATGATGCCCGAGGCGTCGAGGTCGCGCAGCGCCTCCTCGCCCACGTTGGGAATGTCGCGGGTTATCTCCTCCGGCCCGAGCTTGGTGTCGCGCGCGACGCACTCGAACTCCTCGATATGGACCGAGGTGAAGAGGTCGTCCTTGACCACGCGCTCGGAGATGAGGATCGAGTCCTCGAAGTTGTAACCGCCCCACGGCATGAAGGCGACCAGCACGTTGCGCCCAAGCGCGAGCTCGCCGACGTCGGTCGAGGGGCCGTCGGCCAGCACGTCGCCCGCGCCCACGCGCTCTCCGCGCACGACCACCGGCTTCTGGTTGATGCAGGTGTTCTGGTTGGAGCGCTGGTACTTGATCAGGTTGTAGATATCCACGCCCGCGTCGCGCGGATCCTTGCTCGGCTTGTCGGCGCGGACCACCACGCGCTCGGCATCGACGCTTTCGACCACGCCGTCGCGCCTCGCGATCACGGTCACGCCCGAGTCGCGGCCGACCGTGCGTTCTAGCCCGGTGCCGACCAACGGTGCGTCGGTCTTGAGCAGCGGCACCGCCTGGCGCTGCATGTTCGAGCCCATCAGCGCACGGTTGGCGTCGTCGTTCTCGAGAAACGGGATCAGCGAGGCCGCGACCGACACGAGCTGGTTCGGCGAGACGTCCATGTAGTGCACGCTGTCGGCCCCAACCACCGTGAACTCGCCCCCGATGCGGGCCGAGACCGATTCGTTGGTGAACCGGCCGTGCGCGTCGAGCGGCGCGTTGGCCTGCGCGATTACCTTGTCCTCCTCGTCGAGCGCCGAGAGGTAAACGATCCGGTCGCTCACCCGGCTGTTCTCGACCACCCGGTAGGGCGTCTCGATAAAGCCGAAATCGTTGACCCGCGCGTAGGTCGAGAGCGCCGCGATAAGTCCGATATTGGGGCCTTCGGGCGTCTCGATCGGGCATACCCGACCGTAGTGCGTGGGATGAACGTCGCGGACCTCGAAGCCCGCGCGCTCGCGCGTCAATCCGCCCGGGCCGAGCGCCGAGAGCCGGCGCTTGTGCGCGATCTCGGAGAGCGGGTTGGTCTGATCCATGAACTGCGAAAGCTGCGAGGAACCGAAGAACTCCTTGATCACCGCGGAAGCGGGTTTGTAGTTCACCAGCTCCTGCGGCATCAGGGTCTCGATGTCCTGCAGGCTCATCCGCTCCTTGATCGCGCGTTCCATCCGCACCAGCCCGATCCGGAACTGGTTCTCGACCAGCTCGCCGACCGCGCGCACGCGGCGATTGCCCAGATGGTCGATGTCGTCGATCTGGCCGTTGCCGTTCTTGAGATCGATGAGATAGCGGACGACCTCGAGGATGTCCTCGCGACGCAGCGTTCCCTGCTCGAGCGGGACGTCGAGCTTGAGCTTGTGGTTGAGCTTGAGCCGCCCGACTTTCGAGAGATCGTAGCGCTCGGGGTTGAAGAACAGGTTGTTGAAGAAGCTGGTCGCGGTCTCCTTGGTCGGCGGATCGCCCGGGCGCAGCTTCTTGTAGATGTCGATGACCGCCTCTTCGGGCGTCTCGAGCTTGTCGAGCGCGAGCGTGAGGCGCAGCGGCCCGCCGCCCGGCTGATCCTCGGTGTACAGCACCTCGACCTTCTTGATCCCGTGCGTGCGCAGCTTCTCCAGCGACTCTTCGCTCAGCTCCTCGTTGGTCTGCACCAGCACTTCGCCGGTCTGCGGGTCAGCCACGTCATGCGCGGAGATTCGCCCGACCACTTCGTCGAGCGCGATCGGAATCTCGGTGACCTTGGCCGCTTCGAGCGCGCGCACGATCGCCTTGTTGAACTTGCGCCCCTCGCGCGCGAGCACGTCGCCCGTGCGCGGATCCTTCACGTCGCGGCCGATCTTGGATTGGAGCAGCTGATCGGGCTTGAACTGCTTGGCGAGCTGCTTGGAATCGAGGATCAGGACGTCCTTGCGGTAATAATAGTTGAGCAGATCCTCGGTGGTCATCCCGAGCGCGCGCAAGAGCACGGTCGCGGGAAACTTGCGCCGGCGGTCGATGCGCACGTACAGCACGTCGCGCGGATCGAACTCGAAATCGATCCAGCTTCCCCGGTACGGGATGATCCGCGCCGAGTAAAGCAGCTTGCCGGTCGAATGCGTGCGCCCCTTGTCGTGCTCGAAGAACACGCCCGGCGAGCGATGGAGCTGCGAGACGATTACCCGCTCGGTGCCGTTGACCATGAACGTCCCGTTGCCGGTCATCAGCGGAATCTCGCCGAAATAGACCTCCTGCTCCTTGACGTTCTTGATCGAGCGCCGCCCGTTCTCGACGTCCCAGATCACCAGCTGGATCTTCACCTTCAGCGGCGCCGCGTAGGTCATCCCGCGCTGATGGCATTCCTCGACGTCGTACTTGGGCTCGCCGAGCTCGTAGGTCACGAACTCGAGCGAGGCGGTCTCGTTGAAGTCCTTGATCGGGAAGACCGACTTGAACACCGCCTGCAAGCCGGTGTCGGTGCGTTGGTCGGCGGGAACTCCGGCCTGCAGAAATTCGTCGTACGAGCGTTTTTGAATCTCGATCAGATTGGGGATGTCGATAATCTTCTTGATCTTGCCGAAACTGCGGCGCAGACGAAGATTACTCGTCACCTGTGACAACTGGGCCATCGCTACCTCGCTCGGCGCGGGACCGCGCGCGCCACGCACAAAGTCGAACAGGCCCGAAGCGCGGCTTGCCGGATGCCGCGCTTCGCGCCTTCTATTGCAGCGCAACCGGACCGCACGGCGCGGCTTTTCGCCGCCGCCGCCAGCCCGATTGCGCAGAATTCAATTTGCACAGAATGGGTGAACCTACTTCAGCTCCACCGTTGCGCCCGCCTCCACCAGCTTCTTCTGCACCTCTTCGGCCTCGGCCTTGGCGATGCCTTCTTTGACCGGCTTGGGAGCGCCGTCGACCAGATCCTTGGCCTCCTTGAGACCGAGTCCGGTGAGTTCGCGCACGACTTTGATCACCTGGATCTTCTTCTCGCCCGCCCCGGTCAGCATCACGGTGAATTCGTCCTTCTCGACCGCCGGCGCCGCTGCACCTGCCGCCGCCGGACCCGCCACCGCAACCGTGACCGGCGCCGCCGCCGACACGCCAAGCTCCTGCTCGAGCTCCTTAACCAGGGCCGCCGCTTCCATCAGGCTCATGTTCTTCAGAAAGTCCTTGACCTGATCGCGGCTTACTTGTGCTGCTTCTGACATCTGAGGATCCCTCTCTACTTTATTTCGTCGTCAGCGGCCGCCGGAAGGGGTGTTTGTGGGAGCGCCTCACCCGGAGCCTCTTTCTCAACTGTTGACTCTCTTCTACTGTCGCCTCGATCCGATTTTCCCGCCCCGATTTTCCCGCCCGCTCGCTCAGCTCTCGCCGCCCGCCGCCGGCGCTTCGGGCGCCGGTTTATCGGCCGGAGCCGCCGCGGCAGCCGCGACGCTGTCGGCCTCAGGCGCGCGGTCGCCGTTCTTTTTGCCGACCGCGTCGACCACGCGCGCGAGCGCCGATCCGGGCTCGTTAAGCAGCCGCACCAACCGCGTCGCCGGCGCCATCAGCAACCCGAGCAACTGCGCTAAGATAACTTCGCGTGGCGGCAGCGATGCGAGCGCCTCGATCTCCTCGGCGCTCAGCGGCTTGCCCTCGAGCACGCCGCCGCGGATTTTGAGTTTTTCGCCCAGCTCGCGCATCCCGGTCACGGTCTTGGCGAGTTCGATCGGGTCGGCAAAGCTCAAGATGAGCCCAACCGGGCCGCCGAGCTGGCGGTCGAGTTCCGAGTAGGCGGTATCCTTGATCGCGCGGCGGATGAGCGTATTCTTGGCCACCCGCAGCTCGCCGCGCACCGCCCGCAGCTTGCGCCGCACTTCGGTCGCCTCGCCCGCGGTCATCCCGCGCGACTCGGAGACAATGGCGATGCTCGCGCGGCCGAGCCCCTCGGCGATTTCCGCCACCAGCGCGGTCTTCTGTTCCTTGCGCATGCTTTTAAGCTTCCCCTTACGCCGCGGCCGCCACGGTCCGCGCCGCGCCGGGATCGACTTTCACGCCGGGCCCCATGGTCGAGGACACCGACACGCTCCTTACGTAATTGCCTTTGGCGCTGGCCGGCTTGGCGCGCGCGATGGCGCTCAGGAGCGCGTGCGCGTTCTCCGCGAGCTTGCCCTCACCGAAACTGACCTTGCCGATGCGCGCGTGGATCACTCCGGCCTTGTCGACCCGGTAGTCCACCTTGCCCGCCTTGACTTCGCCCACCGCCTTGGCGACGTCGAAGGTCACGGTGCCGACGCGCGGATTGGGCATCAGGCCGCGCGGTCCGAGAATTTTGCCGATGCGGCCGACCGCGCCCATGATATCGGGCGTCGCGATAACGCGATCGAAGTCGAGCCAGTTCTCTTCCTGGATCCGCTTGATCAGGTCTTCGCCGCCGACGAAGTCGGCGCCCGCCTCGCGCGCCTCGCGCTCCTTGTCGCCCTTGGCCAGCACGAGCACGCGCGACACCTTGCCGGTGCCGTTGGGCAGCACCACGGTGCCGCGCACGTTCTGGTCGGCCTGGCGCGGATCGACATTGAGCCGCACGGCGAGCTCGACCGTCTCATCGAACTTCGCGACCTTGTTGGCGGCGACGATCTTGAGCGCTTCTTCGAGCGAGTAGCGCTTTTCCAAATCGATCTGTTTGGCCGCCTCGCGGTATTTCTTGCCTGCCATCGCGTTCTCTCTAAAATCCTGCCTCGGTCTTTATTCCAAGCTCTACTCGACGACGTCGATACCCATCGAACGCGCCGTGCCGGCCACCGTCCGCGCCGCCGCCTCGACGCTGGCGGCGGTTAGATCTTTGACCTTCGTTTTGGCGATCTCCTCGATCTGCTTGCGCGTCACCTTGCCGACCTTGTTCTTGTTCGGCAGCGCCGATCCTTTCTCGATACCGGCCGCGCGCAGCAGCAGGATCGAGGCCGGCGGGCTCTTGGTGACAAACGTGAACGAGCGGTCGGCATAGACCGTGACGATCACCGGGATAACCAGTCCCTGCATCGCCTGGGTCTGCGCGTTGAAGGCCTTGCAGAACTCCATGATATTGACGCCGCGCTGGCCGAGCGCGGGCCCCACCGGAGGAGAAGGATTGGCCGCTCCCGCCGGAATCTGCAGCTTTATCTGGCCGACAACTTTCTTCGCCATCTAATCAATTCCCGCTCAGCACATCGGTCATCGTGAAAAGACAAACGTATGACGATCGCGACAAAGCCCGCCGGACGCCCCGAACCGGCGTCCGCTCGGGCCGGCACTTCTATGATTTCTCCACCTGCACGAAATCGAGCTCGACCGGCGTTGCGCGGCCGAAAATCGAGATCAGCACCCGCACCTTGCCCTTCTCGGGCCGGACTTCCTCTACCGTCCCGTTGAAATCCTGGAACGGTCCGTCGATCACCTTGACCGCCTCGCCGACCTCGAAGAGCACCTTCGGCTTGGGCCGGAGCGCACCCTCCTGCATCTGTTCCGTAATCTGGCGCACTTCGGATTCCGGCACCTCGGGCGGCGCGGTGGCATGGCCGACGAAGCCGGTTATCTTGGGCGTGTCCTTGATAACGTGCCAGGTCTCGTCGTTCAGCTCCATGTTGACGAAGATGTAACCGGGGAAAAACTTGCGGCTCGAGATCTTGCGCTGGCCGCCCTTGCCCAGTTCCTGCACCCGCTCGACCGGGACCAGCACTTCGCCGATCTTGTCTTCCATCCCGAGCGCGCGCACCCGTTCCTCGAGCGCGGCCTTGGCCTTCTGCTCGTAGCCCGAGTACGTGTGTACCACGTACCACTTCCAGCTCGGATGGCCGGGCGACTTGCTCGCGTCGTTGGTGCCGGATGCTGCGTCTGCCATAGTCAAAGTGCCGAGCCCCGGGCGCTTGCGCCGCGGGGCCGAATCGCGAGACCCGCATCGCCGCAGCGCCCGTCGGCGCCGGATGCGATGCGCGTCACGAATGTAACAGCCAGCGGACTATCCGGGTCGTGCCGAAATCGGCCAACCCCAGCCACATCGCCATCACCAGCGCCAATATCACCACTACGAAGGTCGCCTGTGCCGTCTCCCGAGGCGTCGGAAAGTGGACTTTCCCGAGTTCTGTCCATGCCTCCTGGACAAAACTAACCGACCGATCGAGGTAACTTTTCAGACTATCCATATTAGCGAGCCAATTCAAGTACTCTCGCGAAGGTCTTAAGCCCCTTTGGCAGGCGGCCCGCCACCCAAGGGAGGTGTAATGGCGGGCCAGGCAGGATTCGAACCTGCAACCCTCGGATTTGGAGTCCGATGCTCTAGCCAGTTAGAGCTACTGACCCTCCGTGAAGCCATCCTAATATAATACATCCAGCGTTTATAAGCCGAAATACCCGCGCTCAGCCCGATTGAAATGGCGACCCCCGCCCCACCGAGGCCCGGGACACCCGCAGTCGGGTGGACGCGCCGTTCTAAACCTTGGCTTCCTTGTGCGCCGTGTGCGAGCGGCAGGAGGGGCAGAACTTTTTTATCACGAACTTCTCGGTCTGCTTCTTCTTGTTTTTGCTGGTCGTGTAGTTGCGCCGCTTGCAACTGTCGCACGCCAAACTTATCAAATCTCGCATCGCTTGACTCCTCAACTTGCACGGAATTCGGGGCCGTCTTTCGGGGCGCGCGTCTATGGTCCGGGCACCGTTCCTCGCAACCGCGGCGCTACCGAGCGCTCTGCAAGCCCACGGCGGGAATCGAACCCGCGACCTCTTCCTTACCAAGGAAGTGCTCTACCGACTGAGCTACATGGGCTCAATTTCATCTCGCGGCCCGGGCACCGCAGCCTCGGGCGGCGCGGCATCGTTACGGCTAATGGAGCGGGAAACGGGATTCGAACCCGCGACCCCGAGCTTGGAAGGCTCGCGCTCTACCAACTGAGCTATTCCCGCCCACACGGGCGCCAAAAAATCCCCGCGCTCCGATTACTGGTGGAGAGGGGAGGATTCGAACCTCCGAAGGCATAAGCCGGCAGATTTACAGTCTGCTCCCTTTGGCCACTCGGGAACCTCTCCGCTCCCTAATCTCCAAACCGGAGCCGATGGGCGGATTTGAACCGTCAACCTACTGATTACAAATCAGTTGCTCTACCGTTGAGCTACATCGGCCCACGAATCGCAAACTATCCTAAATAGACGTACCTCTAAAGAGTGTCAAGCGCGGCTATCGGCGGCCCCCCTCGGGCGGCACGGAATTCCCTTTCGTTGACGATCCGTCCCCGACCGTGCTGACATGCCGAAACGAAGCTTTCCGGCGCCTCGAAACGAAAGACGGACGCAGCAAGGAGCGAAAAGAATGATCGATCTCTACTACTGGCCGACTCCCAACGGCCACAAGGTTACGATTTTCCTCGAAGAGACCGGCCTCGAATACAGGATCGTGCCGGTCAATATCCGCAAGGGCGACCAGTTCGCCCCCGATTTTTTGAAGATCAGCCCGAACAACCGGATGCCGGCGATCGTGGACCACGACGGCCCCGGCGGAAAGCCCTACGCGCTCTTCGAGTCGGGAGCGATTCTGCTCTATCTGGCGGAGAAGACCGGCAAACTGATGCCGTCCGAGATGGGCGCGCGTTACCGGGTGGTCGAATGGCTGATGTTCCAGATGGCCAACGTCGGCCCGATGCTCGGACAGGCGGGCCATTTCCGCAACGCCGCGCCCGAAAAGATCCCCTACGCGATCGAGCGCTACACCAACGAATCGCGCCGGCTCTTCAGCGTGCTGGACAAGCGCCTCGCCGACCACTCCTACCTGGCGGAGGACTATTCGATCGCCGACATCGCGAACTATCCGTGGATCGTGGCCGCGCTCAAGGCGCAGCCGGAGCAACTGGAGACGCGCCCCAACCTCAAGCGCTGGATCGATGCGCTCGCCGCGCGGCCGGCGGTGCAGCGCGGGATGGCCGTGATGTCTGATCAGCCGCAGCGGCCGCTGACCGAAGAGGAGCGCTCGATCCTGTACGGCGCGAAGCAGCACGAGCGCCGCTAGCCGAGGACGCAAACCGGCTCGATCGCTTCGCCGATCGTATCGTTGGAAGAATTATTGGGGTACGCCGGCCGCCGTTCGCGCCGCGGCGCGCCGGCGCGCGATCTCGAACAACGCGATCGCCGCCGCGACCGACACGTTGAGCGACCCCACCTTTCCGTGCATCGGAATTCGCACCACGAAATCCGAATTCTTGCGCACGATCTCCCGCACGCCGCGGCCCTCGGAACCGACCACCAGCGCAAGACGGCGCGTCGTGTCGAGTTCGTAGAGTTCGACGTCGCCCTGGGGCGCGAGCGCCGCAATCCAGTAGCCGGCCTGCTTGAGGTCCTCCAGCGCGCGCGCCACGTTGCCGCATCGCGCGATCTTAAGATGAACCCACGCGCCCGCTGACGATTTTATCGCCGCCGGCGTAATCGCGGCCGTACGGTCGCGTGCCAGCACTACGCTCGCGACTCCGGCGCCCTCGGCCGAGCGCAAAAGCGCGCCGACGTTGCGCGGATCCGTCACCCCGTCGATAAGGAGCAGCGGGTCGGGCGCCTCCGCGACCACGTCCTCGAATGCCGCATAGTCGTACTCGCGAATCAGGGCGACCACGCCCTGATGTCGCGCCTCGGCGCCGGCCATCCGCGCAAGCGCCGCCGCCTCTGCCGCGACGACCTGCCCACCCGCCGCGCGCACGCGCTCGATGTCCTCGGCAAAGCGCGCCGCGAGGTCGCCGCGCACGTAGAGCGTGCGCACGGCACCGGGCGCCGCCGCGACCAGCTCGCGTACGGGCTCCGCGCCGAAGACCAGGTCGCGTCCCGACGTCTCGCGCCCGGAACTGCCATGTGTCGAAAAGTCGCGTGCGGACGTGCCCTGTGCCGGACCGCAGGATTTCGCAACAGCGGGCGTCCCGCGCTCCGGCGCAGATGCGCCGGGCGGGTGGCGCCGCCAGGGGCGCGCCGCCGCCTTGGGCGGCGGCCCGCCCCTGGCGATGTCATGATGCGCCCGCGGGCCGCCCGGCCGATTGGGGCGTCGATGCTTCATCGCGGCTCGATCATAGTCGGCTCGCGCACGCCGCGACAGGGGCGACGCGCGAGCCGACGCGCCACGCATCGCCGCCGGGCTACCGCCACGACACGCCGCTGCGCCCGCCGCCGCTTTCTTTGATCCGGTGCCGTATCAGTCTAAACTTATCCGCGTACCAGGACTCAGCCGCGCGCCGCGGGCGCGCCGCGAGTGCTCCGCGATGCTCAAGCCGCGAACCATCGACCGCTACATCGCCACCGAGGTCATCGGACCGTTCGTGATGGGCGTCGGTCTGCTGACCTTCGCTCTGGTCACCGGCAAGCTGCTCAAGCTCACCGAGATGGTGGTTAATCACGGCGTCGGACTGGGCCAGGTGATGAGCCTTATCGGGTACATCATGCCGGCCTTTCTCGAGCTCACGTTTCCGATGGCCGTGTTGCTCGGAGTGTTGCTCGGCTTCGGACGGATGTCGGGCGACCGCGAGCTCATCGCGGCGCGCGCCTGCGGCATCAGCCTCTACCGGCTCGCGATCCCGGTGATCGCGGTGTCGCTGGTGGTGTACGCGATGGCGAGCTGGTTTGCGTTTTCCGTCCGCCCGTGGGCCAATACCAACCTGCAGAGCGAACTCTACCGGCTCACCCGGACGCGCTCGACCGCCGGGCTTAAGGAGAAAATCTTCGATAGCAGCTTCCCCGGCCTGGTGCTCTACGTCGACCACATCTCCAACGACAATGGCTCGCTGCAGGGCGTGCTGATCTCGGATGCGCGCAATACCGACCAGCAGAATACGATCATCGCGCAGCACGGCATCGTCGTGCCCGACGAGAACAACCAGAACATCACGCTGCGCCTGTTCGACGGATCGGTTTTCGGCGTCGACCCGTCAACCCATCAGAGTCACATCACGAGCTTTCGCATCTACGACCTCAACGTCGAACCTCAGGGCGGACTGGCCGAGGACACCCGCGAGCCCGAGCAGATGACCTACAGGGAGTTGCGCGGCGTGATCGCCGGCGCGCGCGCGGCAGGGAAGCCCGACCATCTGGCCGAGGCCGAGATGGCGGGCAAGTTCACGGTGCCGCTGGCGACGCTGCTGTTCGCGTTGCTCGGCGTGCCGCTCGGGATGAAGCCGGCGCGCGGGGGCCAGTCGGAACGTTTCGGCGTCGCGATTTCGCTGTTCTTCCTTTACTACATGCTGATGCGGCTGGGGCGGACGCTGGCCGAGCGCGGGATACTGAACGCGTTCGCCGCGATGGCGATTCCGGACGTGGTGTTTTTGGCGCTCGCGGTATGGATGTTCTACCGCAGCGCGACCGACCGCTCCGACCAGGGCCGCGGCCCGGGCGACCTCATCTGGGATCTCATCGAGCGCTTCGGCCACAAGGAGGCCGCATGAAACTGCGCCCGCGGCTCTCGCCCACGCTCGACCGCTTTCTCGGCGGCCATTTTCTCGGCCCCTTCTTCGTTTGCCTCGCGGCCTTCACTGCGGCCTACCTGCTGGGCGACATCTTCGACCGCTTCGACGACCTGATGCGCTACGGCGGCTTCGGCCTGCTCGGCCTCGAATACTTCGCGCTGAAACTGCCGCTCATCATTTCGCAGCTGCTCCCGGTCGCTTCGCTGGCCGGCGTGCTGCTCGGCTTTGCCCTGCTGAACCGCACCGGCGAGGTTCTCGCCTGCCAGCAGCTCGGGATCAGCCGGCTCGAGATGGCGGTGCCGGTGCTGCTGCTGGCGGCGCTGGTTTCGATCGCCGACTTTGGGATCAGCGAGACGATCGTGCCGGTCGCAACGCGTGAGGCGAAGCATCTTTACCAGGTGGAGCTGCAGCGGCGCAAAATCTACGGCATCTTTTTCAACCGCCGCATCTGGGTGCGCGTCAGCGACGGCTTCATGAGCGCCGACGACTACGACGGCCATCAGAAGATGCTCCACGGCGTCACACTCTACCGCGTCGGCCGCGATTACCGGCTTACGCAGGTCGAGCACGCGCCGTCGGCCGCATGGACCGGCAGAAACTGGCGGCCGGCCGAATTGACCGCGATCCGGCTCGCGCCCGGCGGCCAGGTCGAGGCGACGGCTCCCGGCCCGTTCCGGATCGACGTCAACCCGGCCGACTTCAGCCTGTTGCGGATGGATCCCGACGAGTTCAGTCTCTGGCAGCTCGATTCGTATATCCACAACCTGCGGCACAAAGGGCTCGACCCGGGAGGTTATTTCGTCGACCGCGATCTGAAGTACGCGATGCCGCTTGCGTGCGTGATCATGGCAGCGCTCGGGCTGGCGCTGAGCCTCGACCCGCTGCCGCGCAGCCTGAGCATCGGGCGCAGCTTCACCCTCGCGATCGCGATCGGCTTCGGCTACTGGCTGATGTTCGGTCTGACCTCGTCGCTCGGCCGCACCGGCCTGCTGGCGCCATGGCTCGCCGCATGGATTCCCAACATGACGTTCACCATCCTGGCCGCTTCGCTCTTCCTGTTCGGGGAGGAACGCTGATGGCGACGGATTCGATCTCCTTGCTGATGCTGCCCGTGGTGCGCGACTTTCTCGCGCTCGAGCGGATCGGGCATCTTGCGACCGCCGACAAAGCCGGCGTGCCGCACAACGTGCCGCTCTGCTTCTGGTTCGACGGCACGCGCTTTTATTTCGCGATCGACGAGAAACCCAAACGCGCGCGCGCGCTGGCGATCACCCGGATGCGCAATATCACGGCCAATCCCAACGTCGCGCTGGTCGTCGACCATTACGAAGAGCACTGGTCCAACCTCGCTTACGTACTGGTGCGCGGACTCGCCGTGGTGGTCGACGATCGCGAGGAATACCTGCTCGCGCTGCGCAGCCTGCGCGACAAGTATCCGCAGTACCGCGCGATGGCGCTGAGCATCGAGAACAACCCGGTCGTCCGGATCGATCCGACGCGGGTCCACGTCTGGGGCGAGCGCTTCAAACCGGCGCCGCCCGGCCCCGGGCGCCAGCATCCGGCCTAGGATGGCGGGCCGGACCGCGATGCGGCGGCAGCGGCTCGAGGAAATCGCGCGCGCGCTCGGCGACGCCGGGCTCGACGGATGGCTCTTTTACGACTTCCGCCTGAGCGACCCGCTGGCCTACCGGATTCTCGGACTTTCGAGCGCGGGAATAAGCACGCGGCGATGGTTCTGCTATGTGCCGGCGCGCGGGCCGGCCCGCGCGCTGGTCTCGGCGGTCGAGGCCGAACGGCTCTCAGAGCTTGGAATCGAGACGACCGTCTATCGCTCGGCGGACGGGATGCTCGCGGCGCTCGGCGATTTTCTTTCCCGCGCGCAGCGGATCGCGATGAACTACTCGCCGCGCGGCGCGATTCCCTACGTCGCGCGCGTCGATGCGGGGACGGTGGAGATGATCCGCGCGCTCGGCGTCGAGGTCGTGTCGGCCGCCGATTTGATTCAGCGCTTCGAGGCCCAACTGGAACCCGCGCAGCTTGAAAGCCATCGGCGCGCCGCCGCGATCGTGCGCCGCGTGGTCGACGAGACCTTCGCCGAGATCGCGCGCGCGATCGAATCCAACGCGCCGGTCAGCGAATACTCGGCTCAGCAATTCGTGCTCTCGCGCTTCGCCGCTCAGCGCCTGATAGCCGAGGACCCGCCGATCGTCGCGGTCAACGCCAACGCTGCGCGCCCGCACTTCGAGCCTTCGCCCACTGCCGATACGCCGATCCGGCGCGGCGACCTGGTGCTGCTCGATCTGTGGGCCAAAGAGCCGCAGGCCGACGCGATCTACGCCGATCTGACCTGGATGGCGTACGCGGGCGAGCGGGTGCCCGAGGAATGCGCGCGCGTCTTCGCGATCGTGGCCGCGGCGCGCGACGCGGCGGTCGATTTCATCGGCGCCCGCGTCGCGGGCGGCGAGCCGGTGCGCGGCGAGGAGGCGGACCGCGTCGCGCGCGGCGTCGTCGAGCGCGCCGGCTTCGCCGAGCAGTTCGTTCATCGCACCGGCCATTCGATCGGCCGCGAAGTCCACGGC
>Ga0335069_10004847_pt1 | contig 19845 bp, 18 predicted proteins | sample Lox_Sample_11_FD_206714 | JGI IMG/M metagenome (GOLD analysis project Ga0335069, IMG submission 206714) | Soil microbial communities from Loxahatchee National Wildlife Refuge, Florida, United States - Lox_Sample_1.1 | ecosystem: Environmental > Terrestrial > Soil > Wetlands | place: USA... | reverse complement strand
TCATCGATGCGCATATCAGCGGTGTTTGTGCTGTAGCTGTTCACTTTGACGATGTTGTAGTTGTAAAGAACACCACCCGACGTCGGCTTCGGATAGAGCTGCAGCAGTTTAATCGCGTTCTGGTCAAGACGATTGACGGGGATTTGGTTGTTTGCGAACGGATCGCGGACATAGCCGGTCGAGCTCGCCGTCAAGCCCGTGACCGGATCGACCTGCCCTGCCGTTACAGATCGCGTCGTCGCGGGATCGAAGACCTGACCATTCTGATAGGTCCGGCCCAGCAAGTCGGTGCGCGTGTACGTGCCAGTAGAGTTGAAGAGGTCCGACAAGTCGGTGTATCCGCTGTTGATCTCCTGAACCGTCGGAACCGTGGGAATGCTGCTGGCTCCCAAATTCGCGCTTTGCGAGCCGCTAGCTGCTACCCCATTGAGGATCTTCGTCCGTTCGAAGTCCCCAAACCAGAATGTATGATCCTTCCAAAGGCGCCAGCCGGCGGTCCCCCCAAACTGGTTCTGCCTCAGCTCCGGCTTCTTGCTTGCGGTTGCATTGGGTACAAAGTAGTCGTTGTAGGCATCGAACACATCATTGCGGAAGAACTCCCACAGCGAACCGTGGAAGTCATTGGATCCCGACTTCAACGTGGCGTTGACGATTGCGCCGCCGGCACGCCCAAACTCAGCCGGAAAATCGCTGGTCATAATCTTGAACTCGGCAATGGCGTCGACTGGCGGTTTAATGACATCGGCTTTGCCGTCCAGGTAGTCGACACTGTTGCTATTGTTATCGATTCCATCGAGCAGGTAGTCGTTCTGCGCAACTCGTGCGCCGTTGGCCACAAACTGGTTCGTAGCGCGAGCGCCCTGCTGCGGTAGGGTGACGCCGGGAGTCACCATCACCAGCATCGTGTAGTCGCGCCCGTTCAGTGGCAGGTCGACGATCGACTTCTCATCGATGACTTGGCCCACCGAGCTGCTTTCGGTCTGCATCAACTCGGGAGCCTCGGTCACCTCGACGTTTTCAGTTACCGCGCCCGGTTGGAGAACGACATTGACGAGTGCCTGCTGCTGGATATCGAGGTGGACCCCTTGGATGGTTGCCTTTTTGAAGCTGCTCGCCTCAACGACGACGCTGTAATTACCGATGGGGAGCGGCGTAATGACAAACCGGCCATCGGCTGTCGTTTTCGCTGTGACCGGCGCCGCAGTTCCCTGATTGATCGCGGTTACAGCCGCTCCGGGAACCACGGCCCCGGAGCTATCCGTGACTGTGCCGAGAATCGTTCCAGTATCTACCTGCGCGCGAACACCCGGCGCCCAGGGCAGCGTCGCAAATCCAATCAGCAATAACCGGCCCCACCGTCCAAACCTCACCTTACCCATGCAATTCCTCCAGCCTCGCGGCACTGATGGCCTCCGGCCAATTCGCAGCACGCTCCGTGAATTCAAGAACGAGCGTGTACGTTCCCGGAAATTCGTGCACCACTATAGAGACCCCAAAAAACACTGTCAAGCAATATTTCGTGTACGTAACCGATCATTTCTGCGCCACGCCCCGGCAGCCGATCCGGCGAGTCCACCGCTCCCGTCGACCGGGATTTCACTGGAATTACAAGCACAAGGACCGGGATAGGCTGCTAGTGAAGCCTTTTATCTGCTGCTCACCGCGGTTTCGTATGACGGCTTCCTGAGCCTCAGACTGTGAACGTTCCCGCAACAATTCCCGAGATCGAAGAAGACCGACAATTTTGAGTACAATTGCTGTCGTGAAAGACAAGTCGACGAAGGTCATTGGCATTAAGCAGATCGCCGCAGCAGCCGGTAGTTCGATAGGAACCGTCGATCGCGCTCTGCACAATCGATCTGGCGTCAATCCAAAGACCCGCAGCCGCATCCTCAAAATCGCAGAGAGCCTGGGCTACAAACCGAACCTCGCTGCGCGCAATCTCAAGCTCAATCGGCAACTTCGCATTGCGGTTCACCTGCCTCGCCATATCGCTTCATTCTTCGATCCTTTGCGCGCCGGCATCCGCGAAGCCGCGGAAGCAATGCATGGTTTGACTGTCAATCTCGATTTCCGCACCTACCCGCAACTGGGCGAAGGCGATCTGAAATTGCTCGAAGAGGACGTTGATCGTGGATACGACGGGATCGTGATGACGCCCGGCAATCCCACGCAGGTTGAGTCCGTGATTCGCAAATTGACAGAACGGGGGACCGCCGTCGTCTGCGTGGCCAGTGACGCTCCTCGATCCAATCGGCTCGCCGCGGTCTCGGTCGATGCGGCCACCAGCGGAAGTATTGCTGCCGAGCTCTTCGCGCGGATCCTCCAGACGGAAGGCGCTGTGGCCACGATCACCGGCGACCTGAATACGCTCGATCACAGCGAGAAGCTTCGAGGATTTGCCGCCGGACTCGCCACAATGGCGCCGCACCTGACTTTGATACCTGCGATCGAATCGCATGAACATCCGAAGGAAGCATACCGAGCAACGCTCTCGCTGCTGAAGCGCAAGCCGCGTCCGCTCGCAATCTACGTGGGCACCGCCATCAGCACTCCTGTGCTGCAGGCGCTCGAAGAGAATGGCGTTTGCGGACGCATCAAGCTCATTACCACTGATCTCTTTCCGGAGTTGGTCGCCCCGATCGAATCGGGCAAGATCCTCGCCACGCTCTATCAGCGCCCGTTTACACAAGGGAAGTTAGCTTTGGAGACTCTTTGCCGCTACCTGATCGAAGGGATTCAACCGGAACCGGTAACGCGGGTAGCGCCCCATATCATCCTGCGCAGTAATCTGCCCCTCTTTATTGATCGCCTGACTGATGGGATGGAAATGAATGATCGGGCAGGAGTGCCATCAGTGCGATAGGCTCTCGTACACGACTTCTCGATGCTCAGCACGCGATGATCGACGGACTCAGCGCACTTTGGTTCCTGGTTTCCTTTCATCGACTGTTGCGTTGTCGTGCGGTTTTACGTGGTCTGACTCGTATATCGCCATCGCTTCCATCTCGATTGATGGGTCAGGCCTGCACAGGATCGCCTGTATGCCGGTCGACGCGGGAAAGGGATCCAGACCCTATTGCTGGAAGAACTCTGTTCGAATCTCATTGAAGGCGGCGTAGTCTCGTTCAATGTCGCGCAGATAGCATGTAATCCGAACGACATCCTGCCATGAGGCGCCTTCGGACTCGAGGAGTGCAGTGATGTTTTGATAGGTTCGCCAAGTCTGGGCTCGAAAATCACCTTCGTGAACGGTAAGGCCGCGCTCATCGATGCTAGCTGTGCCGGAGATCAGCAGAATCGTAACCCCTTTAATGTCCAGCCGCATTCCGCGTGAGAACGAAGATGGCCGCGTATAAGTGTAGGCTTCATTGAGCACCTGCGGCGCGCGAATGGCTTCTTTCGAAACCCTTTCGAAGCACCTGGGGGGCTTCATTCCATACTTTTGTCGGCGCTAATTGTGACGCTCTGGGGACGTGGAATGCGCTCTACTCGATTTACAAGAATGGCTTGCCTGGAGCACCTTGCCACCAGCCGCGGTCTGACCTGGAAACGTGGTATGCCCTGTTAGCGAGAGCTGACAAGGCTGCGCCATTTAGCCGCCTTAGCGACTCCACATCCACTTGAGTCACCTTAGGCAACTCGCGAATGCTCGATCAGGTCAGAATGAGAATCTCGTGGCGAGTTGAACTTCGCGAGGGCTATAGCCTGCTGTTAGTTGAGTAAGCTGACCGAAATTCGCTCCTCCAAGTACCGAGTTCGGCGAGGCGAAGTTGGCTGTGTTTGTAATATTGAAGACCTCCAGGCGAATTTGAAGTGAAACCCTCTTGTCCAGCTGCGTATTCTTGAAGAGCGAGCCATCCAGATGCCGGTTTTGAGGACCATATAGCTGGTCTCCGCGCTCCGTTCCAAGAGTTCCGGGCGATTGCGCTTGAAACGCATTCGTATTGAAAAACTCGCGGACAGAAGGGTGCGCCAAATGCCGAGTGCGAGAGTGATCAAGACACTGATGGTAAACAGGGGATTGCGGCCAAATCCGCGGAACGCGTAATGAACGTCCTGTATTACGGTCCCTACAGTAAGCCGGTTCTTCCGGTTTCGCTCGGCGAGGGAAATTCATCGGAACTTCGGATCTGTACTGGTAAGTCGGCGTCGCGACTGGAACGCCTTTGGCGGAGCTCCGTGGCGTCCCGTGATGTTTCCCGACCCTCGGGCCTTTTCCGGTACCGATCCTGAGAATTGCGCCGAAGTGTTTACTCCTATATAGCTTCCGGATTGGCCCAACCGGAATCGAAAGATTATTTCGTTTGCGTGATTGAGATCACCTGCCACGCCATAATCAATGCGACTTTCGGTTGATATTGAAGTTCGAGAGGAGCATAATGTCAGTCATTATGGTTTGTATTGTAGACTAGTCTGCGGAGGAAGACGATGAAGCCATCATTTCTTCAGGAAGTGGAGGCGGATCCGGACGCCGTTGCCAGACGCCTCATGCGCATCGCACATAATCGTGACGGATTGCCTGAGATTGCGATCGGGACAATTCTCCTCACAACTGCATTCTTGATCTGGCTGCAAGTCGCATATCCACGGGGATCGTTCGCGTATCAGGCGTCGTGGTGGGGGATGATGCTGCTGATGATGCCCATGATTGGTGGATCTCCATGGGCGATCAAATGGGTGCGCAGGCGGTTTCTGATTGAGAAAACAGGCTACGTAGAGTTTAAGACTGTCCCCAAGGGACTGCTCATTGTCGTCACGTGCATCGCATTCGTGGTTGCGGCTGCAATGGCTTGGGCGGTCCACCTGCGTGCGTTGCCTCCCAGCGGTTGGCTGCTCGCGGGGACAGGAATAGTGTGGGGCTTGCTTGCGGCTTACGCAGGCCGGCTGCCCCGTTATGTCGTTGGTGGGGCCCTGATGGCAGCCGTGGGCATTTGTCTTGGTCTCAGCAGAGTCTCGTTTGAGATAGGATCGCTAATCCTATACGGTTCGATGGGCATGCTATCGCTAGTTTCAGGATGTGTGGTGCTTCTGCACTTTGTCCGTATGCCAAGTGAGGAAACTGACTAAATGGGCAGCGCGAAGATTCAACGATTGGCGCAAATCGATAAGGTGATTCACGAGCCCGCACGGCTGATGATTGTCGCCTTGCTGTCAGCCGTGGCAGAAGCGGACTTCCAGTATTTACATAGATCGACCGGATTGACGAAGGGAAATCTCTCAGTGCATTTATCGAAGCTGGAAGGAGCCGGTTACATCAAAATTGAGAAGAGCTTCCGGGGCAAATATCCGCTGACGATATGCCGCCTCACAAAAGAAGGGAAAGAGACGTTCGACACGTACCGTAGAGTGATCAAAGGCGCACTCTAACGGCTCCATGTGTGCGGTATGCCTGCGTTCCGGGCGTGTCACCCCCAATCGGAAGTTGCACCAAAAATGGGTTGTTTTCGGATCGCCCACAATACTCCCGGAGTAGCGCTTCTTCCTCGCCTCACACCATTAGAAATTCGACGCGCTGCTCGTCAAAGCATAGTGAATGCGGTCAATTCTCTGATTTGAAACCGGACAGTGTGCGCGAGAGATAGTCTTCGACAGCAGACAGCCAAACCCATCGCTCGGTGCACAACAACCTGGTTACCAACTTGGCCCGGGGCAGGTCAGGGCTATGCCCCGTCAGAATCAACACTTATTCCAAAACCGATTTCGCTATTCGAATTGCTCTGTACATATGTATTGACATATTAGTACAAATTGTACTAATGTAATGACACTTTACGGAGAGGCTCCTACTCGAAATGTTCCGTATTCGACCCGAATCCGGGGAACCCATCTATGTGCAGTTGGTCCGCCAAATCAAGCACGCAGTCGCGGCCGGAACGTTGCCTGTGGGCGCGCAGATGCCGACGGTCCGCCAAATGGCGGGCGATCTGGTGATCAATCCCAACACAGTGGCGCGCGCCTACCGCGATCTGGAGCAGGAAGGAGTGCTGGAATGCACGCAGGGCCGGGGCACGTTTGTGAAGCTGGCGCCGTCGATCTTGATTCAGGCCGAGAAAAGCCGGCGGCTACAGTCGTTGCTCGATCAGTTGATTGCCGAGGCCCGGCTGCTTGGGGTCAGCGATAAGCAATTGTCAGAACAAGTGAAGATTTCGTTGCGCGAGTATTCCCATCCAGGGAGAAAGGCGGAGGAATAGCGGTGGAAGGTCCAATGGTTGAACTGACGGAACTCAGCAAGCAATACGGAGCCTGCTCGGCTGTTAACCGGCTAAGCCTGCGGGTGCCGCCGGGAACGTTGTTTGGTCTGCTGGGACCGAATGGTGCGGGCAAAAGCACGACACTCAAGATGCTCATGGGGATTTGTCGGCCCACAGCGGGCCACGCCAAGGTGCTGGGGCTGGACGCACAAGCCGAATCGCAAGCCATACGCCGGCGCGTCGGGTTCATTCCCGAAGACAAGAGTCTTTACTCCGACATGCTTGTACGCGATTTTCTAAAAGTCTACGGCAGTTTCTACCAGGATTGGAGCGCGGTGAAGGCGAGCGAACTGCTCGATCACTGGCGGATCAGGCCTGGGCAACGGATTCGCTCGCTTTCGAAGGGCACGCGCGCCAAGCTGATGCTGATTGCAGTTTTGTCGCGGAATCCGGAACTGCTGCTGGCCGACGAACCGACGGATGGCGCGGACGTGGAAACTGTAGAAGAGGTTCTGTCCTTGCTGTTGCGCTGGATCAGCAATGGCGCTCGCAGCGTGATCTTGAGCACTCACCGGTTGGATGAAGTGGAGCGCATTTGCGACCGCGTTGTACTGATAAATCTGGGGCAAACCGTGCTGGACGGGGATCTGGATGAAATCCGCGCCGCGTACAAATTGATCCAAGCCTCAGGGACGCTTCCCGTGGCGGAGATTCGCAAATGGCCGGAAGTGGCGGAAGCCACTGTAGAAGGCAGCTTTGTGCGGATTCGTACATGCAGCCAACCGGAACAGGTGATGGAGCGGCTGAGGGCATATACGCCTGTGCAGCTTGAAATGTTCGATATGAACCTGCGGGAGATCTATTTGTGCGCGGTAGCGCGCCAGGGAGGAAGCAGCCGTGATTGCATTGAAACTCTGGTTTGATACGCGGTTTCGTTTTTATATCGGTCTCGCCGTGATGATCGTTCTTGCATTGGTGCTTGCCTGGGCGGTTCCTGCGATGAGCAGAATGATGATTACAGGCATCAAGAACGCCCCCCCGAGCCCAGGAGTAACTGCAGAAGCGAAGGCCGCAATGCTACAAATCTGGGGCAGTTACGAAATGAGTCTCGATACGAACTGGTACGGCGTCTATGGCGGTGGATCTGTCGGACTGCTCGCCATCATTATGGCTTTGGGCGGTCCGCTGGCCGAACCTCATTCCGTTCACCTGACGTTGAGCCTTCCGGTCCGCCGTTATCGTTGGCCGATCGCTCAGGCAGTGCTGACAATTGGATTGACTGTGACCATGCTGCTCGTGTCCACTGCGGTGCTCATGGCGGTGGGTGCGCTCTTGGGTCACACGTATCCCCCCGGGCGAGCCGCACTGAATGTGCTGCTTTGCGTAGTGCCAAATGTTGCATGGGTCGGATTAACGCTGGCGGTGGGCAGTTACACCCTCGATACAGCGAGGACTGCGCTTGTCGTGATTCCTGCCAGGATCATTTCGGTCCCATTGCTCAAGCTGCCGTTCGCGAGGGCTTGGGATTTGGGAAGTCTGGGCCGGCCGATCAGTATGCACCCGGCCCTTACATGGCGGCCTTTGCTGCTGCTGATCGTTTGCGCTGTAGGCGGTGTTGCGCTGGCCGCGCGTCGCTTCCAACGACTGGACTATTGAGGATTGCGGAGTCAATTCGCCCAAGCTCCGACTGATGGCTGCGTCTCTCAATTGCGCAGTCCGGTGAGCCGGAATTCTATGCGGGCAGGCGCCTTTTTGACGCTGCTCCAAGTGTCGGATTCAAGGCTGTGGCCGCTCGGTGAAGAACAAGAAGCGGGGAAATCCACCATGAAGGGAGTCGCTTTGATGAAACATGTTCGTTGGTACATCCCTACACTTCTGGCGGGATTGCTGATTGTGCTCGCCGATGGAGGAGTGATAACTGCTCAAGAGACGACTGGGGCGGCTGCGCAGTCGGTATTTGGACAGATAACGGGGCGTGTGTTTTGCAAGGACAGTGGGCGGCCGGCGCGTTTTGCGGGCGTGCAGTTGCTGCCCGAGAAGCCCCAGCAATCTCCACTGATCGACCCGGCCACGCTGGGGAAGAATCCTGACTTCGCCAACTTGATGGCAAAGGCGATGGCGGCGGTGATGAAGGGATCGAACCTATCGACGGTGACAGCGATCGATGGGAGCTTCTCGATGGATAAGGTTCCGCCGGGGACCTACTACGTGATCCCGCAATTGCCGGGCTATCGCTCGCCGCTCAGCGAGCTTTCGCAGATGGAGCGAATGAAGGCCGATGCCAGTACGGTCGCCTCCGTGGAGAGCGTCGCCGAGAAGATTGTTGTGGCGGGCGGTACTTCCACGAGCGTGAACATAGAGCTGGAGCGCGGGGCGACGGTGAGCGGCACGGTCGAGTATGACGATGGGAGTCCTGCCCCGGGAGTGATGCCGACGCTGCTGATGCTGCAAAAGGATGGGAAATGGAAGGAGCTGCAGCTGTCGATTCTGCCGGCGGCTACAGACGATCGCGGACTGTTCCAGTTCTATGGGCTGCCGCCGGGTAAGTACGCAGTGAAGGCAACGCTGCCGGTCTCACAACCGATAGCGGGGCTGGGTGCGTCGTCAGTGGCACTTCATATGAATCCCGGCGACGCGCTGGTGGTGTACGTGGGCGGGGCGCTCCGCGAAAAGGACATCAAGCCGATTGAAGTGGGGGACGGCGTTCAGATCGATGGCGTCGACGTGATCTTCCCGGTGACCGGGTTGCACGTCATCTCCGGGAGCGTTGTGGCGAAGTTCGACAACCACGCAGTGAATTCCGGGACGATCGAATTGGAAGATCCCGACACAAAAACAACGATGCGCACGGCTATGGTAAGCGAGGACGGAACCTTCATCTTGAACTATGTGCCGGAGGGAAGCTACGTGTTGAAGGTGACGTCGGCAGCGGACTCGGAACAAAAGAGTGGCGAAGCCCCAACGGCAAACGACTTTGGGCGCATGCTGAACAGCAAAGCGGTCCGAAGTTACGGCACGATGGAGATACCTCTGGTGGTGATGGGAGATGTGAGCGGAGTTGTCATGCAGGTACCAAATCAGAAACTATGATCTCCCCTTCGCAGCTGCGACTGGCGAGCACCTTCTGAATGCCACTCACCACACATCTTCAACCGAAGAACCAAGCGTGATTAAGCGTTGCCCGGAGTCGTGGTCGAATAACCCCCATTTGGTTCTTCGTTCGAGAGCTTCTTAGATTAGGCGCGGCGGAATCTGCGCGAACGCTGCGTCAAGGCGCGCGGTGTGTTCATCCCACAAGCGCAGAAGCTCACTTTTCGTAGTTGCCTTCTGGCCCTTGAACTCCTGCCACTTCCCCGAAGCCACGCCCTCCGCAATCGGCACCCGCCATGCGGATGAACTCCCATGCCAGGTCAGCGAACGGCCGCATCCCGCCAACTGAGAATCCGAAAAGCTTGTCCTCAGGAAACGCCTCGATCACCCTGCGCGTAAGCCGCCGGTGTCCTTGCCAGTTCTTCAAAAGATCGGTTGCCGTCACAACGCCCACTTCAGCCATTGCGGTCGCCATATTTGTTGCCTCAATGCCCTGCATACCGACCTGACACAAGTGTCAGCTACTCGTAGCGGAGAGCAAATACTGTGTCAACACGGGCAGCCCTGCGCGCCGGCAGAAGACTGGTGCACAGCGCAACGATTAACAGCAACACGGAAACTCCGATTGCGACGGTAGCATCGCGGGAGCTTATGCCCAGGAGCACCGCCCGCAGCGCACCCAGCAGGATGGCAGACGCCGGAAGTCCAATGAGGGCGCCGATGGCTGCAGGAACGATGCCCTTGCGCATCATGAGCAGCGCGATCGTGCCACGCGATGCGCCCAGGGCTACGCGGATTCCCATCTCATGATTGCGCTGGCACGCGGAGTAGTCGACTATTCCATAGATACCGATAGCGTCCAGGAGAAGAGCGAAGGCGGCGAAGATGCTGAAGAACTGCATCAAGAGCCGTGGTACTTGGAGTGAGTCTGACACTACCTCGCGCATGGTGCGCACCTTCTCAAGAGGCATGTCAGGATTGAGGTCGTGCACCACCTGCCGGGCGGTTGCGATGACCGGCGCCGCATCCCCGCGGCCGCGGGCGACGATCCACATCCAGTTGTTCGGCGTTTGCCGGAATGGCGCATACACGCCGGGCATCGGAGTCTGGGTAGGCCTCTGATGCGCTACCGAACCGACTACTCCGACGATGATGCGCCACTGGCCGTCGTAATCGTCGAGATAGCGGCGGCCGAGCGGGTCTTGACCGGGAAAATACCGGCGCGCCAACGCCTCGTTCACAATTCCCACCGGCGGCGAAGTCGCAGTGTCCTGCGCATTGAAGTCGCGTCCGCGCAGAAGTGGGATGCCCATCGTAGCAAAATAGCCGGGAGTCGAGTTGTTGTACTGGACCATTTGGTCGCGCCAGTCGGGAGGCTTCGGTCGGTCATCGAGGAGGAACGCGCCGCCTTGAAGGCCCCCGGTCATTGGGAGAGTCCCAACTGCTGCTGCAGACTCGATACCTGGCGCGTGGTTCAACCGGTCAAGAAGTTCGCGGTAGAAGACGTCCGCTTGCGCCGGTGAAGACTTCCCATAGGGCAGTCCAAGCTGGAAGCTGACGACATTCTCGGTGCGGATGCCGATATTCATATTCATTCCGCGAAGGAAGCTTCGCGTCATCAGGCCGGAACCGGTCATGAGCAGGACGGAGAGAGCCACTTCTCCCGTAACAAGGAAAGAGAGTGCGCGGTTGCGCGAGCGGGCTCGTCGCCACGCCGAGCCTTCCTCCTTTAGCGCGGAGTTGGGATCGGCGCCGGAAGCCAGCCAGGCTGGAATTGCGCCGGAAGCGATGCCCACGGCGATCGAGACCGCGAGTGTGAAGACCAACACGGCAGGATTGAGGTGGAGAGCGGAGTCGAGAGCGAGATATTCGGGAGCGACGGCGCGCAATCCTCGCATCATCCAGAAAGCGAGAACCACTCCTGCCGCACCGCCCGCGAGGCTCAGGATCACGGTTTCTGTCAGCATCTGGCGGATGATGCGCCCACGCCCGGCACCAAGCGCTGTGCGGATGCCCACCTCGCGCGTTTTTCCGGATGCACGTGCCAGTAGCAGGCCGGCGACATTCACGCACGCCAGCAGCAGAACAAACCCGACCGATGCGGACATCACCAGTACCGGCGTACGCACTTCCTCAACGAGCATGTCGCGCAACGGCCGCACGCGGGCGCCCCAACCCTTGTTGGTCTCCGGATAAAGCGTCTCCAGGCGCGAGGCGATGATGCTCATGTCACTCTGCGCCTGCGCAATGGTGACTCCCGACTTTAGCCGTGCCAATACGCTGTACTGATGCTGTTTGCGACCTAGCCCGCCGCTATCCTGCAGCGGCGCAAGAAACTCGCAGGTGGGGATGCCGGGATAGACGAAGCCGCGCGGCAACACGCCAATCACTGGAACAGTGAGACCTTCCAGCGTCATGGTCCGGCCCAGAATACCGGGATCGGCACCGAAGCGCCGCTCCCACATCTCCCAAGTGATCAGCGCAACCGGGGCGGCGCCGGGCAGGCTGTCCTGCTCGGTGAAGAAACGTCCCATCGCCGGCTGAATCCCGAGAACATTCAAGAATCCGGCAGTCGTCCTGCCGCCCTCGATCCTGTGCGGCTCGCCTTGCCCGCTCAGCGTGAAGCTGCCCGGCCAGGGCTCAATGGCCATGGCCTCGAAGACCGAGTTCTGGCTTTGCCAGTCGTGGAATTCCACGATTCCTGTGCTGTTGCTGTCGCCAGCGACGTTGTGCTCTTCAACGGAGACCAGCCGGCCAGGATCGGGAAACGGGTAGGGATTCAGAATGAGCGCATAGACGGCGCTGAAGATGGCAGCGTTGACCCCGATACCGAATGCCAGCGTGAGAATAGCCACCGCGAAGAAGCCAGGCGTGCGCCTCAGAGAACGCAGCGCGAACCTGACGTCCTGCCACAGATGATCGAGCCAGGCCCATCCCCAGGCATCGCGGCTCCGCTCCCGCAAGAGCGGCGCATTTCCGAAGCGGCGTTGGGCGGCTCGGCGCGCAACTTCAGGACTGGCGCCCTGGTCCCGGTTGCTCGCAGCGCGCTTCTCCAAGTGAAAACGCATCTCCTCTTCCATTTCGCGATTGAAGCGGTCCCCGCGAACCAGGAACAGGAGCCGGCGACAAAGTTCTCCAAGGGTTTCCATGTGCTCCTCACGTCTGCGGCAGAGTGACGGGCTCGATCACTCGCGTGATTGCATCCATCACGCGCCGAAATTCCGAAATCTCCTCGGCAAGCTGACGGCGGCCCGCAGGAGTCAGCCGATAATAGCGCGCGCGGCGGTTGTTCTCCGACAGGCCCCACTCCGCCTTGACCCAGCCCTTGATGAGCATGCGCTGCAGCGCCGGGTAAAGCGAGCCTTCTTCCACAGCGAGCACGTCTGCGGACATTTGCTCGATTTGCTCGGCGATACCGTAGCCGTGCGTGGGCCCGAACTGGTCGAGCGTGCGCAGGATCAGCATGTAGAGGGTCCCTGGCGGAATTTCGGTCTTTCCCATAGCTAAACTATGGGAAGAGCCTGCGCCGATTGGGAGAGATTGTCAATATGTGGCGTGTCGCGCGTGATGGCCGTCACACCTGACGGTTCAGCTGCGCCTATCGAACAAATCCTGCAATAGACAACCCAATTTGCTCGGTTTGTCCAGACTGTCGGTGCGCGAAATCATCGCGAGCTATGGGTTCCTGCGGAAGAGCTTTCCGAGTTCAACCAGCACATCGTCGGAACGATCGAGGTCATTCACACTTTCGGAGCTCCGGCTGAATGACCCGCAATCCGGAAGTTGCCCCAAAATCAGGTCACTCCCAATTGGCCAACACGCCCGGAACTCTCTTCGCTTGAATTCGAACTGAAAAATCAACTGCGAATCTTTGACTGAAGGATGGTAGTTTGGAGCAATCCCCCAGGGAGGTTCTCCTGATCCCAATTGTTCCTCGTTCTCGCTTTCTCGGAGTGCGGGTCTGGACATGGGCTCCGTTCTTGATTTGCCTCGCCCCCGCGTGCCTTAGCTGTCCGGCACAAGGGCGGATCTTTGACGCCACCGTTCTTCGTGGATCGACCGATCTCGCGGCAGATTGGCTGGTGCATGTCGGCGATCGCCCTGAATATGCCAGCCCGGTTTTTGATGACTCCGCCTGGACGCCATTCAATGCCCAAGAAGACGACCTGCACAATATGTTTCCAAACTCCCGCCCTGAGATCGTGTGGTATCGGATGCATGTGAGGCTTGCGCGGGACCAGTTGAGCATGTCCTTCCACGCTACTAACATGCCCAGAGCCTTTGAGATCTATACAAACGGAGTATTGCTTGCTCATGGAGGCCAGGTCGTTCCCTTCGTCCCTTACGACACATCTGGATACTCTTTGTTGTCGATTCCGACCGCTCAGCTGAAGACCGGATCGCTCCTCATCGCGCTCCGAATTCGCATCGACCCGTTCTCATGGAGCTTTCCGCGTCCTGGATTTCAGTCCTATCAACTGGCCATTGGAGCGCCGGACACCATGCTGGAACACCACGGGTATTGGGTCTTTGGCCCAAGTCTGCTCCCTTGGCTAGATGACCTCGTCAACGTTGCTCTGATGCTTGGCGCGTTGCTTCTTTATTTGACGCAACGAGACCGGGTCGAGTACCTATGGCTTTTCCTCTGGATCGCCATCTCTCTCCCGATAGTAGCCCTGTCGTTATACTCGACGACACACACGTTCCCCTTAACTTGGCACATCATTGACTTATCGTTTGCGATTTGGCCCTACTTTATGTCCCGGACATATTGTGCATTTGTCGGCCATCGAATTGGTTGGAAATTGAATCTGTATCTAGCCTTCGCTGGTGTGGTGCTGGCTTTGAACTACTGGGACGTTTGGCATGCTGGCCAATCGCTCCACGAAGCCGCATCGAGTTCATTGGCCGAGGCCATTCTTGAGTTGGTAATTCTGCCGGTCATCTTGATTGCATGCATGCGCCGAGGCGATCGCGAAAGTGGATTTCTGCTTCTACCCTTGATCCTGACTGGACTAACGAATGCAGGCACGGCGCTTGTAGATGTACTTACGTTGTTCCCTAAGTTTCGCGACGAAGCCTTTCGCCTTCAGCGGGCCTGGACTGGGGTCGAGTACGGATCATTCATCGTGAATTACGCGGTCGTAGCGGACATCCTCTCCATGTTTTCACTCGCGCTTATCATTCTCATCCGCTCCATCCGGATTAGCCGGCAGCATGCCTTTCTGGAATCCGAAATCGCTAATGCGCAGGAGGTGCAGCAGGTAATCTTGCCTGAAGCGTGCGTGACGCTACCGGGATTGATTATTGAGAGCGAGTACCGGCCTGCGCGCGAGGTGGGAGGCGACTTCTTCCAGATCATCCCGCACAAGACCGACGGCAGTTTGCTGATCGTTGCCGGAGACGTGACCGGGAAGGGACTGAGGGCGGGAATGTTGGTGGCGCTGCTGGTCGGAGCCATACGGACAGCGGCAGAGACGAGCAACGAGCCGAAACTTGTGCTAGATACTTTGAACCGCCGACTGCTCGGCCGCGGTGACGCGCAAGCCACATGCCTTGCTCTAAGGATCGCGAGTGACTGCACGGTGACGCTCGCCAATGCCGGTCACCTGGCGCCCTACTTGAACGGAGAACAGTTGCCAATGGAGGGCGCTCTGCCGCTTGGCATGATCGAAGGCGCTGGCTTTTCCGTGATGCAATTCCAATTGAACGAACATGACAAACTCGTGCTGATTTCGGACGGAATTGCCGAAGCCACTGACGCCGATGGCCAATTATTCGGATTCGAGCGCGTTCACCAGTTGGTGAGAAGAGCCAAATCCGCCGCCGAGGTTGCGAACGCTGCGCAAAACTTCGGACAGGAAGATGACATCAGTGTCGTCTGCGTGACCCGAACCCCGGTGATGGAACCCACGGTGGCATGAGCGAGGCAAATGAAAAGAGTGATGCCCGTATCACCCCCCCAAGAACGTATTGTGCCGCTCGGTTAAATACGGATCGCCCACCATCCACTCTGAATGCGAGATTTCGCCGGCGTTCGGACTCTCGGAACGGAAAGCGGGTCTTCTATTTCTTACGCTTCTCCGGCTTCGGGATGAAGTATCCGCGTCGGGCCTGAACTGTCGTCCCCTCTCGATCAACCTTCACTTTGAGGCGATGATAGGTGCCGCTTGCGTTCACGCCGTCGAGAGGTAGCTCGAGCATGTAGACGATCTCCGGCCCCTCCGCGGCGGTCTTGAATCCTGCGTCCAGGTCATTGCTGTTGTGAAAGAAAATTCCGCCCGTTGCGTCGGCGAGTTCTCCCATTGCCTCCTCTTCGAGGCTCATGGAGTTTCGACGGTACTCCGCCACCTGTCCCGGGCTCCTTCCTCGCGTGTCGTCGCCCGCAGTCATCGAGGCAGTGTACAGCCCGCGCGCATCAATCGCGTTGATGATCACGTTCGACTGCTCAGCGAGATCGATCACTTGCGACTCTGCGAACCGCGCTTCCTCCTCTATAGGCAGGAGGCCATCCGACACGAGGAGAAGCGTGCGCTGTCCCGGCAGCGTCGCCATTCTGCGCACAATCTCTCGTAAGGTTGCGTAGGTGGCTAGAATATCCTGCTTTCCAAGGCTCAACGTGCGCATCGCAGCTGAGTCAGCGAGCCTTTCGGCGAGGGATTCCGGAGTTCCGGGGCTGCAAACAGTCATTATTTGGCTTACGACGTCCTTGAATGCCGCAGGGTCGTGCTTGTTTTCGATGAGATCCGCCTGATAGTAGTCGAGTTTTGGACAGTCTCCTTCTCCGGTTCGGTAAATGCCCTGCGGCCGCAGGCTCATAATCGCATTCTGTAGCTTTTCCCGATCGCGCGTCAGGCCGCTATTGATTTTCCCAGAAATGGAGACTACCGCTGCGACATCCGAGCCACTCAACGTCGCGTCGAGGGCCTTCGACGTGGCCTTCTGCACATAAGTCGTATCTTCGAAGGTCAAATGCAGGTCGTCGAACAGGAGCACGGTGATGCGCTCTGGCAGGATGGATGATTGCGGTTCCGTACTGCCTTTTGTTGTCCGCTGCTGATCAGGCTCAGCGGTGTTCGCAGCCCGGCCTCCCACGGGACCGCGCTTCTCAATGTTGAATGCAGAGATGGACCGCTGCTTGCCGTCGTCGAACACTTGGAAATCGTCTTTCTTCAGGTCCCCGACCGTACGGCCCTCTTGGTCATGGACCACGACGGGCACCAGGACTCGGTTGACATTGAGTTCGATGGGAGGAGCACTGGACTGTGTTTCGTGCTCCAAAGAGGGCGTCACGGGGGTAGGCGCTGGCTGTGGAGGGCTGGCGGCGCTGATCGCCGCAGATGGCGCGGCAGGAAGTGGTGCTGCTACTGGCCGCTGTCGGGACGTTAAGTCGGTTGCGCTATTTGGCGCGCTCGGTTCAGACGTCTGCGCCTTCTCCACCGGCGTAACGGCAAGGGTATTTTCGGGCACTTCGACGGATTGGGTCTGCTGCGTCTCAAGCATTGCAGGAACGGTCTCTGGAAGCGCTCTCGGTCCGGCAACAGGAGCAGCCTGCTCATTGTTCGCGCTTGCCGTGGTCAGTGCCGGCGACAAGGACGATCCCGCGGACTGCGCATTGAGAATCCGTGACGTGGAAGCGAACAAGTGGTAGTCGGTGAACAGGTTCTCATTCAACCACTCGGTCGCCGAGCCCTTTAAGGTAGCGTTGACCGTGTCTGGCGCGGATGAGAGCGCCAGGCTTCGAACCGGGCATATCACCGTTTTGTCTGCGATCGAGATCGGACCATACTCCACAAGAATCGCACCACGTTCAATGGTCGAATTCCCCTTCAAATCGACCACTAACGTCACGCGAAGGATTATCCCCGTAGCTGGATCGATCCACAAGGATCCTTTATAGCCAGGTTTGGTGCGAACCATTGCAGTCGTAGTCATCGCAGCCAGACCCCCGGCGTAAGCCCACCGATTTGAACCAGTGTTGTGCTGAACCTGTTCAACGGGAGTATCGATCTCGTAATGCGACGCAGTCTTTGGGACCTCGTAGTGAAAGACTGCCACTACACCGGTGGAAGTCTGCTCCCAGTGACTCCACATCGTCCTGCCTTGACTGGAATCGTTCAGAATGATCAGGAGCGTGGAACCGAATTCGCCCCAAGTCATCAGTCCGCCTTGCGCAGCCGATGATGCGGCTCCGTTGCGCGTCGATGGATTCTCTCTCTCGTTGCGAACCGAAACCTCTGCCTTCGATGAGCCAATCAAGTGCAGCCCAATTCGCTGGAGATACCCTCCTTTCGTCAGTTCCTGCGGACTGTCGTCGAAGTTGAAAGTCGTTCGCGTGGCGAGCAGGTTGGGCAGATTCGGTAATGTCTCGACCGCAAACCTCTGCGCAGCCTCCAGCAACTGCCGTTGCGTGGCCGCGTCAGGTGCGGGCATGGCTGGCAAGTCGTTCGCGGGCGGGTCGAGAAAGGCTGACCTGTCTGCCAACAAAAGCAACGCCATTGCCGGTTCGGAGCCACTTGCGAATTGCTTATTCAATCGGCCCAGTGTTACATCGGTGAATCGCTCCGACAGTTCTACGTCATTGATCTTTCGCGCGATCTCGATATCCGACTTGTGCGCGGCTCTCTCCGTGCTCAACATTCGTTCGAGTTGAACAACGGTCATTCGCTTCGCTGCCCAGGAAGGGACTGCCATCATGGCCGCGAACACCGGAATCAGGGTCCACCGCAAGCTGCAACTCCATTTCCTCACTACGCGACGCGTGAGCTCGTCGCGAGGAACTCCGTTCCATTCCGGCTCTACAGTTTGAGACGGTTGGCCTGTAATCTGGTTGCGCAAGCAGCACAGAAGCTCGAGTCGTTCGTGACATCCGTCATAAAAGCTCGGAGTGCTGAGCGTATCACCGCAACTGGGAAGTTGCACCAAAACCAGGTCCCTTCCGGATCGGCCACAACACAATCGGAACCCTAATAATTGGCTGCTATCCTTGCTCCCAAGGAGGAGCAAATGAAGTATTCGTTGCGCTTCTTTGCGATTGTTCTCTGCTTTTCCTCTGCAGGATGTCGCAGGAACTCATCCTTTAGCGATTCTATTGGAAAGGTCGTACAGTCGGGCGCTAGTCATTTGAATTTGGGCAGCGTTACCAACTTCGCCTGGGAGGATGTATTCGTATTTGGTCCTTACACACCGAAGGATGCGGAATGCAAGACTCTGAAACTTCTGCGTCAAAATGCCTATCTGAGGGCCTCAGAGACGTGGACGAAAGCGAGTCTATCATGGTGTTTTTGTATGGTGCTTCGGTGAATCGAGTCGAGAGTATTCCGCGAACGATCGCGGACTTTGATGACAATTGTCTGAACCGCAACTTCAAGCGAGCGACAGCCGAGTTCATTGTGGAGAAGCGACCACGAGTCTACATTGTGTGCCACTAAAGGCCCGTCGGGAGCGGTTGACCCCCCACACGTACTTAACCAGCCGGTTATTGAAGTATTGGCCACAACACACCCAGAAGCGCGGAAATAGGATGATTGCGGCGCAGAGCGAGCCTATCATCTGACATGAGAAGCTCGAATTTCTTCAACTTCGACTACTATCATCAGTGGAGGTCTGCATGCACCCCATAATTTGGCTTATCATTCTCGGTCCGCCCTGTTTGTCGCTCTTTATTTGGAAGTCGGGCAATATGGGTGCCCGGACAAAAGATATAACCGTCGGTGGCGGATTCAAAGTAGACGTGTGGCAATCCTTCACATTGGGCAAGTACGGCTTTTGGATAATTCTGGCGATTGTCTACGCCGTAACCATAACGACTGCCCTAGTCGAACACAAAATCTGAAGCCCGCTCTGAACAAACGTAGATTCATAGAATTGCAGTCGCCCAAGCCGATCCTCAGACATGCGGTCGAGTGACCGCAATCCGGAAGGAACCCCAAAATCGGGATACTTCCGATCGCCCACCACCCGCTCGCGACTGCCAGTTTATCTTCGATTGAAGAGGTTCTTCTACCTGTGGGCTTTGATCCGAAGAGAATCGCTGTCGAGTGCTATTTTGGCGAATTGCAATATTGGAAGTTGCCACGAACCGCTGCCGATGCACTGCTAGCGGGTTATGACGGTCCCGCTCTCAGGAGTCTTGCGGCTATGACGAACCCCGTCGCCAGCGACATTCGAGCCGAAGAGGTCGATTCTGCTTTTCGGGAGATGGGGGTAGACGCTCCGATTGCAAAGGACGAGGCGCGGCTGATTCTTGCCGTCGAATCGGCTGAGAGGGCACTAGGCGGAAGATCGAACGTGTTTGATGAGGCCACACACGTTCGCATTCACTTGTGCGAACTCTCCGATCCCCCGGAATCTCTGAGACGCCTAGTAGACCTATCGGCTGAGGCTCGAAATGCTCCGCGCACTCAGTGGAGCCGTATAGAAACTGACCTCAAGAAAGCGTTCAGAGATTTACTGACGTCCCATCAGGCTCGCTAACCACGAGTTCCTGTCGAACGACTGCAAACTGGGAAGTTGCACCATTTTTGGTTATTGACGGATGGGCCACCACACGGGCCGAACT
>Ga0335069_10004846_pt1 | contig 19849 bp, 12 predicted proteins | sample Lox_Sample_11_FD_206714 | JGI IMG/M metagenome (GOLD analysis project Ga0335069, IMG submission 206714) | Soil microbial communities from Loxahatchee National Wildlife Refuge, Florida, United States - Lox_Sample_1.1 | ecosystem: Environmental > Terrestrial > Soil > Wetlands | place: USA... | reverse complement strand
GAGGCGCTGCACGGGGTGATCAACGACGGGGTGACAGAGTTTCCTGAGCCAGTGGGTCTGGCGGCGACGTTCGATCCCGAGGCAGTCCACACGATGGGCGAGGCGATCGGCGTCGAGGGACGCATCAAGCACGTGCAGGCAGTCCGCGAGCATCGAGAGAATATGTTCTTCCAGGGGCTGGACTTCTGGGCGCCCAATATCAATATCTTTCGCGACCCACGCTGGGGCCGCGGGCAGGAGACCTACGGGGAAGATCCGTACCTGACTGGGCGCATGGGCGTGGCCTTTGTGACCGGCATGCAGGGAGACGATCCGAAGTACTATCGCGTGATTGCGACGCCCAAGCACTATGCGGTGCACAGCGGTCCGGAGTCGACACGCCACACCGCGGACGTTGCGATAAGCAAACACGACGAGTTGGACACGTATCTGCCGGCGTTCCGCGCGGCGGTGACGGAGGCGAAGGCCGGATCGGTGATGTGTGCCTATAACGACATCAACGGCGAGCCAGCCTGCGCGAATCAGTTCCTGCTGCAGGATCAGCTGCGCGGGAAGTGGGGTTTCAATGGGTACGTTGTCTCGGACTGCGGTGCAGTGGTGGACATCTATCGGAACCACCACTTCAAGCCGACCCAGCCCGAGGCTTCGGCGATCAGCCTGCAGCGCGGCATGGATAACGAGTGTGTCGATGGCGGATTCCTGGTGAAGGATGACAGCGACTATCGGGCGTATTACGACGCGTTCAAGCAGGGACTGCTCAAGGAGAGCGATCTCGATACGGCACTGGTGCGGCTCTATACGGCGCGCATGCGGTTGGGGATGTTCGATCCACCGGAACTCGATCCTTATTCGAAGATTAACGAGAACGAGCTGAGCAGTCCTGCGCACCGGCAACTGGCGCGCAAGATTGCCGACGAATCGATGGTTCTGCTGAAGAACGACGGTATTTTGCCTTTGAAGACGAGCGGCCTGAAAATCGCGGTGGTTGGGCCGCTGGCGAATCAGACCCGCGTCTTGTTGGGCAACTACAACGGCCAGCCGACGTACACGGTTTCGATTCTGGATGGCTTGCTGAAGGAGTTTTCGGGCGACGCGATTACATACGTTGCGGGCACGCAGTTCCTGGGCAACGAGACAAGTCAAGCGCCTGCGTCAGCGTTGTCTGTGGATGGGAAGCCCGGCGTGAAGGTGAGCTTCTCGCAGCTCGATATGAGCAATATCAACAATCCGGAAGCAATGAAGCCGGTTGCGACGCGGATTGAGCCGACGATCGACGCGGGCGCCGAGCCGCTGCCGCCGGAGACGGCCAGCGTGCATCCGCTGGTGATTCGCTACGACGCGATGTTTACCGCGCCGGAGACGGGCGACTACGACCTTGGATTGAAGGGAAGCGGATTCTTCCGTGTGACGCTTGAGGGAAAAGACGTGACCTCGGCGTTTGACAACAATCCGGATCAGGCGAGAACGGGTCAGGTGCATTTGGAGGCAGGCAAACCGGCCGCGCTGCACATCGATTACGCGCCACCGGAGACGGGCAGGCCCGATCTGACGCTGGTTTGGTCAAAGGTGGATTTGAGGCCGCAGACCGCGGCGATCGAAGCAGCTAAAAACGCGGATGTTGTGATCGCCGTTCTGGGGATTACCAGCGAACTGGAAGGCGAAGAGATGCAGGTGAGCGTGCCCGGCTTCAAGGGTGGCGATCGCACAAGCATCGATTTGCCCAAGCCGGAAGAGGATCTGCTGGAAGCGTTGAAGGCGACAGGAAAGCCGGTAGTTCTGGTGCTGACCAACGGCAGCGCGCTTGCAGTGAATTGGGCAGAGCAGCATGCGAACGCAATTCTGGAAGCGTGGTATCCGGGAGAAGAGGGTGGAACGGCCGTTGCCGATACGCTCTCGGGGAAGAACAATCCAGCGGGGCGCTTGCCGGTGACGTTCTATACCGGCGTCGACCAACTGCCGCCCTTTGAGGATTACGCGATGAAGGGGCGCACCTATCGCTACTTCGAAGGGAAGCCACTGTATCCGTTCGGCTATGGGCTGAGCTACACGACGTTCGCGTACAGCGATTTGAAGGTGCCCAGCGAGGCTGTCAATGCGGGCGATTCCGCAACCGTCGAAGTGACGGTGAAGAACACGGGCAAGGTTGCCGGCGATGAAGTGGCGCAGCTTTATCTCGGCTTCCCGAGTGTAGCCGGCGCTCCACTGCGCGCGTTGCGGGCATTCAAGCGGGTGCATCTGGCTCCAGGGGCGTCGCAGCAGGTGACGTTCGAGTTGAAGCCACGCGATCTGAGCATGGTGTCGGCTGCGGGTGTGCCGGAGATTGTGGAGGGTGACTACACAGTTTCAGTCGGCGGCGGACAGCCGGGGACGACAGCGCAGGTGGTGGCCAAGAAATTCCACATGGACGGGATGAAGACGTTGCCCGAATAGTTTCCTCCGTTGTATTTCCGGGCGCATTCGCATGGCGGATGCGCCCTTCTTTTTTTGCGATGGTTTGAACGACACGACGGCGAGGCGCGGCGAGACACGGATCTGAGCTGGAACATTTTGAGAGAGCGCGGTGTCTACAGAAGCACAGTGGTTCCGAACGGGATGAGCGAAGGGCCGTGAACTGCGGCGCCCGCGCCGCGTATGGCGTCGCGCGTTTCAGATCGCGCGCGCCTGGGCCTCCTTTCGGCGCGACTGAAGAGCTCGTGGCCTGACCGAGCGAGCAGGCCGCGAGCAGGAGGCACACAGTGTTCGAAGATTCCACGTTTGAGTCGGCGGGCAGGATCCAGACACGCAGCAAGGGCTGGATGGCAGCAACGTTTCTCCTCAACGGATCAATCCTCGTGGGCTTGATCCTGATTCCCCTGATTTATCCAGAAGCTTTGTCAGGGCACGGGGGCATTTTTCTGTTGACCGTGCCGCCTCCGCCGGCGACTCCGCCGCCGGCGCCGAAGGAGACGCGGCAGGCATTCCACGGAAGACCGGAGATGCAGGGCGATGTGATGCTTGCACCGCAGATGATCCCGCGGGAACCGTTGATGAACGCCGGCCCCGAGCGTGCGCCCGGGGGACCGATGATGGCGCTGGATGATGGAGGCGGTGCACCGAACGGGATCGGTGTGTTCGCGAGCCATCGCGCGACGGTGATCCATCCGGACTTGGGGCCAGTGCGATTGCCCTCGGTGCTGGTGGCGGGTCTGGCGCTGTACAAGCCGGCGCCGCCGTATCCCGTGATTGCGCGCGAGGCGGGTGTGCAGGGGACGGTGGTACTGCAGGCCATGATCTCGAAGAATGGAACGATTGAGGATCTGCGCGTGGTGAGCGGGCCGGCATTGCTACAGCAGGCGGCACTGGATACGGTGAAGACGTGGCGTTACCGGCCTTACCTGCTCAACAGTCAGCCAGTGGAAGTGGAGACGACGGTGAACGTTGTATTCACGCTGGGCCGTTGAGTTTCTCCCGGGTCAGCTCGTTCCATTGAGCGATGGTGTCGGGGATGGGCGGGCTGACCACGCCGGGATGAATGCGGGCCAAGGCTTCCTGGGGATTCACATTGCCATTGGCATCGCGCAGAATGCCTTTGACCCAGCCGATTGCCGCCAGTCCATCGCGGGAGGTGAAACGCTGCTCGATGTAGAACCAGCGGTCGTCCCAGCAGACGAGGCGTGAACCGATGGTGAAGGCCGAGAACAAGGGAAGCGATCGGCGGTAGGTCATCCACACGGCGCCGACGAGCGGCTGCCAGCGCGAACGGATGATGTGCTCGAGAAGGCGGCTGCGGGCTAACAGATGCATGCGGGCGTAGTCCATCACGCTGAGGTAGCGCGCGTTGTTCATGTGCAGATTGAAGTCGATGTCGTTCGGCCACACGTGCATGCGGACACTGTCTTCGTCGAGGACGCCCATGGGAGGGAGGGGACGGAGGTGCTGGCGAATGGCCAGGACGGGAATGCGAACGAAGCTGATGAAGTGCGACAAGGGCGGTCCCTGCGTCTCAGTCTACGAGGCTCGCGCGGCTGGCGCTGTGACAGTCTGATCGGCGACAATCGCAACTGCTATGAGAAACCTTTCGCGACGCAACTTTCTGAGGAGTGCTTCGGCTGCTGCCATTGCAACTGCCGCACAGGGTAATGCTGCCCCCAACCGTTCGCGTGTGTATGTTGCTTCGAATTCAGATGACGGGATTCTGGCCTACGACTGGAATTCTGCGACGGGAGAGCTGACTGCGGCAGGCGTGGGAGCACGTGTGCCGATGGTGGATTGGCTCGTGTACTCGCCCGATGGGAAGTATCTGTATGCGGCGTGCGAGGTGGACAGCTTTAACGGCAAGCCGACGGGCGAGGTAGCGAGCTTTGCGGTGAACGGCGGCAAGCTCGAACCGCTTTCGGCCCGGAACTCGGCAGCCAAGGGAACGTGCCATATCGGGCTCGATCGCACGGGGCGCGTGCTGCTCTCGGCTGACTACGGCGGCGGCGCTGCGGCAAGCTTTCTGGTGACCGAAGGCAAATTGAGCGAAGCGGTCTGGACTGAGCACTACACGGTGCACGGGCCCAACCCGGATCGACAAGAAGCGGCGCACGCGCACTTCTGCTCGTTTTCGCCGGACAACCGGTTTGCCTATATTAACGATCTAGGCGGCGACATGATCCATATCTATCGCCTGGACACGGCGACAGCGCAGTTGACAAAGGCCGGAGCGTATCACGCGAAGCCGGGAGTGGGTCCGCGGACGCTGCACTTCCACCCCAATGGACACACTGCATATTGTATGGACGAACTTGCGTCGGCAGTCGATGTGCTGGAGTGGCACAAGGCAGACGGAAGCTTTTCGCTGGTGACAACGATCGAGTTGTTGCCCGAAGGCGAGAAGAGCTCGGTAGTGTCGACCGGGTGCGACTCGGTGATCACGCGCGACGGACGATTCGTATACTTCGCGAACCGAGGACAGGATTTTCTTTACGGATTCAAGGCCGATGCGAAGACTGGAGCGCTTACGCCGATCAAGCGGTTCGGTTGTGGAGGCAAGACGCCGCGCAACTTCGTGCTCGATCCGACAGAGCGGTGGATGCTGGTGGCGAATCAGAATTCCGGCTGGGTGAGCGTGTTTGCGCGGAATGCGAAGACCGGTGAGTTGGCGGAGCAGGGGAAGAATTATCCCGCAGCGACGCCGATGCGGATCTTGTTTGCGTAACGACCTTTGAGTTTGAGTGTCAGGGCTGGAGTTCCGGTCTGCTCGCCCTGACCCGCATGCTGACCCGACATCTGCGTGGATTCGAGATTTCCGAGAGCGGAAAGCTAGGCGCCCATGAGTGCGGGGCGGCGAACAGCCACGGCTGCGATTGACGTTGTCTCTTCGGCGGTGGGTGCCGCTACAGGGACGCGCACCAACTCCCATGCCGAGCGATCTTTGAGCAAGCGTGAGACAAGGGCGGTGTGCATGGCGTGTCCGGCGCGCTCAGCCACCACATGGCCTTCGATGCGGCGGCCCGCGAGAGCCAGATCGCCGATCAGATCGAGGACCTTGTGGCGAACGAACTCGTCTTTGAAACGAAGAGGGCCATTTTCGGGCCCGTTTGGTCCGAGCACGATGGCGTTTTCAGGGCTCGCGCCGCGGATCAGGCCCATGTCGCGCAGGTTCTTCTCATCTGCTTTGTAACCGAAGGTGCGTGCGCCGGCGATCTGCGTGCCGTAGGTATCGGCTGCGAGGTCAACACTCGCTTCCTGTTTGCCGATGGGGGCGGGGAAATCAATAGAGTACTGGATGCGATAGCCGGAGCCGGGATAGACGCCGATGAACTTCTTGCCTTCCCGGACTTCAACGGGCTTGAGGACGCGCATGTATTCGCGGCGGCGGCGTTGCACGTGGATGCCGGTGTCGAGGATCGCATCGACGAAGGGTTGGGCGCTGCCGTCGAGGATGGGGAGTTCGAGATTGTCGAGCTCGACGATGACGTTGTCGATGCCCATGCCGACGAGGGCGGAGAGCAGGTGCTCGGTAGTGGAGATGAGCACGCCCTGGCGCATGAGACTGGTCGCATAACTGACCTTGGCGACGTTGCGGCCAGTGGCGGCGATTTCGAAATCATCAAGATCGGTGCGGCGGAAGACGATGCCGGATCCAGCCGGCGCCGGCAGAAGGCGCATGGAAACTGGCACACCGGAATGAAGGCCGACTCCCGTGAAAGCAACTGGCTCAGCGAGCGTTTGTTCCATGTGTGTCGAAGCGGACAGATGGCCCTCTCTTGCTGTGGAAAACAGGCAATCGCTAGATTAGACGGGAAATGAGAAATCGCTCTGTGGCATTTTTGCCACAGAGTGGAGTTTGCCAGCCACTTCTTTGGGAATGGCGAAAGATTGTAGAAAATCCATTAACTTATTGTTTATGGGCAACTTACTCATCTTTTCTAAGAGGCTTGTAGGTTTGGGTCGGTTACTTTCAAGACGCTCCACTGAAGCGGGTCCGGAGACTCCGCATACAATCAGAACGCTGTGAGCCAAACAACCAGGAACGACGAAGAGATCCCGATGCGCGCGCTGCTGGCCGGTGCCCGTTGCAAAGAGCCTGCCCTTCTGGATCTAGTGCAAAAGCTGGTCAAAGCAGAGTCGCCGTCGGATGACAAAGCGGGCGTGGATGCCTGTGTGGCGCTGGTGGCGGGGTGGGCGAAGGGGCTGTCTGGGCGCGTGAAGCTGCATCGTCAGAAGGAATTCGGCAATGTGCTGGAAGCGCGATTCGGGCCGAAGACGAAGGCGGGCCGCGTGCTCTTGCTGGGCCATCTCGACACGGTATGGCCAGCGGGAACGTTGAGGAAGATGCCCTGCCGGGTGGCCGATGGCCGCTTGTGGGGGCCGGGGACGCTGGACATGAAGGCAGGGGTGGCGATGGCCTTCACCGCGATCGAGATTCTGACGGAAGCGAACCTGCTGGAGCGCGAGGTGGTCGTTCTGCTGAACAGCGAGGAGGAGATCGGCAGTCCGGTGTCGCGGCCGATCACGGAGCGGCTGGCTGGCGAATGCGAGGCGGTTTATGTGCTCGAGCCGGCGCAGGGGCTGGCGTATAAGACGGCGCGTAAGGGAACGGGTAGTTGGCGTATCGATGTGAAGGGTGTGGCGGCGCATGCCGGTGTCGATTTCGAGAAGGGCGCGAGCGCGTTGCTGGAACTGGCGCATGCGATGGAGACGGTGAGCGACTGGACCGACTTGAAGCGTGGACTCACGGTCAGCGTGGGGACGGCAGGAGGCGGCAGCAAGACCAACGTGATTCCTGCGGAGGCGTGGGCCGAAGTGGATGTGCGCATTGCGCGGAAAGCAGATGGTGCGCGGATCGAGGGGAAATTCGCGATGCTTCGGCCGGTGGACAAACGTTGCTCCCTGATGGTGAGGGGCGGAGTGAACCGGCCGCCGATGGAGCGCACGGCGGGGACAGTGAAACTGTATCGGAAGGCGCGGGCATTGGCCGGAGAACTCGGTTTCACGCTGGAGGAAGCAGCGACTGGCGGCGCCTCGGATGGGAACTTCACTTCAGCAGTTGGGAATCCGACGCTGGACGGGATGGGAGCTGTGGGCGACGGCGCGCACGCCGCACACGAGTCGGTGGTGATCGAGCACCTGGCCCCGCGAACAGCGCTGCTGGCGGGCATGCTTCTGCGTTAGGTCGCAGTTCATTGTTCAGAGCAGCCGGACGTCACTGGTTGCGGCACTCGTCCACGCGCTGCATGCCCCGCGACGAGGGAAGACTTGCTAGGGGTGATGTACGTAGTTGACTGCGAAGAAGTAGCCGGCGGTGACGAAGCCGATCAGGGCCACGGTCCAGCGCATGACGCGCTGGTTGATCCGGCGGCTATAGTGAGCGCCGAAGTAGCCGCCGATGGCCGCAACGATGGCCATCTCCAGACAGAAACGCCATTGAATCCGGCCGGCCATGATGAACGTGAAGACCGGAAGGCCGATGGAGACGACGGCGGTGACCACCTTGAGTGCGTTCATCTCATGAATGTCGTGCACGCCGCAGATGCCAAAGAGGGCCATCACCAGGAATCCGCCGCCTGCTCCGAAGTAGCCGACGTAGATGCTGACGATCACCATGCCGATGAGGAGACCGGTGTTGTAGCGCTTGCCACCGGAGAGCGACTGGAGCCAGCGGCCCAGAGGGAAGCTGAGCACGAACATGACGGCGGCAAAGAGAAGAAGCCAGGGCAACAGCTCGCGGAACATCTTGTTGCCGGTTTTGAGCAGCAATTCGCCGCCGAGCCATCCGCCGAGACCGGAGGCAATTGAGATGGGAAGGAGCTTCCAACCGTATTCGCGGAGGAGCTGGCGGAATGCCACGAGGGAGGTGAGCTGGCCCGGCCACAGGGCGACGGTATTCGTGGCCTGGGCGGTAACGGCGCCAACGCCGACGGCAGAGCCGCTAGCAAGGAGGGCCGGCAGGGAGAGAAACGAACCTCCGCCTGCGATGGCGTTCAATACGCCGGCGAACAAAGAAGCGACAGGAAGCCAGAAAAGGTGCAGGTAAGAGAATGTACCGGCATACATATCTCACTTTAACGGTGCGACGCATAAAGACGCATAAGGTTTCGCGCATTGGCAGAGCCAGACGGGAGTCACCAGTCTGGTCAGGCGCCCTGATACACTCCGAGAAGAAATCAACCGGAGTTTCCATCTCATGAAGCATCTTCTTGTATCGTGCTTTTTATGCGTGGCGATGGCCGCATCCTTGGCGCAGACTGCGCCCAAGCCTGCAGCGCCTGCGCATGCCACGGCGACCGCAAAGCCGGCTGGTGCTTCGACCGCGGCTTCGAGTATCTATAAGTTGCCGGCGGGCATTCCGCGCGGGCGCGGACCGATCAAGACTGAGTTTTCCCTTCGCTATCAGGATCTGAAGCTGGGCACGGGTGCTGACGCCGAGCCGAATAAGATCTACAAGGTCCTTTACACGGGGTGGCTTGCAGCGGACGGGCACAAGTTCGATTCCTCGGAGGATCATCGCCAGCCGCTGCGGGATAAGGACGGCAAAGCGGTGCTGGGGGACGATGGAAAGCCCAAGCTTGGCGATGCGCAACCGATCAGTTTTATCGAGGGATTTGGCCGAGTGATCCCAGGGTTCGACCAGGGCTTTGAGGGAATGAAGGTGGGCGGCAAGCGCAGGCTCTTCATCCCGTGGCAGCTTGCGTATGGCGCGCGCGGGCGTCCTGGTCCCGATCCGGCGCATCCGGGTATTCCGCCCAAGGCCGATCTGATTTTCGATGTGGAACTGGTGGAGGTGGCCGAGCCGCAGATGCCGCCGAGCCGTCCCATGGGGAACCCGATGAATCCGGGAGCCTCTCTGCCGCACAGGCCGCTGAATCCGCCGCCGGCCGGAGCAAAGCCTGCAGCCCCCGCGGAGGAGAAGCCAGGAGAGACGGCGCAGCCGGCACAACCGTCGAATGCAGCTTCCGGTGCGGCTCCGGCCACGAATGCGCCACAGCAGGAGACGAAGCCGTCGACTCCGTCACCGACGGAAAAGCCGCAAACGGAGACAAAGCCGCAGTAGGGAGTTGGGCAGGCTGCGCCGAGGCGGACCGCTCCGGCGCGGCTTCCACCGTGGGCGTCTTACCGGGGGTTACGTTGTCAGCCGGTCCGGAGAGATAGCATCGAGCTCCCAATGGGTGAGCGCGATGTTCTTCACTCCTTCGACCGACAAAACCAGTTCGGAGCTACCTGGCTGAAGGCCGTAGACGCGGCTCGTCAAAGCTTCGCGACCTCCGATGAAGGACTCAACGACGGAACCATCGAGGAACATGCGCAGCGATGGGCGCGGCCAAGGCAAGTTGGGAAGAGGAAACTCGATGTCGGCGCAGTGGACGGTGTCGTTGGCGATATCAAGGACGAGCTCCCAGGCTTTCTGGCCGGCGCTGTAAAGCTGAACGGAGATCTGGCGCGTGGAGAAACCTGCGGTGAAGTGGATCTCGTGGCGCAGAGTGTCCAGCTTGATGCGATGAGGCTGGCCAGGTTCGAGCAGGAATCTCTGTTCACTACGGCGGAGCTTTTCGATTTCGACCGCGGGAGTCATTTCGAGCTGGCCCTGGTGGCCGATTGTCAGCACGCGCGGCAGAGACATGACGCCTGCCCAGCCAGCGGCAGAGAATTCGGATTCGGGACGTGTCTCACGAATCCATCCCCAGAGGATGCGGCGGCCATCTGCGGCCCGGAAGCTTTTCGGCGCATAGTAGGCGTCGTGGTCGAGGACACCATTGCGCTTCGGGGTGAAGCGATGCGCCTGTGAATCGTAGTCGCCGGTTGCCCAGATGACTTTGCCTTCGGTGGAGTAGAACAGGCAGTGTTGGTTGCTGACCCCGAAGAAGTCAGGGCACTCCCACATTTCGCCGCTGTCGCAGGGGTTGGCCGAGGTTTTGCCATTGGGCTTGCCTTCCGCGAGTTTGTGCAGATACTCCCAGTGACGAAGATCCTGGGAGCGGTAAAGCAGCACACAGCCGCCTTTGCCGCGCTCACCGGAGCCAATGCCGAGATACCAACCGTCGGCTTCGCGCCATGGACATGGATCGCGAAAGCCGGTGACCGTTACGCCGGGCGGAGGCGCTGCAATTACGGGAGCGGCGAGCTTGTTCCAGCGCAACAGGGAATTGTCGGCAGCTGTGGCGAGCATCTGGGTCTCGCGCAGCTTGTCGTTGCCATCGCGCAGCGTGACTTGATCGGGCGGAGCATTCTGGACACCGGTGTAAATGAAGGTTGGTGTTCCGTTCATCACAACCGCTGAACCGCTGAAGCAACCTTCGCTGTCGGGACCACCGGGTGTGGGCGCGAGTGCGATGGGCTGGTGTTTCCAATGCACCATGTCGGTGCTGATGGCGTGCCCCCAGTGCATATCGCCCCAGACGGCGGCATGCGGATTGAGTTGATAGAAGAGGTGGTAATGGCCCTTCCACCAGATAGGACCGTTGGGGTCGTTCATCCAGTTGTGAGGTGGAAGCAGATGAAACTCGGGCCGGTTGGGGTCGTGGGCGAGATCGGGCGCGAGTGCCGCGCTTTTCCGGGGCAGGCAGGCAGCGGCGGCTGCCGAACCGATTCCAACGAGAAAAGAGCGACGACTGAAGGGAGAGAATTTCATCGTGCGCGAGGATAGCATGTCCGCGGGCGACTGCCTCGGCGTTGGGATGGATGCAACATTCTTTGGAGAGCCGGGTGGCACCGAAGGCAGAGCGGCATCCACGATTCCGCAATCCTCCGGTGCCGCCACCGGCGTGGGAGGACTGTCGGCACGGCTTTCGCGAGGGACATCTTGCCGTGTTTCGCAATGGGCCGTATTCGGAACCGGGTTACTGATGCCGGTCCCGAATGCGCTGCATCATTATTTGGCTGCGGGCGTCAGCTTGAGGGCGTAGGCGTAGTTGCAAGTTGCGCCCTCGGGCAGCGTGACAGTGAGAGCGTCGGCGCCCTGGGTCCAGGTGACCTTCTGGGTTGAGCCCAACAGTTCGATATTTCCGATCGGCAGAGCTGCGCCTTCATGCGGCGCCCAGCCGAGAGATTGGATGGTCGCTTTCGCGGGCGTCTTTTCGTCTTTGGCGGGGCAGGCCATGCCGATGGCGTAGACGGTGCTGCCTTTCGCGGTGAAGCGGAAATCGTCCGATGTATAGGGCTTAGTGTCGGTGTCGTGGAAAGCGCCGCCTTCAACCTTGGTGGGGCCTTCGCCGAAGGTCTTCCAGGGGGTTGTGGCGTAGATGGCTTCGCCGTTCACCTTGAGCCATGCGCCCATGGCGAGAAGGCGTTCACGAATCTCATCAGGAATGGTGCCGTCGGACTTGGGGCCGAAGTTGAGCAGCAGGTTACCGTTCTTGCTGACGATGTCGATGAGCTGATCGATGAGGAACTGGGGCGACTTGAATGTGTCGTTCTCGATATAGCCCCAGCTTTTGTCGCTGATGGAGGTGTCGGTCTGCCAGTGGTCGGCGACGATGTGGTCCTGCTGTCCGCGTTCGAAGTCGCGCACGCCGGCTTTCCAGTTGAGTGCGTAGTCCTTGAAGTTGACGACGCCGGTGTAGCCGTGGGCGGCGGCGTAGTTGTAGTAGAACGCGGCAAACTTGGCCACGGTGCGGCGGAAGTCGGGCTGGCCGATCCACCAGTCGAAGTAGACGATCTCGGGCTTGTATTTTTCGACGAGTTCGGTGTCGCGGGCGAGCCAATCGCGGGCCCACGCGTCACTGACGTAGGTCCAGTCGTTGATCATACCGTGCTCGTCGCCGCCGGGCTCGAGCCACTGATGCGCGGGACCGTAGAGTGAGGCATATTTCGGATCGTTGACGTCGGAGCGGATGGCGCGGCCACCGTCGTAAAAGAAATCGTGTTCGGCGCGATGGGAGCTGAGGCCGAAGTGGAGGCCTTCGGAGCGAATGGCTTTGGCGAGCTCGCCGAGAGTATCGCGCTTCGGTCCCATCTTCACCACAGTCCAGTCGCTCAGGCCGGAGTCGTACATGGAGAAACCGTCGTGATGTTCGGCGACGGGGACGACGTACTGCGCGCCGGATTCTTTGAAGACGCGGGCCCACTCGGCGGCATCGAAGTGCTCGGCCTTAAAGAGCGGGATGAGATCTTTGTAGCCGCGGGATTCGTCGCCATTGGCGAAATGCTCGCGGAAGTTCTTGTAGGCACCCTCGCCGGGTTTATACATGAGGCGCGGGTACCACTCGTTCTCCGCGGCGGGGACGGAGTAGACGCCCCAGTGGATGAAGATGCCGAACTTGGCGTCCTTGTACCACTGCGGCTGCTCATACTTGATTAGCGAAGCCCAGTCGGGACGAAAGGGGCCGTCGTTGGCCTGCTTTTCGGCGTCGGCCAGGAGGCGATTGCGTTCGGCGTCGTATTTGCTGACCGACTGCTGCCACTCGCGATCGATCTCAGCGGCGGATTTGACGCCGAGGGTAGGGGCGAGGGGATCCGTCGAGGCGGGAGTCTGGGCATGCAACCCAGAGAAAACCAAGGCAAGAGATAGAGCGAACGGGCAAGCCAATTTCTTCATAGCTGGGCATATTAACCGGTAAAGTAAGCGGTTGTCCAAATTCTTTTTTGCCCATGATTATCCTAGGGGCATTCGTTGGGCGCTTGACATATGCCGATATAGGAATATATTTGGACCATGGCACGGGCCGCGACAACATCCGACTCATTCAATGCAATTGCCGAGCCACGCAGGCGGGAGATTCTGACGCTGCTGGTGGTGCGGGAGCACGCGGTCAGCGAAATCGTCGAGGTTCTTCATATCGATCAGCCATCGGTGTCGAAGCATCTGCGTGTGTTGCGCGACACGGGGCTGGTTCGGATGCGGTGCCAGGGACGGCAGAAGTTCTACCAGACCAACGCAGAGGCGATTCGTCCCATGCATGAGTGGACCCGCACGTTCGAGCGTTATTGGAGCCATCAGTTGATGCGTGTGAAAGAGCGCGCCGAGGTAAAGGCGAAGCAGATGTCCGAAACCGATTCAGCGAACAAGGAGAAACGATGACGACCATGACTCTTCCCGAAATCGACAACCTTACATTGTCCGTCACCCAGGAGATTCGCGTGAACGCGCCGATCGATGTCACGTTCGAGGCGCTGCTGGAACAACTCGGGCCGGCGAACGAGATGCCGGACGGTACTCCCATGCCGATGAAGCTGGAGCCGCGGCCGGGTGGCCGGTGGTTTCGCGACCTGGGCGGGGACAATGGGCATTTCTGGGCCTCGGTGCAGGCCATCAAGCGGCCGACGCTGCTGGAATTCTCCGGACCGCTCTTTATGTCGAGCCCGGTTGCAAACAACGTGCAGTATCGGTTGAAAGAAGAGGGCGGCGTCACCGTAATTAGCTTTCAGCACACCGGGTTCGGTCTGGTGCAGGAGCCGCACAGGAAAGGTGTGGTTGTGGGCTGGAGCTATATGAACGAGCAGGTGAAGGGGCGCGCCGAGCGCAAGGGCGCGAAGTAGATCAACAAATTCAATACAGGAGAGATCCCATGGCTGTTGCAGAGATGACTTCGCACCTGATCTCCAAGTCGCTGCTTGCGGAGTTTGAGGCGCAAGCGCCGATCACGCGCAGATTCCTGGAGCGTGTGCCTGAAGACAAGCTGGCGTGGAAGCCGCACGAGAGATCGATGACGGCCGGTCAACTGGCGTACCATCTGGCTGCTGTTCCCGGCGGTGTGGCGCGCTTTGTGGGCACGAACCCCGCGAGAGATCCCAACTTCAGTTTCCCTCAGCCGGAGAGTCGCGATGAGGTTCTGAAGATTTACGACGAGGGTGTCGCCACGGTGCGCGAGGTGCTGGGGCAATTCGACGATGCCGCGATGCTTGAGACGTGGCGTTTAATCGTCGGCGGCAAGGAGGTTGTCGCAGTGCCGCGAGGCGAGTTTCTGCGCAACATCCATGCTGAACCACTGGTACCAGCATCGTGGCCAGTTCTGCGTTTATCTGCGGCTGCTCAATGTTCCGGTGCCTGCGAGCTGGGGTCCGAGCGCGGACGAGCCGCCGCCATTTTGGCAGAACAAGTAAGTCCGGTGCTTCGAGGGTCTGATCAAAGCAGGCGATGGAGCGGGATCGAAGCGTCCCGCTCCACGCAATTCAATGGCTTGCCTGCTGGACGAGCTCGACCGCCCTTGTCATTGTGTCGGCGCGGCTTTTCTTTTGCGCCTCAAGATTTATGCCACGCAGGCTGTCTGCACTCATGTGCTTGCCGTAATCATCGAGCCGTGATGCGAAACCTCGCTGGATCCCGTCGACGGCTTGCTGCGCATCGATCAGCACCTGATGGAGATGTTCGATCTCGGCCGTTGCGTTCTCCGGGTGGTAACCCAGGCGATCGCCGGTCTGCATCGCGTCGATGAGGGAATCGGGTGGTGCTGCGACGGGCCAGGTTTTCTGAAGAGAGTCGTAGGCGCCACGCAGGCGCGTCATGGTGCCGGCAAACCCATCCAGGTCGTCACGACGGGCTGTGAGCCCAATGGCGCGACGGACCTCGACAGCGATCTGGCTCTGCACGCTGGAAGCGGCGATGGGGATTACGGTTGTCAAGGTGTTACCTTCGTAGCTCCATCCACCTTTGCCGGTCGCGTCGGCTTGTCCCACGGCCACCCCGTTCACGGTTACGGATGCGGGGGGCCAGTCGGCAGGGAGGCGAAGTTCGTAGCTGCGCGATTTGAGCATGCCAGGAAAGGCGCCCTCGACGGGGCCGATTTCGACGCGAAGGGTGTCGGCGGTTTGCGTTGCTCTGATCGGCGTACGTGCGAAGACGCCGCGTTGATAATCCTCGGCGACGCCGGAATCTTCGTAGACCGAATAGGTCGAACTTTTCCCTGGGGCGAGCGGCCATATGTTCACGATCAGCGGATCGACCGGTTTCTGACCCGTGTAGAGCATAGGCGGTTGCATCGGTATGATCGCGCCGGCTTTCAGGTAGACCGGGATCTGTTCGATGGAGAAGCTGCGGTCGATTGCGACTGGCCCGGTGAAGTGCTTGCCAGTCGGGCGTTCGATCCACTCACCTTCAGGCAGCCAGACGTGTTCAGTTGCCAGGCCGCTCGTTTGATTGGCCGGAGCAACCACAGGGGCGACCAGCATTTGATCTCCAAAGAGGTATTCGTTTTTGCTGGTGTAGGCTTCGTTGGCTTCGGGCCAGTCGTAGTAGAGCGGCCGGAAGAAGGCAACACCGGTGTCGTAGGTCTTGCGGGCCTCGGTGTAGATGTAGGGCTGCAAGGCATAGCGGAGCTGAAAGGTCGAGCGGAGGATCGCGGAGTAAGGTTCGGGATAAGCCCAGATGCGGCGCTCGGAATCGGGGTTCTTTGTGGTGTGGGTGCGCAGAATTGGACTGAAGGCGCCGAACTGCACCCAGCGTGTGTAGAGTTCCGGATCGACGGCGCCGGGCATATGGCCGCCGATGTCGTGGCTCCAGTAGGCGTAGCCGACATTCGCCGCGGTAGCAGTGAACCACGGCTGGAAAGCGAGAGATTCCCACACGGAGGCGGTATCGCCGGAGAAACCGATCTGGTAGCGGTGGTTGCCGAGCCCTCCCCAGCGATGGAAGAGCAACGGGCGCTTACCTTCTCGTTCCTGGTCGGTGAAGTGGACGTAGTTGAGCCACCAGGTGGGGTTGACGCCGGGCATTTTGGTATCGGGTTCCTGCTGCCAGTCGAGCCACCAGAAGTCGATGCCCTGTTTCTCGAGGGGATGGTGCAGCAGGTTCATGTAATTGGTCGCGTATCTTTTGTCGGTGATGTCGAAGGGCACGTATTTCCTGGTTGCAGGGTCGATGCCCATGGCCTTGGCCATTGCGGGATACGCTTCTTCCCACGGTTGAACGCCGGACGCGGGATGCATGTTCAAGCTGGTCTTCAAACCGTCGGCATGGAGACGTTGGAGGAACTGGGTGGGGGCAGGAAAGAGGAGCTTGTTCCACGTGTAGCCGGTCCATCCGAGGGACTCACCGGCTTGGTCCTTCTCTCCCTTGGCTTCGAGTTGCTCGCGGTTGATGTGCCAGTCCATGTCGATGACGAAGACATCGAGTGGGGTGTCGTTCTCGCGGAACGCACGAATGATCTCTTCGATCTCCTGATCGCTATAGGCCCAATAGCGGGACCACCAGGCTCCAAAGGCAAAGCGCGGCGGCAGAGCGATACGACCAGCCACGCGGACGTAGTCGCCGAGTGCTTCTTTGTAGTTGTGCCCGTAGCCGAAGAAATAAAAGTCCTGCCGTTCTCCAGCGGGCCGCTCGATGACCCATGGCCAGGGGCTCTTTTCTCCTTGAAGGAAGCGAAAGTCGGCGGAATCGAAGAGCGGACGAGTCGAGTCATCTTCGACGGCCCAGCCTGTGCGCGAGACGAATCCGTTGCCCATCGGCTCTTTGGTCTTGTCGCCTAAGGCGCCGTCGAGCGTGCGAGTGGTGCCTTTGAGATTCTGTGGATCGATGGTTCCGGGCCGCCACACAACGGGCTTTCCGGCGACGGTCAACTCTACCGAGAGATTGTTCGGGGTGAAGCGCCCGTCCCCTTTGAGAGCGTAGGTCAAGGTAAGTGCGTCGGTTTTGAGGACGAGCTTGCTGCCGTTGCCGGTGATCTGGTGCGAGTAGTGTGGGACGGGCAATCGGCGATTAAGAAAGACCAGCGAAGCATGATCTTCAAATTTGCCATTGGCGGCCCACTCCATGCGGATCAATTCGGGTGTGAGGACGGTGAACCGCGCGTGGCCCAGAACGACGATGGCTTTGGGGTCGGCGACTGGATTGTCGAAGGGCTCATCGCGCGAAGTGGATGCGGCGGCCTCGGCTGTTGCCGTCGATCCGGCATTGGGCTTGGCCTCCGTGCGGGTATCTGCATTCTGCGCGGCACTTCCCATGGTCCAACTTGTGACGATAGCGATTGCGGCAAAGTGATGCAAAGAAAGGTGCACGTTTTCCCCCTGGTTTGAACTCACTGGAAGCGTACCACCGGCGGACTCGAAGGGGGCGAGAGCAGCTGGAACGAGTTCGCCGGACTGCGATGGTGAGGGCAGAAATGCGCCAGGAAGCAGTTATTTCTCCTATTCCGCGCGCCATCGTGGAGAATCGAGAAGGATTCAACGGACAGGTCAAATGCCACGGAAATCTCTCCTTGTAGTTTTCTTTCTAAGCGCGGTTGTCGCGGGCTCTGCGGCATCGGTGTTTACGAAGCGGATCGAAGATCCGAAGGCCGTGTACCTGAGCGCGCAGGAATTTGGCGCGCATGGCGATGGGGTTGCCGATGACAGCGCGGCGATTCAGGCAGCGATCGACAAGGCGGCCAGCCATGGGCGCGAGGGCATTGTGTTTGTGCCTTCGGGGCGCTATCGGCTGGCGAAGACCGTCTATGTATGGCCGGGGATTCGTGTGTTTGGCTATGGGGCGGCGCGGCCGATCTTCTTTCTTGCGCCGGATACGCCCGGCTTTCAGTCAGGCATGGGCGTCATGGTGATCTTCACCGGGCTTGGGCCGGGCGAGGCGTCGCGCGCGGGGATTCGTATCGCATTTCCGCCGCCTGGGAGTGTTCCTCCGAATGATGCGATCGCGGATGCGAATCCGAATACGTTTTATTCGGCAATGAGTAACATCGATTTCGAGATTGGGGAAGGAAATCCGGCGGCGGTCGCGATTCGATTCCACGTGGCGCAGCACTCCTATCTCAGCCACATGGATTTTCATGTCGGGTCAGGGCTGGCGGCGCTGACGCAGGTGGGCAACGAAGCCGAGGACCTGCATTTTTATGGCGGCCGCTACGGGATCCTGACAGAGAAGACCTCGCCGGCGTGGCAGTTCACGTTGATCGATTCGGTTTTCGATGGGCAGCGCGAGGCCGCTGTGCGCGAGCATGAAGCGGGTCTGACCTTGATTCGGGATACCGTGCGCAGTGTGCCGGTGGGGATAGACATCGATCCGGAGTATTCCGATGAGCTTTGGGTGAAGGACTGCCAGTTTGAGAATGTTTCTGGGCAGGCAGTGACGATCAGCAATGAGAAGAGTCCTCTCACGCAGATCGGCTTTGAGAATGTTGTGTTGAGGGATGTGCCGACATTTGCTTTGCTGCGCGAGAGCGGGAGGAAGATCGCGGGGAAAGGGCCAATCTATCGGGTCAGAGAATTCAACCACGGGCTGATAGTGCCGGCGGAAGGGAAGATGGGCGCGATCGGCGAGCGCTTCGATGCAACCGTATTGAAGGAGCTGCCGCAACAGCCGCCGCCAGCAATTCGGGCGTTGTCGCCGGTGGATGAGTGGGTGAATGTACACGATCTTGGCGTGAAGGGCGACGGAGCGGCGGATGACACGGCCGCGATTCGTAAGGCCATTGAGGGACACCGAGTGCTCTACTTCCCAAGCGGCCATTACATGGTGAGCGACACGATAACGCTCAAGCCAGATACGGAGCTGATTGGGCTCCATCCAACGGCGACGCAGTTCGATTTGCCTGATGCAACGCCGGGCTATCAGGGCGTGGGCGCGCCGAAGGCAGTGCTGCTCGCGCCTTCGGGCGGGACCAACATTGTCTCGGGCATCGGGGTTTTTGCCGGCGGAATCAATCCGCGTGCGGTGCCGTTGTGGTGGAAGGCAGGAGAGAACTCGCTGGTCGATGACGTTCGGTTTCTCGGTGGGCATGGGAGCGGAACAAATCCATATAACAACAATCACACGGCTGATTCCGATTTGCGCAAGCGCTGGGACGCGCAATACCCAAGCCTTTGGGTGAGCGATGGAGGCGGAGGCACGTTTGCGGATATCTGGACGCCGAACACGTTTGCGCAGGCGGGCTTCCTGGTGTCGAATACGAAGACGCCGGGCCATGTGTACGAGTTGTCGAATGAGCACCACCTACGCAACGAGATCAAGTTCGATCATGTGGAGAATTGGGACCTGAATGCGCCGCAGACCGAAGAGGAAGCGGGTGAGAGTCCTGAGTCGCTCTCGCTGGAGTTCGACTGGTCGAAGAACATCACCGTGGCGAATTATCACGGCTACCGGGTGACACGTTCGCGCGCGCCATTTCCTGCGGCAGTGCGGCTTTACAACTCCGGTGATATTCGCTTCCGCAATGTGCATGTGAATGCGGAGAGCGGCTATGGCATCGTGGACGAAAACGGGCGTGGGACCTTTCTGCGCGTGAGCAAGTTTCCGTACGAGAACGCGATTCAGGACGTGACGGATCATCTCGAAGTGCGCGAGCGGGAGTTTGCAGTGCTGGATGTGCCGGAGAGTCCGGCTCCGGCGCAGGAGCCAGATGGAGCTTCCGCGTTTGCTGCGGGTACAAAGGTCGAAAGGCTGGAGAGTGGGTTCTTTTCAATTTCTGGAGCGGCGGTGGATGCGAAAGGCAAGGTCTACTTTGTCGATCATCACGAGCAGCGC
>Ga0335069_10004845_pt1 | contig 19849 bp, 14 predicted proteins | sample Lox_Sample_11_FD_206714 | JGI IMG/M metagenome (GOLD analysis project Ga0335069, IMG submission 206714) | Soil microbial communities from Loxahatchee National Wildlife Refuge, Florida, United States - Lox_Sample_1.1 | ecosystem: Environmental > Terrestrial > Soil > Wetlands | place: USA... | reverse complement strand
TGGCTAATGAGCGGATGCGTACCAGCCTTGGCCTCGCCGGCGAGCGTTTCCTGGCAAACAAGCATGCGTTCGACCGCAACATCGAGCAACTGCTCGATTTCGTGAACGTACCCTCCAAGCGCGACGTGCGCGATCTTAAGGCGCGCCTTGACCATCTAAGTTCTCAATTGCTCAACCTTAGCATCAAGCTCGATCGCATGCTCGATCGCGCGCCCGAGCCGGCTAAGCGCAAGCGCGCACCTCGTTCCAAATCTGCCAGCGAATCAATGTGAGCGCAGGCTGCGCCCGATCTCGGCCAGATCGGCGATAGTCCGCGGCTCGTGCCCGATTTCTGGCGCGGCCAGCACGCGGGCGCCCTCCGGCAGCGCCTCGCGCAGCGATTTAATCGAAATATACTCGCGCCGCTTTAGCGCCGCATAATCGGCCAGATTGCGTTTGAGCTTGGCGCGCAGCGCGGCCGGAATTTTCGCCGCCGCAAGTTCGGCAGCGCTTGGAATTTCGCTCATCATCCGGTTGACGACGATTGCGGAAGCCTTGAGGCCCGCCGCCTCCAGCCCTTCGATAAACTCGCGCGCCTGCGCGATTCGCCCGGGTTCCGCCGTTGTGACAACGACGATTGCGGTGTCTTTAGCCCGCAGCATCTTTTGCGCCCGCTCTGCCCGCTCTGCGAATCCGTCGTACATTCCCTGAAAGCTGTTAACGAAGGATTGCACGTCGGCCAGTATGTGCAGGTTGGCGATTCGGTCGAAGGCCGACAGCACGGTCCGCGCCGCAATGTCGAACATGCGCATCTGGCCGCCGAAGAATCCGCCCTTGATGTCCAAAATCGACACCGCGCGCGAGTTCAGCAGATCCAGCATCCGACGCGGCGCATCGAGGAAATCCAGCGCTTCGGCGGCGGGCGGTGTATCGAGCACAACCATGTCGGTCGTCGCGTCGTCGGCCAGCTCCAGCAGCTTTTCCATCGCCATGTAGTCGGCGACGCCCGCCAGCGCGTTGGCAAGATTGCGGTAGATGCGGTTTTCCAGGATTGCATCGCGTGCCGCCGCGGACGGGGCGTTGCGCGCGACGATCGCGTCGAAGGTGCCCTTGGGGTCGAGCTTAAGCGCGCGCAGGCGCGCGCGCGCGGCGCTCCGCGAACGCGAATTAAGCACGGAATCGAGAGCGACCTCGCGCGGCTCCGATGAATCGGAGTTCAAGCCCAGCGCGTCAAGCAGCCGGGGCGCCGGATCGACCGTCATAACATCGACTGCGCGCCCACTTGCGGCTGTGCGAACGGCGATCGCGGCGCTGATCGTTGTTTTACCGACTCCGCCCGCCCCAAGGCATACCACGAGGCGGCGGGATTTTAGATCGAGTGGATCGCTTTTCATCTCGCAAGCAACTCCGTCTCGAGCGCGCGGGCCAGCCTGCCAAGCTCGCCCATCCCTATCGTCTCGGTGTAAATCATCGGCAGGGTAATCGTCTTAAGCCCCGCCTTTTCAAGGCGATGCGCGCCGTGAGCGGCATTCTTTTCCGCCGTGCCGCGTTTTTTGGCAAGCGTTCCGTGCGCGCCCAAATGGCCCACCGCGTCTATTTCGTGCGCCTCGAATAGCGCGGCCGGTGCGCAATTCATGATTGCGGCTATCACCGGAGCTTTCGCGCGCTCGCGAATCGCCTCCGCCGTTTCGATCGCTTCCTTGATCGCCAATTCTTCGGGCGAGACGGTGACAATCGCGCCAAAGCGCGCCGGATCGGAAAGAAACGCCTCCACTTGATCGGCGAGGCGGTTGAGCGAGCCGGCGGGAGCGATTCCTTTGACTCCGGCTGGGACCGACAAAAGTTCGATTGCCGTGCCCGATGCGGGTGCGTCGATCACCACATACCGATCCTGCAGCGCCGCATCTCCCGCCAGCATCCGCAACCGCTCCAGCAGAAGGAATGCCTCCAGCCCGGGCAGTGCGGCGGTCACGTAGCCGAAGGTGCGGCTGCGCAATAGACGGCGTGAAATTGCGCGGACCGGAACGATTCGTTCGATGAATGCCTCGACCTCCGCGCGCGTGGTCAGCGCGATGACGTCGAGCGAGTCCATTACGTGAACCGGGGTTGAATCCGCCGGTGCGGCGCCCAACATCTTGGCCGCTGACAGGCGCCGGTCGAGGTCGGCCAGCGTCGTCGGACGCCGGCGCGCGAGCGCGACCGCAAGCGCCGCGGCCACCGTACTCTTGCCGGTGCCGCCCTTGCCGGTTACGAAGAAGACACGCGGGATCGCCATCGGATAGAATCTATCAGCGAAATGACCGCGCCCGCCATCAACAGTATTCTGATCGCGATTCCGCCTGCGGAAATCGTCCTGTTCAAGTCGATTGTCGAATCGTATGACAACCTCGCGACTCTGCGCACCGAGGACCCGGAACGGCATTATTTGCGGATTTATTTCTCGGCCGAAACGCGCCCCGAAATCGAAGCGATGCTGTCATCGCTAAGTGAACAGTTCACGATCCGGCGGCTGGAGTAGGGCGCCGCTCCCTAGCGAGCGATCGCAACCGCGAAGTCGCGGCCTTCCCAAGTGCCGGAATCGCGCCAATGGAAGGTGAATCGAATCGGTGACTTGGCGGCCGTGTCAACTTCGATGTCCACGTAGTCGAGCCCTAGCGGCGTCTGCGTCGAGCCGGTGTCATGCACCGTCGCCCACTCATCATCGGTCCAATGGAGCGTGAAGGCTGAGGCGGCCTGAATACGAAGCCGTCCGCCGGGCGCGACGGTTCGCACCTGCCGATTGAACTTCCAAACCTCCAGCGGCTTGGTCTTGTTGCGATGGCCCAAGTAGCGTGCTGCCACTTCAGGTATCAGGTCGAACACCTTTTTGTCGGCGGCGGAGCGGAGCAGCTTGATGTATTCCGCGTGCGCCCACATCAACGGCGTGGCACTGCCGGTCTGGCCGCCGAAAAACAGCAGGGCGACCGGAATGTCGGGTTCGTCCCAAATCTGCTCGGGAAGGAGCTGCGTGGTATTGGCGAAGTTTTCCATCGCGCGGATGTACGGGCGCGGATCGCGGCCCGCCGCCAATTCATAATGGCCGCGCTCGCCCGTAAGCAGCGGCCACGGACGGCCGCGGCCGTGACCCTCAAACGGCCCGCCATCGTCATTCTGGCCGTATGCGTCATGTGTATAGCGGCGCCAGCATGGTCCGCCGGGGAAATCGGTTTTCAGTTCGGCATCGATCACGCGCAGCGAATCTTCGATCAATTTATCTCCCGGTTTGCGGATTCCGTACCGGACCAGCTCGAGAAAACCGGCATCGACGATTTCGGCAACATCGAACTCCGATTGCATTCCGGGCGGACGGTTCTGAATAAAGACACGCTTGCCGTCGAGGGTTTCGTCGGGGTTGGGATTGTGCGGATCGATCGGATTGATTCGCACATAGTGGCGCTTGATCCCGGGCACCTTGGAGCCGGCGCCGGTCACCGTCCAAGTCTCGATGTGGGATTCAAGGAAATCGGCATAATCGGCGATGAAATCCGCCGAAACCGTGTCGCCCCGTTCGCGCGCCATGCACGAGGCACAGATCAGTCCGGCGATATTGCTTGCCAAAGTAGATGGCGAGTAGCCGCTGTTTTCTTCCCATCGCTCCTGCGGTGTGGCGGGCCCGTGCTCGATCAAATAACGCGCAGCCGCACGCATCATCGGGTAGGGATCGAATCCTCTGAGCGCCTGAGCGCGGCAAAGGCGGTAAGCGAGAACGATCGGAAAGGCGACTTCATCGAGCTGGATTCCGCTCCAGTAGGGCTGCCCATCGACCCAGAAATTCTGCGGGAACCCGCCGTCGGGCCGCTGCGCACATGCGAGGTAGATGAGCGCCCGCAGCGGTGTTCCCACATCGCCGGCGGCGAGCAGCGCGGTTGCGCTGTTTATCATGTCGCGGGTCCATACGAGATGGTACCCGCCCAGGTCCTCGTCGCCTTTGGTCTCGCCCCACGGGATGCTCAGCGATGCGATTAGCGCGCCCGGGTAGGTTTTGTCCTCATGCGCCAGCAACAATTCGCACGAGCGGCGATGCAGCTTGCCGCCATCGCACGACTGCGTGCCCAGCGGAATAAAATGGTGGCAGGCACGTTTCCATTGATCGATAAAACGATCGCGATGCTCCGAAAACGGATCGGCCAGAGATTGGAACAGCGTGGTAGCGGCGCGATTTAGATAGCGCCCGAACGCGAGCCCGAGGGTAAACGAATAACCCTTGCGGAGATCGAACTCGCCGGTCAGCGCGATGTTTCCATTGTGCGCGGCGGCGAACGGGTGATCCAATTTGAAATTTTCGCTTAGGTCCTGCCAACCGTCCGTCGAACCGACGTAGCCGCATGACGTGCGGCTGAACGGCACCGTCGCGCCCATCGCCAGCCATACGTCGGCCTTGTGGGCGGTCAGAAAGGTTCGTCCCGCGATTTGCCCGACATTGCCGTTGTTGCCCCACCCTCCGACGTGCAGGTGCGGCGCAAGGAGGACGTACAAGTGAAGTTTTGCGAGCAGAGCCGGATCGCCCTCCAGCTTTACATCGATCAGGATCACGGGCTGATGTGGGTCGGAGATGACTTCCTTGATCAGGTTGTAGCGGCCGTCGGGCGAGTGGCCGACGATTCGGACGCCCAGCCCGCGATCTTCGAGATAGGTGGTGGTGGACTCGAGATGGCGCCGTTCCTCGTGGAAGAATGTCTCGCCGTCGGTGATCAGAAACTGCAGGTCGCGTACCTGCGGCATGTCGATGGTCGGAAAGTAAATTTCATTCAGCACCCCGGCTGAAGTCGTGAACCAGACCCGGCTAACCGACGAATACGCTGTGCCGACAGTGTCCTTTGCACTGCGCGTCCACCGCGGTGAAATTCCGGGCGCGCCGGAGGCGGCTGGCGATTCAATTATCGATGCCATCGTCAGCCTTTACGAAATGCGACGTCGGCGGGTTTCTCAGGATTGCCATCCCTGTTGCTGAAAATATGCTGTCAGTTGATTGATAATCTGGGTTGACGTCTTGTCCGCGAGATATCCAGTGGACGATGTGACCGACTTTACTCCTCCTGCCGCGACATTGGCTCCCAGCGATGCGGCGGCCGCCGCGCCGCCCGCGACCGCGCCGGGAGGTCCGGTAATCGCAGCGCCCGGCATCTTCCCGCTGTCGGCATGCGTCGTGAATTGCATTACCATCTTCGATTCGCCGGAGAAAACCTGGCTGACCTCGACGGATGTGTCCAGCGTGGAGGCGCCGGCGCCAAGGCCGATCACCATTCGGCGCAGCCGGTTGCCTTCATTGATGTTGGTGAATTCGCCATCGACGACCAGTGCATTGTTCGCATTCACCGGTACGCCACGGCTAAGGCATACCGCGTTATAACCCTTCTGCGTAAGCGTGGTGGATACCGTAACGCAAACGTTTTGAGCGGTATCGTGCGCGAGCTTGGCCTGTTCCGCAGTCGAGTTTTCGTCGGACATGTTGCGGTAAATGCGCGAGCCGATGCTCTGGTTGAGCGTCACTTCCGCAGAGCTAATTGCAAACGGGTAGACGACGATCTGTGCGGGCTTTGCAGCGGCCAGCGGCGCGCGCTGGGTCTCTTCGGTGACCTTTGCGCCCGCGCATCCCGCCACGACGAGCGCGCACAGCGGATAAAACCATTTTGAAACTTTAGCTTTCATGTTCTCGATCCTCTCTCTCTAATTCCGCCGGCATACGCTCGCGGCGATCCCGGATATCGTGAATTAGCCGAGTAACAGCCGAAAAGAAACCTCTCCCGAGTTCGACAGATTCGGAGCCCGCCCGGGGTTATGTTGATGGCGGCGTTTCGCCGTCGATGTAGAGCAGTGGAAGCATTGCGCGGCGGGCGTTGAATTCGGCATTGAGACCAGCCAGCACCGAATTGAGGCCCCACTGGAGCCGGTTCACAAACATCATGTCGGCCGGGATGTTCTGCTTGTATTTGTTGGGGTTATTCGAATAAAGCAGCCGGAACGATTCGGCAACATACTCGTCGGTGAATCGAAACGGGCGATCCTCAATCAAAGGCCGGTAGAAGTAATGAAACATCTTCCACTGATAGTCGAAGTCGAAGCCTTCGCGCACTCCGACGAACCCCATGCGCATCGACAGGCTGTCGAATCCCGCGCGATCGCCCTCCAGCGCGGCCTGGATGAGCCGGCGCCATTGATCGATCATAGCGGGCTTGAACCGCTTGACGCATCCAAAGTCGATAAATGCAATCCGTCCGTCGTCCATGAACAGGTAATTGCCGGGATGGGGATCGCAGTTTAGCAATGCGTGCTTGAAAATACTTTCGAAGGCAACCCGATAGATCAACTCGCCAGCTTGATTACGCGCCGATTCGGTTGCATTGGCAACAAAATCGGCGAATCGGCGTCCCGCGATGAACTGTGTTGTGATTACGCGGCCAGCCGAGAAGGCAGGGTAAACTTCCGGGACCACGATTCTGTCGCGGCCGCCGTATAGCGAGATGAACTCTGTTTGATTGCGCGCCTCGGCGCGATAGTCGCATTCCTCCATGAATCTCTGTTCAAGTTCCGCGGTTGCGCCGCGGGTATCCATTCCGCGAAATAGAATTCCGCTCAGCGATTGCATCACGGCTAAGTTGCTGAGGTCCGCCTTAAATGCAGCCGCGATTTCGGGATATTGAACCTTGACCGCCACCTCGGCGCCTTCGTGCAATCGCGCGCGATGGACCTGTCCGATGCTTGCGGCGGCGAACGGAACCGGCTCAAACGCCGCGAAAATCTTTTTGGACGGGGCGCCCAACTCTTCGCGAATCACCCGCTCGACGACTTCGGGCGCCATCGGCGTGGAGGAATCCTGTAGCGCGGCCATCGCTGCCCTGACTTCGGGCGGCAGGGCCGTGTCGATGTAGCTGACCATCTGGCCAACCTTCATCATCAGGCCCTTGAGCGAGCCCAGCGATGCCGCCAGCCGTTCCGCCGCGCGGTTTTCGCCGGAGGATTCGCCGCCGAGCCATCCTTGGGCGATATCGCCGACCAGCCCGGCCGCGAATCCCGCGCCGGAGACGGTGGCCTTGGCGCTACGGATAAAGCGAGAAGTGACGATCGAGGATAGCGGCTCCGGCTCTTTTCGATTTTTTCGCTTGGACGGCATTTGCGGCAATTGCGATTAAACAGCGATCATGAGGGCGCCGCTTCCGCTACGGCATCGCCCGGCTTTAAGCGGAATACATACGATACCGCGATGCTCAGGCCGTAGAGGAGAAGCAGCGGAATCGCAAGCAGGAACATCGAGACCATGTCCGGCGGGGTGAGCGCTCCGGCGACGACGAAGATAGCGACGACGGCGTAGCGCCAGGAGCCAAGCATCATTTTGTAGTCGATGGTCCCGAGCCGGGTGAAAAAATACGCGAAGATCGGCATCTCGAATGTGACCGCAAACGCGATCATTAGTCGCGCCGAGAATGCGAGGTACTCGGTGATGCGCAGGGTTGGCGTTACCTCGATACTCTCGTACTGGCGCAGGAAAAACGCATAGCCGAATTTGAAGACAACCGCCCAGCAGAAGTAGCCGCCCAGCAGAAAAAACAGGGTCGCGAAAAAGACGAACGGCTTTGCCATCTTGCGTTCGCCCTCGTATAGACCTGGCGCGACGAATTGCCAGATTTCGTAAAACACCGCCGGGCTGCCAAGAAAGAGGCCGGCAATCATTGCGACCTTGATCTTGGTGAAAAACGCTTCGCCCACGCCGGTGCCGATCAGCAGAATTTTTCCGCCCGAGACCTCGCGAATTGGCAGGGTGAGCAGATGGAATAGCTCGTCGGCGAAAAAGTATGCGATCGCGAAGCCGATGCCGATTGCAATCAGAGAGCGAATGAGGCGAAAGCGCAGCTCTTCCAGATGCTCGACCAGCGGCATTCGCCCCTCTTCGCTTGAGGGCGGATTTTCGGCTTTCGCAGGCAGATTATTTTCTTGATCCACGATTCGAAGCTGGCTGGCCGGCTAACCTTCCTTGGAAGGATGTGCGGCCGGTTTCGGAGGTGGCGGATTCGAGATCGCCGCGTGCGGCTCCGTTGTGGCGCCGGACGAAGGATTGATCGGGCGCATCACAGTAGTGCGGTTTGGCTCATCCTCGAGAGCATCGCTAATTTCACGCAGCACCGTATTGCTTGCGAGGCGAAGTTCACGCAGCAGCTTTCCCGTAGTGCGAAGCATCTGCGGGAACCGCTCCGGCCCCAGTACGATCAGCGCAATCGCCAATATAATGATAATCTCCAATGCGTTCCTCGCGCGCGGATGGCTGCTAACCGAATCATCATTATACCCGGTTTTGCTGTCAACGACGCCGGTCCGATAATCTTTGCAATATGCGCTTTCTTCTGATTCTGGCCGCAGCCTGCTAGAAACTTATTGATGCTTAAGACTGCGGTAATCGCCGACCGCCGATATCTGAAACATTTTGCCGGACGGGCCCATCCCGAACGTCCCGAGCGGATCGAGGCGATGATCGAGATGGCCGAGGAGATCCATCGGCCCAATCTGAAATTTCTCGCCCCGCGCGAGGCGACAATCGATGAAATCGCGCGATGCCATCGGCGCGATTACATCGACGTCGTCAAACGGAGTGCGGAATACGATCGGGTCGATTTCGATCCCGACACGCACAGTTGCCGCGAGTCCTACCAAACCGCACGTTTGGCCGCGGGCGGAGTGTTGACCGCGGCGGAGGCGGTGATGGACGGCGCGGCGGAGAATGCCTTCGCGCTCATCCGCCCGCCCGGCCATCATGCGATGCCCGACCGCGCGATGGGCTTTTGCTTTTTCAATAACATCGCGATTGCGGCGCAATGGCTAATCGACGTGCGCGGCCTCAAACGCGTGATGATCGTCGACTGGGACGTGCATCACGGGAACGGCACCCAGGAGATGTTTTACGAGTTGCCCGAGGTGCTCTACGTATCGACGCATCAGTTTCCCCATTATCCCGGTACCGGCTCGCTCCACGAGATCGGTTACGGCGCGGGGATGGGCTTTACGGTGAACCTGCCGATGGCTGCGGAATGGAGCGATGCGGAGTATATGCGCGTGTTCGATCGAATGATTATGCCGATTGGCCGCGAGTTCAAACCGGAAATCGTGCTGGTATCGGCCGGATTCGACTGCCATTTCCGCGATCCGCTGGCATCGATGCGAGTGACGGAAGCGGGATTCGGTGCGATGGCGCGGCGCGTCAAGCGGCTGGCGGCGGAATGTTGCGGCGGGAAAATGGTCGCGGCACTTGAAGGCGGCTACGATATCGAGGCGCTTGCCGAATCCGGCCGCGTCGTGCTGGAGGAATTCGGCCGCGAGGCTGACGAGCCGATCGCGCACGATGAAGGCGGCGGCGATCGCGCGATGCCGATGATCGAGCGGGCTGCGCAAAACGTTGGACGATTCTGGAAACTCGCCTGACGCGCAGCAACGTACAATGGCGTCCGACGGAGACAAGACGAAAGGACCGGTCAGGCTGGTCTCATCGCGGTCAGCCGCATCCCGGCGGCGCTCATCGTTCAAGCCGAAACGCCTTGCGTCATTTGTCGTGGCGATGTTCGCGGCTGGATTTGCCGGCACGCTGTATCGAGCCGAATTAGCGTCGGCGATTTTTTCATTGATCGGCGCGCGGCCGCATCGAAATGGACCCGTACAAGCGTCCACGCCAGTTCCAGCCGTGTCAGCGGCTGAGGTAATGCCAACGGCGAACCCGGAATCGGGAGCAAACAGTCCCGTGCCGCCATGGCTGGCGCGCCTGAACTATTATCGTACGATGGCCAACCTTCCGGGCGTCGAAGAAGACGCGAAATTAAGCGACGGTGACTTGGCGCATGCGAAATACCTGGTCATGAACTATCGCGTCGATATTATGAACGGTGGCGGCACGCTCGGCGCCGACCTGCACAATGAGGAAGCCGGCAACGAATGGTTCACGCCCGCGGGTCTTGCCGCCGCCAAAGCGAGCAATGTGAACATGTGGTATTCCTCCGGCGATGTGCGGCATCCCGGACGTTCGCACCGGAAGCGAGCGCAACTTCCATCAGCGGAGCCGTGGGGCACGCCCGAATGGTCGATCGACGGATGGATCTCGATGCCGTTTCATCGGGCGCCGATGCTGAATCCCGGCTTGGCGCGCGCCGGGTTCGCTTCATATTGCGATGAGGGCGCGTGTGCCGCCGTACTGAATGTACAGAGCGATGCGGCCTTTCCGTCATCCGATGCCGGTTCGGCGCCGCCATGGCCGATCCGGTTCCCGGCAAACGATTCAACGATCGGATTGTTGTCGTTCGACAACGAATGGCCGGACCCGCGGACCAACTGTCCGGGGTATCAATGGCCGGTCGGCCTGGCGATCACCTTGATGCTGGGTTCGGGCGTCGATTCGCATCTGGCCGACTTTCAAATCAGGCGCGAAAATTCCGGCGCTGATTGGGCCAATGTCGAGGCGTGTGGCTTTGATTCATCGGATTACACCAACTCCGATTCTGAGGCGGAGCAGAGCGCCCGCGAGGGACTTAAGCGCTACGGCGCGGTGGTCCTGATTCCGCGTTCGCCGCTTGTGCCCGGCGCGATTTACGACGTCGCCATCACCGCCGGCGGCCGCCAGTATCAGTGGTCGTACTCGACCTCGAATTGAAAGCTGCGTCGCCGGCGCGTGCTACGTACCCGTGCCCGACAATGCGACGTTGTGCGGGCTGGTGGGGTCCTGATTCACGCCGATGCCGAGAGTCGCGCTCTCCGGCGCCGCTGAAGTCGGTTTGAATTTCACCAGTATCGTGCAGGTCGTTTTTCCCGCCAGCGCCGCTCCGCACGTCCCGCCCGTAATCGTGAAGTCGCCTGCATTGGGCCCGCTGATGCCGTCGCTCAGCGATATCGTCAGCGGCGAATTGTTGATCACATAAGCGGTCAGCGTTTGCGACGCCGCTTGCGATACATTGCCGTACGCCAAGCTCAGCGGCCAGATTGTGTCAGGGATGGTTCCCGCCGCGTTCAATGGAATGTGGTACGGACTGCTCGCATCGGGGCTGTCGGAGATGTTCAGCGTCGCCGACTCGGACCCCAGCGCACCGGGCGTGAAAGTCACCGCCAGCGAGCATGGGGTGGGCGTGGTTCCGGAAATGGCAGCCCCAAGCGTCGCGCCGCAACTGCCGCCGGTCACTTTGAAGTCGGCGGCGTTGGGCCCGGTGATGCCCTCGCTCAGGTTCACCGGAACGTTCTGATGGTTGTATAGGCACAATCCGTTGGCGCAGAAGTTTGCAAGCGGGATCGAATATCCGAACGGAACATTGCCCCATGACAGGCTCGCGACCGAGGTTGTCAGGTCGGCGATTCCGGTCCCGGAGACGGCCACCGTCTGCGTGCCGGTGTTGGCGTTGTCGGTGAGTGTGATTGTCGCGCTGAGCGGGCCAAGCGTGTTGGGGTGGAAGGTGACAGAGGTGGTGCACGTCGCGCCCGGAGCAAGTCCGCCCACCGGACAGGTCGAGGCGCCGGGTGGAAATTCGGCCGAGTCGGAGGAGGTAACGCCGTTAATGAACAGCGGATGCGCGCCGGTGTTCTTGATAGTGACGGGTTTCGTCAGAGTGTCGCCGAGCGCCAAGTTGCCGAAACTCAGCGACGACGAGAGGCCCACGGAGGTCGTCGGCGTGGGGCTGGCAATGCCGATCGCGTAGACGTGGCCGTCGAAAGAGCCGACGTAAATCGTACCATCCGCGCCGATCGCTGGAGAGGAGGTGACTATGTCGCCGGTTGTGTAGCTCCACTTTTTCGTGCCGTCAGGGTTGAGCGCATAAACATTGTTGTCCAAAGAGCCGACGTAAATGGTGCCGTCCGCGCCGACCGCTGGAGAGGATCCAACCAAGCTGCCCGATGCGTAGCTCCACCTTTTTGTACCATCGGGGTTGAGCGCATAAACATTGCCGTCATCAGAGCCGACGTAAATGGTGCCATCCGCGCCGACCGCTGGGGAGGAAAAGACATCGCCGCCGGTTGCGTAGCTCCACTTCTTCGTGCCGTCGGAATTGAGAGCATAAACGCTGTGGTCAAAGGAACCGACGTAAATCGTGCCGTCCGCGCCGATCGCGGGAGACGAGTAGACCTGACCGGCAGTCGCGTAGCTCCACTTTTTCGTGCCGTCTGGGTTGAGCACATAAACATTGCCGTCATCAGAGCCGACGTAAATCGTCCCGTCCGCGCCGATCGCGGGCGAGGGGGATATCGAGCCGGCCGTGGCGTAACTCCACTTTTTCGTGCCGTCGGGATTGAGCGCATAAACATTGTCGTCATCAGAGCCGACGTAAATCGTCCCGTCCGCGCCGATTGCGGGAGAGGAGCCGACCACGCTGCCGGTTGCGTAGCTCCACTTTTTCGTGCCGTCGGGATTGAGCGCATAAACATTGTGGTCATAGGAGCCGACGTAAATCGTCCCGTCCGCGCCGATCGCGGGAGTCGAGTAGTTAACCCAATCGCCGGTTGCGTAGCTCCACTTTTTCGTGCCGTCAGGGTTAAGCGCATAAACGCTGTGGTCCGGTGAGCCGAAGTAAATCGTACCGTCCGCGCCAATCGTCGGTGAGTAGACCGAGTCGCCGGTTGCGTAGCTCCACTTTAATTTGCCGTCGTTAGCGCTGGTGTCGTAAGGGCTAAGCCCGGTATGGGTCAAGCCGTGATGGAACATCGGCCACGCCGACGTGGCCAACTGCGCGTGTGCGGGCGGTGCCGTGCCGCCAATAGTCGCGAGCGCAATTGCGAAGGAAATCGCGGACGTGCCGATCCGGATCCTTCGGCTTCCCCATTCGCTTCGCTCAGGGCTTCGGCTCAACTCAGGACGTGTTTTTCCGCCGGACTGCTTCATTTTTCACTCCTCACTAGGCAAGCGGGGGAACCGTCGGATTGCCTTCCGGCAATGCCGATTGCCATGCCGCTTCCGCAGAAAGCGGCGGTTTGTCCCGCAATGCCATCCTAATAGCGTACAACCCCACCGTCGCCAATTTGTGAAATCGCGAGCTGAGCGATACCAGGCTGTCCCCGTTCCATGCCATGCAGCATGGAACGGGACTTGCGCTCCGCTAGCGACTCGACTAGTTCCAATGGGAACTTTCTTGGACGAAGGATGAAGAGGATGAAACGAAAACTGTTCAATTTACCGTGCCTGGTTGCATTCGTTGCGATCCTTGCGATCGCGCCGGCGTGCCGGGCCGCAGACTCGGATGGACTTCCAGTGAGAAATACCGGCCATTACGCAATCATCGACAGCGACCGCGGCATCATCGTTATCGAGCTTTATCCCGCCGTTGCACCCAAGACCGTCGCGAACTTCGAGAAGTTGATTGACAAGGGCTTTTACAACGGCCTGACGTTCCATCGCGTCGAGCCCGGCTTTGTCGTTCAGGGCGGCGATCCCAACGGCAACGGGACCGGCGGCCCCGGCTATACCGTGCCGGCCGAGATCAGTTCCGAGCATCACCTGCGCGGGACCGTTGCGACAGCACGGACCGGCGACAACGTTAATCCGGAGCGCGCTTCGAGCGGCAGCCAGTTCTATATCTGCCTGGCCCCCGCGCCCTTCCTCGACAACAACTACACGATCTACGGCGGCGTGATTAAGGGAATGGATGTGGTCGACAAGATTCAGGTCGGCGACAAAATGAAGAAGGTCACGACCGCCAAAGAGCCGCCGAAGTAAAAGCCGGCCTGGAGATGCGGGATTGGCTTATTTCACAGTCGATCTCCATCTGCACACCAACCGCGGGAGTTCGGACTCCAACCTCTCGCCCAAGGACCTGGCGGCGCGGGCGCGCGCCGTCGGGATCGGCGCGATCTGCATCACGGAGCACGACACGATGTGGGAGGCGCGCGAGATGGCGGAGTTGTCGGCGGAGTCCGGCGTGATTTTCATCCGCGGGATGGAAGTCACCACCGACATGGGCCATATCGGCGCATTTGGGCTGGAGCGCTACGTCGGCGGTATCTACAAGCTTGCCGAGCTGCGCCGGGTGGTCGACGGCGAGGGCGGGATTCTCGTTGCCAATCATCCGTTCCGCTACCGGCTCGATCCGCGATTCTCGTTTATCAACCCGGATAGCGAACCGATCGATCCGAAACGCCCCGACCTTGCAGCGCGCCAGAAAATTTTCGAGCTGGTCGATGCGATCGAGGCGCTCAATGGCGCGTGCGGCGAAGAGGAAAACTTGATGGCGCTCAAGGTCGCGCGCCATCTAAAGCTGGCGGAAGTTGCCGGTTCGGATTCCCATTCGGCGCCCTCGATCGGATGCGTCACGACACTGCTCGATGCGCCGGTCAAAAACGAGCGCGAGCTAATCGAAGCGATTCGCGCGCGGCGATGCCGCGCGGGGCGCGGATTGCTGGCCGGCACTCCCAAGCCGTTCGAATTGCCGTAAATCTCGCATACGGTTCGCCGAACGGATAAATTGTCCGGATGGCCGAGCGGGTTCCGTACCGATGGCGCCGGTGGCTGATTTTCTTTTGCGCGATTCTCTTAATCTGCGGATTATTGGCGAGGCGTGCGGGAATTGCCGCCGATCGCGGTGCGCCGCCGCAGATGATGGAACTTGCGGGTCTGAAGGTTGCCGCATGGATTCCAGATCGCACAACGCCGGGTCCCTGGCCGATCCTGATCTTCTCGCATGGCTTCCACGGCTGTAATACCCAATCGACTTTTCTGACCGACGCGCTGGCAAAGGCCGGATATGCCGTCTTTGCACCGAATCACAAGGATGCCGCGTGCAAGAACCTTCGTGCGTGGATGACGCGTCCGCAGGAGCCCTTCCGAGATCCGCGCGAATGGACCGATGCCACCTACGCCGACCGCGCTCAGGACATCGAAAATCTTCTTAATGCGCTCAATGCCGACCCGCACTATCGCGCGGCGCCGTTCGATTGGGATCACGTGGGGCTGCTCGGCCATTCACTGGGCGGATATACGGTGATGGGACTGGGAGGGGCGTGGGCGAAATGGAAAGATAAACGGGTGAAGGCGGTGCTGGCATTGTCGCCGTACGCCGCGCCATTCATTTATCAACGAACCTTGGGTGGCATCGATGCCCCGATCATGTATCAGGGCGGCACGCGGGATTTGGGGATCACTCCATTCATAAATAAGGGCGACGGCGCATACGATCAAACACCGCCGCCGAAATATTATGTTGAGTTCGATCTCGCCGGTCATTTCGCCTGGACGGATCTTTTGGCCGCGCATCACGCCGGGATTATCGATTATAGCCGGTCGTTCTTCGATCGTTATTTCAAAGGTAAGACCTTTCCTCCGGCCTTGGATAAACCGCATGAGGGTGTGTCCAAGGTATGGGAAAAAGAGTAATTTTGTAGCTCTGCTTTGTTTGCAAGGTTGTTTTCGCGAATGAGAATCGAGAAGAGTGCGGTTACCGCGGCTTTGATGGTGGGAGTTATCGGAATGGCGGCGGCTGCGTATGCGGCGGCGACCAATTTGAAAGTAGCTCCTGCGCAGGTTTCGTTCGGAAAGGTACGCGCCGGAAGCGTATCGTCGCCAAAGAGCGTAACGGTTTCCAATCCCAATAAGGTCACGCTGAATATCACTTCAGTCAGCGCCAGCAGCCCGTTTGCGGTTTTCTCAAACGCTTGCGGATCGTCCTTGGCGGCCAAGGGAAAGTGCAAAATCCAAGTGACGTTCAATCCGACCAGTGCCAGCAATCCCAAGGGTACGACCGAAAAGGGGACCCTCAGCATTGAAAATAGCGGCACGAAGAGTCCTGTGGCCGCAAAACTGACCGGAGTAGCGTTCGGCATCGCGCCGACTCCGACCGTGACCGCGACGCCGACCGTCACGGCTACGCCGACGGTCACGCTCACGGCGACGGCCACGTTTACCCAGACTGCAACACCAACAGTGACCGGCACTCCCACAGATACCGTGACGCCGACCCTGACCGAGACTGCGACGCCGACCAGCGCCACGCCGACACAAACTACGACTCCCAGCCCAACATTGACCGTATCGCCGACACTTAGCCAGACGGTGACATTTACGGTGACGGCGACACCGACTCAGACTGCGACGGCAACGCATACTGCGACGCCAACCGTGACGCTAACCGTGACGCCGACGGCAACTACGACCCCCGCACTTTACGTGGCGAATTTCCAGGATAATGCCGTCGCCGCCTATTCGCCTACCGGAAACGGCAATGTGGCGCCGATACCGGTATTAGCCGGCCTCAGCACCGGATTGTTCCAACCTGCCGGCATTGCGCTGGATACCGGCGAAAACGTCTATGTGCCGAATTGCGGTTCCTCGTGCGGCGGCGTCGGAGGCGACAGCGTGACCATCTACGCTCCGGGCAGCAAAAACAACACTGCCCCCAGCGCGGAAATCACGGGAGCCAACACCGGCTTGAATAATCCGATCGCGGTTGCGGTCGATTCCAGTGGAAATGTCTATGTGGCCAATTACGGCAGCGTCAATGCCGGCGGCATCGATTCGGTTACGGTTTACGGCGCGGGCCAAACGGGCAATGCGGTCCCCAATTCAACAGTAATGGGCCAATTCAACAGCCAGTGCGCCGGGGTGCATGTGCCCTATACATGCTGCACGGGAGTTGGGACCGGAAGCTGCGTCGATAATACCGGATTGTCGCAACCTGGCGGGATTGCCGTTGATTCCAGCGGAAATATCTATGTAACTAATCTCGGCGATACGTCGGCTACCGATAATGTGTCGGTCTATGCAGCCGGTAGTAACGGGAATGTAGCGCCAATTTCTACAATTGTTGGCGGCAAAACTGGCTTGGATTTCCCCGGCGGCATCGCATTGGATTTGAGCGGAGCAATCTACGTGGCGAATTGCCTAACCTGCGACGGTGCGTCGTCTGACAGTATTACGTGCTACGCGGCGGCCAGTAATGGTAATGTATCGCCGAATTTCACCATCAAGGGCGGAAATACCGGGCTGAGCATGCCCAGCGGGATCGCGGTAGATGCGGCGGGTACAATGCACGTTTCCAACAGCGCCGGCGGTTTTAACAATAACGGCACGATTACGACTTATCCTTCTGGCACCAGCGGCAATACCGCGCCAAGTCAGTCCATCTCCGGAGCCACCACCCAACTCAGCCAGCCGGCTGGCATCGCGATTACTCGATAACGGTCTTCTACTTGTTTTAGCCCCCTAAATGTGGGATTATTCTGCCGTTTTTGGGCGGGAATTTCTCGTTCGGTCGAATCAGAGGAGGAGCTGATGAATATCGCAAGGAGTGCCACCATTGTAGGCGCGCTGGCCGGTTCGCTGGTCGTGGTCGGGTCGATGGCTGCGAATGCGGGAATACCAAGTTCGGCACGAACAAAAGTTAGCTCGGACGTAAGCGTGAAGGCTCCGGCTCATCCGAGCGCGGCAGCTGTTAACGCCACGGCGCACGCGAAGGTCGCGGCCAACCTGAGCAATCTGCCCCTCAGTTTCGAGCGTAACGACGGTCAAACCAATGGCCAGGTGAAATTTCTGTCGCGCGGCAGCGGCTATACTCTGTTTTTGACTCCCTCCGGGGCAGTTTTGACGCTGAGCAAGCCGACCGATGAGAATCATCATGCGGCTCACCAAAAGAATGTAGACAAGAAGGCGAATCGAGAGAAAGTAAAAGGCGCGGCGGTACGCGTCAGCCTGATCGGCGCCGATCGCAGCGCGAAGATTGAAGGGCAGGATGAGCAGACAGCGAAGGCCAACTACTTCATCGGTAACGATCCGAAAAAGTGGCACCGCAATATTCCGCTCTATTCACGGGTGAAGTATGCAGGAGTCTATCCGGGGATTGACCTGGCATATCATGGAAGCAATCAGGAGCAATTGGAGTATGATTTCGTCGTTGCTCCGGGCGCGGACGCCGGCAAGATTCAGCTGAGCTTCGCCGGTGCAAAGGAATTGACGCTGAACTCCGGCGGCGATCTGGTCGTGCACTTGGCCGATGGCGATTTGGTCGAACACGCGCCGGTCGTTTACCAGCAGGTGGGCGGCAAGCAGCATGCCGTTGCCGGCAAGTACGAAATTTTCAAGGGTAACCACGTTGGCTTCACGGTTGCCGAGTACGACCGGAGCAAGCCGCTGACCATCGATCCGGTATTGGCGTATTCAACCTATTTGGGCGGATCCAATTACGACTACGGGGCGGCGATCGCGGTGAATGCGGCGGGCAACGCCTACATCACTGGGCATACGACTTCCGCGAATTTCCCGGTTACCGTGGGCGCGTTCGAGACCGTCGAGCCTGATGGTCGTGACGCGTTTGTTTCGGAGTTGAACCCTACCGGTACGGCGCTGGTTTATTCAACCTACCTGGGCGGCAGCGATGATGCGACGGAGGGGCGGGGAATCGCGATTGATTCTAAAGGGGATGCGTTTGTCACAGGGGCCACTTGTGCCGACAATTTCCCAACCACGTTGGGCTCTTTCCAGCCTACTCAGCAAAGCTGCTGGGATGCGTTTTTCGCAGAGTTGGACCCGGCTGGCGCGAGCTTACTCTATTCGACCTATCTGGGCGGCGCCGATGATGATGATTACGGCTATGCCATTGCGCTCGATTCGGCTGACAACGCTTACATTACAGGAAAAACGTGCTCGGATGACTTCCCGACTACTCCGGGAGCCTTCCAGGCGGTTCAGCAGACTTGCTACGACGCCTTCGTTTCAAAGCTTAATCCCGGCGGTAACGGCGCGGCGGACTTGATCTACTCGACCTATCTGGGCGGTAATTCTGACGACCGTGGAAACGGCATTGCCGTCGACGGTGGCGGGGATGCGTATGTAACCGGAGAAACTTGCTCGAGCAATTTTCCAACCACTGCCGGCGTATTTCAGCAGGTCCAGCAAAGCTGCGACGACGCATTTGTGACTAAACTTAACCCGTCCGGCACAAAGCTGGTGTACTCGACCTATTTGGGCGGCACCGATGACGACGATAGCGGCAATGCGATCGCCATCGACTCGGCCGGCAATGCCTATATCGCCGGCAAAACGGACTCGGACGATTTTCCGGTCACCCCGGGTGCATTTGAGACCGAAGATTTCTTTGATTGCGAGTCGGCCTTTATGACGGAGCTAAATTCAGGCGCCACTGCTGAAACCTATTCAACCTATTTGACCGCAATTGGCGGCTGCGAGCAGGGGGGAGAAGCAATCACGCTCGATCCTGCCGGCGATGTATACGTCGCGGGCTATAGCGATAATCTTTTCTATTTCATTGAGGGCCAGGATCCATTCTATCAGTTTCCAGTTACCGACAATTCTTTCTGCTCGGATCCCGGCCTTGCGAATGACGACGAATTTCCGATGCCATGCTGCACCGGCTATCAGACTGGCACGTGCCCGTTGGCGGTCCAAACTGTTCCCGGTGGCGGCGGAGACAACCCGGATGCGTTCCTCACCGAGTTCACGGTGGGTCCGCCGGCGAGTATTCCGCCGTTGAATGTATCGTTTTCGACGCTTTTGGGCGGAGGCGTCTACGACAAAGCGCGCGGAGTGGCGCTGGATCCTTCGGGCAGCGCGTACATCGCTGGCGATACTGCATCGTCGGATTTCCCGACCACGGCTGCGTCGTTCCAGAATTTCCTGGCCGGCAATCAGAATGCGTTTGTATCAAAACTGGGGTGTCTGCCGAAGGGGACGGCGACCTTGTTCGTGGGGAACTACGGTTCCAACGGGGAATGCACTGGTGCGGCGACGCCGTATGCGTGCTGCACGCGGGCGGGAGACGGGACGTGCAATAACGGCACGGTCGAGGTATTTCCGACGCAGAGCAGCAATTGCAACGTGTCGCCGAGTTCGGTGATCGAGGGGCAATTGAACAATCAGTGCACCGCGGCCGGAGCG
>Ga0335069_10004844_pt1 | contig 19853 bp, 19 predicted proteins | sample Lox_Sample_11_FD_206714 | JGI IMG/M metagenome (GOLD analysis project Ga0335069, IMG submission 206714) | Soil microbial communities from Loxahatchee National Wildlife Refuge, Florida, United States - Lox_Sample_1.1 | ecosystem: Environmental > Terrestrial > Soil > Wetlands | place: USA... | reverse complement strand
GCCGGCGCTGCCGGAGTCGGTCCCTTCGACGGCAGCTGCTGGTGTCGGCGCCGGAGCTGGATCGCTCCGCCCGCGCGATAGCCGGGTCACAGAACCCGGCGCGGAGCTCCAGCCCGGCGTGCTGGGGCTGGGCGGCCCGGTCCGCGGGTGCGCGACGCCAGTTCCGTCGTCCGGCCCGACGTTCCATTCGGCGGATTCGCCGATGTCACGGTCTACAGTAACCCTCAGGTTGAGGTTGAGGCAATGGCCGCAGGCTTCACGGGATGGCCACCAACCGGGACACGCCCGGCACGTTCCCGGCGCGCTCCATCGCCTGTGCGGCGCCGGGCACGCGTCGCAGATACCGGTTCAGGAACGCGATCGTCACCCGCTCGACGATCGCGAGCTGCGGCTGCTCGTGCGTGTACGGACCCAGATGGGGAGCTCCGAGCAGCCGCAACAGGTACTTCGGCGGCGGCGCGAGCCGGAAGAACGTGTACGTGAAGCCCGGCGGGTTGATCGTATCGGCGGTGCCCTGCGTCGCGAGCAGGGGCGGGCTCGGGGCGGGAAAGTCGAAGCCGCCGACGCCGGGTATCTCGGCGCCCGACAGAATCACGGCGGCATCGATTCTGCGATCGATGAAGAACCGGTCATACGCGCTCGCGAGCGCCGTCTCGCCGCCGTCGGACTGGCCCGACACGGCGACGGCGTGCCGGTCGATCAGCCCGTCGAAGAAGCCGCCCCGGACTCGTGAGGCGTCGCGCAGCCGCGTGATCACGACGCTCATGTCGCGCGGCTGGTTGACGAGGTCCGACTCGTTCGGGCCACCGGGCGCGTGCGCGTTCTCGAGCGGAAAGACCGGAGCGGCGACCACATACCCGGCGCGTGCCCACGTCTGCAAGAGCCGCGCATACGGCGCCGGCGTCACCGCAAAGCCGTGGCCGAACACGATCAGGGGGAACGGACCGCCGGCCCGCGCCGGCGCAGCGCCGACCACATCGGTTTGGCCGGGCCGGCCGACTGCCGGGTAGCGCACGATCGTCACCAGCGTCCGCGGCCGCGGTGCCCGGCCGGGGAACCGGACCCTCCGGCTGCGGTCGACGATCGTCACCGTTCGGATCCCGACCGCAAACGGGGCACGGGGGGCGGGCGGGCGCGAGGACGTGCCCGCGGTCGCGGTCGTGAGGCTCGCGCTCGCGGTCGACGGCGAGGTCACGTCCGCCTTCGACGCAGGGTTGACCGATGCGGACGCAGACGCGCGCGAGGTGGCTCCGCCACCTCCCCCACAGCCGCCGGCAAGAACAGCGGCCCCGAGGACGAACGCAAGCGCCCTGTTAGCGCAGATAGACGGCGAAGAAGTCGCGATCGTCGGGAGTCAGGTAGCGCGACGAGGGGCGATCCATCGTGCTCAACAGACTGGCTGCACCGATCTCACCGGGCGCTGGGTGGCGGTAGCTGATGAAGGTGGTCCAGTAGGTGTTGATGTCGAGCTCCATCGCGCGCAACGCGCCCGCGTGGATCAGGATTGCGGCCAGCGACCTGACGGTCTGGTCGGGGGCAGCCACGTACAGGAGGTTCCCGCGCCGGTCGACCCCGACCGCCGAGCGCCACACCTGGACGGCGTTGCCGAGCGTGAAGCCCCACTCCTGGCCGTCGGACAGGTTGGGATTCGGCTGCCCGTGGTTGACGATCAGCGGGAGGTTCTGGCGCGCGTAGACGACATCCGGGCCGGCCGTCGTGCCGCCCTGCCAGGAGATCACGTCGACCCGGCCGTCGCGATAGCGCACGAACGTGCCGAGACCGTTTTGCAGCGGCTTGTACGTATGGCCGCCGATCGCGACGCCGCCGAGCTCGTCCTTCATCTTGAAGCCGCTGTTGAACGTGGCGACGAGCCTCGGGCGCCTGGTCGCGGGCACCTCCTCGGGACCGCGCGAGGGAAGCCTGACGGCCGGCTCCGAGAGGCCCGGATACAGCCACGTCGAGGTCCGCGTGTGGTCGATCCAGGCAACGCCGGCCACGGTTCGCGGGTACGTCGGATCCGAACGGAAGCTCGTGACCAGCACCGGAGGCCGGTCGCCTCCGTGGGCGTACGTCGCGCGCCACAGACCCTCGCCGGGCAGCGCCGGATGGATCAACGGCGTGATCGGCCGCGGTCGATAGAAGTGGACCTTGCGCGCGCGCAGGGTGGGCGGTGCGAGCGCGATGCCGGCCTGGTGAGGCAGCTGCTTGAGCGTCGGGCCGCCCTTGGCCGGCGCGGTCATCGAGTAGTACGCGTTCTCGATGTCGTTGACCAGTCCGCGGGCGCCATGGTCTCGCAGCCACTCGACCGTCCGGATGCCGATGCTCGAATCCGACCGCTGGCCGAGCATGGCCACGTAGGAGACGAGTGCCGGGACGGCGCAGATCAGCGCGGCGATCAGGGCGATCCGGCGCGCACGCAGCCACCCGCTCGGGCGCGGGGGCTGGGGGGGCGGATTGAGTCGAATCGCACGAGGCGAATACTCGCCCGAAGGCCGCGTGGGAGCCAGCATCGGGGCTACCTTGCAGGGGTTCTCGCAGAGAAGACTAAAGACATGCTGAGAGGCTCCTCATGTTGCACAAAGATGGAATTGAGAAACTACGCATACGGTCCCGCCAATGCCATCCCAGAGTGGACGCGCCGAACGCTGGGCTCGCACGCCCATGCGGCATGCACCCGTGCCCGCCCCAGGATACGCCCAGTCGGGAGCGCAGGCGTCCAGCGTGAACACGACGCCCGGTGGCGCCCCGCCCAGCGCCGCGACCCCATCGCCCGCGCTCGCGACGACGCCGGCGCCTGTACCGGTCGCGCCGCGCCGGGGCCGGCTCCACGCTGCGATCGTCACCGCGCGGCCGCGGCAGTGGGTCAAGAACGCGCTCGTGATCGCGGCGGCCGGCGCGGCCGGCGCCCTCGGGCACGACGACGTCCCGGTGCGGGTGGGGCTTGCGTGCCTTGCATTCTGCCTGCTCGCCTCGGGCGTGTACGCGATCAACGATGTTCGCGATGCGGAGGAGGATCGCCGCCACCCGCGCAAGCGCCGGCGCCCGGTGGCTGCGGGCGAGCTCGATCCGCGCGCCGCGGTCGTGCTCGGCACGGCGCTGATGCTCATCGGGATCGCGGTGTGCGTCGCGGTTCGCCCGCTGCTCGGTGTCGTCGGCGCCGGTTATCTCGCCCTGACCTTGAGCTACACCGCGCTGTGGCGGCGGATCGTCGTGCTCGACATCGTCGCGATCGCGGCGGGATTCGTGCTGCGCGCGATCGCCGGTGGCGTGGCGGCGCCGGTCACGCTCTCGCGCTGGTTCATGCTGGTCGTCACGTTCTCGGCGATCCTGATCGCCGCCGGCAAGCGCCACGCCGAGCTGACGCGCCCCACCGCGAGCGATGACGCGTCCAAGCGCCGGGTCCTGCGCTTCTACACGGCCCCGCGCCTGCGGCTGATCCTGTACGGCAGTGCCGCTGGGGCGCTGTTCTCCTACTGCGTCTGGGCGTTCCAGCTTCCGACCGTCGACGGGATCCCGTGGCGGCCACTCACGATCATCCCGTTCGCGGCGTGCCTCGTGCGGTACGGCACGCGCGTGCGCTCCGGCGAGGGCGAGGCCCCCGAGGAGCTGCTGCTGCGCGATCGCTGGCTGCAGCTCGCCGGACTCGCGTGGCTGATCGTGTTCGCGCTCGGCGTTCACGCGGCGAGCTGACAGATGTCCGTGACACTTTCGGCGCAGCACAGCCCACCGGTGCCGCAGCCCGCGACCGTGCAGGGATGGGGGGCGGGCGCGGGCGCGCGGGTGCTGCTCGCGCGCCCCGGGAGCGTTGAGGCGGCGGCGCAGGCCCTTCGGACCACGCGTACACGCGGGGCGATCGCGCGCGGCATGGGCCGCTCATACGGTGATGCCGCACAGCTCTCCGGCGGGCTCGTGCTCGACACGACAGCCCTCACGCGCGTCCAGCTCGATCCGGACACCGGCACCGTCACCGCTGAGGCCGGGGTCACGATCGCGGAGTTACTGCGCGCGCTCGTTCCTGCCGGGTGGGTCCTCCCGGTCGTGCCGGGAACGCAGCACGTCACCGTCGGTGGCGCGATCGCCAGCGACATCCACGGCAAGAGCCACGGCGTCGACGGCACCTTCGGCAGCCACGTCCAGGCGCTTGGCCTGCTCACCGCCACCGGCGAGCTCGAAGAGCTCGCCCCCCAGTCCGAGCTCTTCCAGGCGACGCTCGGAGGGATGGGCCTCACCGGGATGATCGTCTGGGCGCGGATCGCGCTGCGGCCCGTCTCGAGCTCACTGCTGTCGGTCGACACCGACCGGGTGCGAACCCTTGACGACGCGCTCGCGGCGCTCGCCGCGCCGGGCGGCCGCTACCGGGTCGGGTGGCTCGACCTGCTCGGCTCGCGGCACGGGCGCGGCGTCGTCACCCGCGCCGAGCACGCCGCCGGCGGACCGAGCGACGGCGCGACCGTTCCGGCACGGGCCACGGTGCCGCGGCGCTGGCCGGCCGGCGCGCTCCGAACGAGCACCGTCAGGGCATTCAACGAGCTTCGCTACCGGGCATCGCCGCGGCGGGCGCGCGGGCGCTCCGAGCAGCTCGGACCGCACATGTTCCCACTCGACGCCCTCGACGCCTGGCCCCGCCTGTACGGTCCGCGCGGATTCGTGCAGTACCAGCTCGTCGTGCCGCCGGCTCGCGTCGACGTGCTCGAGCAGACGATCGAGCGCCTGCGGCGTGCCCGCGTTCCCTGCTACCTCGCCGTGCTCAAAGACTTCGGGCCCGCCAACGCGGCCCCGCTCTCATTCCCGATCGAGGGATGGACGCTCGCGCTCGACCTCCCGCGCGGGGCGCCCAACCTGGGCAGCGCCCTCGACGCGCTCGACGGGCTCGTCGCGGGCGCGGGCGGCCGCGTCTACCTGACGAAGGACTCGCGCATGCGTCCCGAGGCACTCGCGGCCATGTACCCGCGGCTCGAGCAGTGGCGCGCGGTTCGCGACCGAGCCGATCCCGATGGGCTGTGGCGCTCGGATCTCGCGCTGCGCACGGGGCTGGTGAGCCGATGAGGGTCCTGTTGCTCGGCGGCAGCTCTGAGATCGGGCTCGCGATCGTCCAGCGGCTCGCGCGCGACCACCAGGTGCAGCCGTTCTTGCTCGCGCGTCATCACGACCGGTTGGCGGCCGCCGTCGCCGCGCTCGAGCGGGCCGGGTGCACCGGCATCGAGACGGCCCCGCTCGACGCCGACGATCTCGGCTCGCACGCGACGACGATCGCGAGCGCGTTCGAGCGCGCCGGCGGGTTCGACGTCGTCGTGCTCGCGGTCGGCGTCCTCGGCGCGCAGCAAGGACTCGACGCCGACCCGGCGCAGGCCGCCGAAGTCATGCACGTGAACTTCGACGGCTGCGGCTCGCTGCTGCTGCACACGATGCGCGCGCTGCGCGGCAACCGCAACGCGACGGTCGTCGTGCTCTCGAGTGTGGCGGCCGAGCGCGCCCGCTCGGGCAACGCCATCTACGGCGCAGCGAAGGCCGGGCTCGACGCGCTCGCCCAGGGATTGGCGGATGCGTCGTACACGACCGGACCGCGGGTGCTCGTCGTCCGCCCCGGCTTCGTCAAGACGAAGATGACGGCGGGCCTGCAGCCGGCGCCGTTCACGACAACGCCCGAAGCGGTCGCCGACGCGACCGCCGCGGCGCTCGCCGGCCGCGCGCACACCGTCTGGGTGCCCGCCACGCTGCGCTACGTCTTCATGATCGTGCGCCACCTGCCACGCGGGCTGTATCGGAGGCTGCCGCTATGAGCCGGCAGGTCGCGCTGGCCGATCTCGCGATCGCGATCGCGATCGCGGTGCTGGTCCTGATCATCTCGCCGGGCGTCGCGGTCGCCGGCATGATCGCCGCCCTCGTGCTCGTCGTGTGCGGGATCAGCTTCGCGGTCAGCGCGCGGCGGCGGCGACGCGCGGCGCGGCGGCGCTGAGCCGCCGATCCGGGTCGGGCGCGATCAGCCGCGCTGCACGTCGAGCGTGCCGGTGGCCGCGCCGCTCCCCGGCTGAATCTGCAGCTGGACGACGAGCGTCAACCGGGTCCCGGCCCGACCGCGGAGCGCGGCCTCGATCGCCGCGCCGTTGAGCGCGGTGACGTGCCCGCGATAGCGGGTCGGATCAGAGCGTGTTCCCAGCGTCACCCGGCTTGCGGTCATCGCGACGCCGCCGCCGTGGAGCGGCCGGCCGTCGATCCTCAGCCGCAGCCGGCTCCACTGCTGTCCGTGGACGACGAGCGAGATGCGGACCTGGTCGAGCCCGTTCGACAGCTGCTGCTGGAGCACGGAGCCGCTGACCGTGGCCGAGAACGTCGGCGCAGCCCCGGGGCCGGCAGGCGCGGCGCTCGTCGCCGGCAACAGCGACGTCGGTGTGCCGGCGCGCTTCGCCCAGCCCGCCGCGAGCGGACCGGACGGCAGCCACACGAGCAGGGCCAGCGGCACCGCTGCCGACATCGCGATCGCCGTGCTCCGCGCGCCGACGTGCTCGGGCCAGCCGTCGGTCGCGCGCGCGACGACCGCGACGATCACGACGATCAGGCAGCAGCCCGCGATCATCAGCATCCAGGTCGTGCGGGCGTCGCTGCCGGTCCCGAGCCCGTGGACCAGCGCGACCGGCCAGCTCGCGTATGCGGCCCAGTGGGTTGCGCGCCAGGTCCGGTAGCCGAGCCGGCGGCGCGCGAGGCTGGTCATCGCGACGGCCACGAGCAGGTCGAACGCGAGCGCTCCGAATCCGAGCCAGATCGGCCGGTATGCAGAGCCGAACGGCACGATCGCGTCGAGAAGCCGGATCGGCGCGAAGCGGTCGAGCATGGCCGTGGCGATTGCGCATCGCAGTCTGGGCGCGCGTGCGAAGGGGTCGCTAAACGCTCGGTGAGACTGCGCTTACCTGGATGACCCGGGCTGACCCCGGCTTACCCCGCGATCTTCGGCGAGCGCCAGGGCTCGCGCAGGCGCCGCTCGATCTCCTCGCCGAGCGCGTCGATCGCGATCCGGTCCTGCGCGAGGCTGTCGCGGTCGCGCAGCGTGACCGTACGGTCCTGCAGCGACTGGTGGTCGATCGTCACGGCCCACGGCGTGCCGATCTCATCCTGGCGCCGGTAGCGCCGGCCGATCGCGCCGCCTTCGTCGTACTCCGCCTGGACGCGGTCGCGCAGCAGGCGATAGACCTCGCTCGCGAGCTCCGGCTGGCCGTCCTTGCGGACCAGCGGAAGCACCGCGGCCTTCACCGGCGCGAGCTGCGGGTGCAGTCGCAGCACTGTCCGGGTCTCGCCTTCGATCTCGTCCTCGTCGTACGCGTCGACGAGGAACGCGAGCATCGCGCGATCGGCACCGGCGGCCGGCTCGATCACGTGCGGGACGTAGCGCTCGCCGCTCGCGGTATCGACGTACTCGAGCTTCTGGCCGGAGTACTCGGCGTGCTGGCGCAGATCGAAGTCACCGCGATTCGCGATCCCCTCGAGCTCGGACCATCCGATCGGGAAGAGGTACTCGATGTCGCTCGTCGCGGTCGAGTAGTGGGAGAGCTCATCCTGGGTGTGCGCGCGCAGCCGCAGGTGGTCGGGGCGGATGCCGAGATGCGTGTACCAGTCGACCCGCTCCTCGAGCCAGTGCTCAAACCACCGCGGGGCGTCGGCGGGCGGGACGAAGAACTCCATCTCCATCTGCTCGAACTCGCGGGTGCGGAAGATGAAGTTGCCGGGCGTGATCTCGTTGCGGAAGCTCTTGCCGATCTGGGCGATTCCGAACGGCGGCTTCTTGCGGCTGAACTGAAGGTAGTTCTTGAAATTGAGGAAGATCCCCTGCGCGGTTTCCGGACGGAGGTAGACCGTCGAGCCGGCCTCCTGGACGGGACCGATCGTCGTCTCGAACATCAGGTTGAACTGGCGCGCCTCGGTCAGATCGCAGTCCGGCGTCTCGCCCGGGTGCTTGGACGGCTTGCGACCGCACTGCAGCTGATCGAGGTGGTCGGCGCGGAACCGCAGCTTGCACGTGCGGCAGTCGACGAGCGGATCGGTGAAGCCCGCGAGGTGGCCGCTCGCCTCCCAGGTCCGGGGGTGCTGGATGATCGCCGAGTCGAGCGCCACGATGTCGTCGCGTTCCTGGAGCATCGCCCGCCACCACTGAGCCTTGACGTTGTTCTTGAACAGCACGCCGTAGTGGCCGTAGTCGTAGCTCGAGCCCAGCCCGCCGTAGATCTCGCTGCTCGGGAACACGAAGCCGCGCCGCTTGCACAGCGAGACGATCTTGTCCATCGTGACGAGGTCGGTAGCCATCGGGGGGCGGATGCTACCCGCGATGAGTCCCGAGGCCGTGTGCGGTCATCACGCTGGAGCCACACTCCACGAGGAGGTCACCGATGCAGCTTTCGACGCGCTCGACGAGGCGCTGTCGACGCGAATCCGCATTCACCTGCTCCTCGGCCGCGAGTGTCGGGTTGTGACCGAGCATGCGATTAGCGTCCCGTTCCCAGCCAGCCAGAGACCGAGCAGACCGAATCGAGGTCAGGCCGCCCGGCGGGCGTCGCCGCCGGCCATGTTCAGCAGTGCGAACACCGCGTCGGCGCCGACCGCCACAGGCGAGGCCGTCATGCCGTCCTCGCCGACGAGCACCGCCGACGGCGTCCCCTCGGCGCCGAACGCGGTGCCCGCTGCGAACGACCCGTCGAGCAGGATCGGCGCGCGCAATCCCTGCGCGCGGTTGGCCTCGGGGGTGCCGGTCGAGATCACGAGCAGGTTCGGGGCGCCCGCGGGGGCTGCGTGCTCAAACGCCGTGAGGTCGGGGAGCATCCGCTCGCAGAAGCCGCAGGTGGGGTTCCAGAACAGGACGGCGGTGCGGCGGCCATCGAGGGCGCTTAAGAGCATCGCCTCGGAGCCCCCCAGCGTCCGCAGGGGCAGGTCCGGGGCCGGCTGCGGTGAGAACGGCGCGTGGCGGTGGATCGGCAGTACGGGCGCATCGATGAGCGAGCCGACCAGCACGTTGATCGCATCGGCACCGGCATACACCGGGCTGCCGATCGAGCCGTCGGCGTTGACGAGCACGGCGCTCGGGGTCCCGCTCACCTCGTAGCGCTCGCTGATCTCACGGTCGTTCTGCAGCAGGACATCGGCGAGGTCGTGCTCGCGGGCATGGGCGAGGTTGGCGTTGCGCTCGCCGCGGCTGATGAGCGCGATACGCAGGCCGGCGGCATGCTCGCGCTGCCAGGTCGCGATCCGTGGCAGCAGTTCGGTGCACGGACCGCAGCCCGGATCGGTGAACACGAGCAACGCCGGGCGCTCGTGCGCGATCAGGTCGCGGAGACCGACGCGCCGATGGCGCAGGTCGGGGAGCTCAAAGGCCGGGGCCGGCTCGCCGACCGGGAGGCCCGCGTCGGGCACGACCGGCGCCGCGTCAGGCACGACGATCCCGTGCTCGGTGAGCGCGTCCTCGAGCGCATCGATCCGCAGCAGCAGCTCCCCGTGGCGGCGCAGCATCGACAGCGCGAATACGCCGGCGGCAGCGAGGATCGCGACGAGCACGGCACCGCCGATCAGCGCGAGCAGGCCCGTGCTCGACAGCTCAGCGAGCCATGCGGTCGCGCTCGTCCCCGGGCCCCCGGCGATCACGAACGCCGCGACCCCCGTGAGCACGATGTTGCGGGCGAGCGTCTTCGGCCCCGCCGGCGCCGAGTGCAGCTGGCCGAAGCAATGGCAGTCGGGCGCCTCTCCGCGCAGCATGCTGCGGGTGATTCCGGCGCAGAACGTCAGCAGGAGCGCGGCGGCGATCGCCGCGCCGGCGCGGGCGGTGGCCGACGGGATCAGCAGCACTCCGGCAAGGAGCTCGGCGATGATCAGCGCGGTGGAAGCGGCGCTCGCGACTGCGTCGGGCGCGCCGAACGCGCGGGTCGCCTCACGCGCGCCGTCGCGGTCCGCGAGCTTCGCGAAGCCCGCGACGAGGAACACAGCCGCAAGCAGCAGGCGCGCGCTGAGAAGAATCCCATCCATCCCTATGAGTTATCGGCAGCGGGTCGCGAAGGCGATAGCGCTACGTGTTGCCGCCGGGCGAGCAGACGCCCTGGATGCAGGTGGGAGTCGAGCCGGAGCAGGCGATCCCGCAATCGCCGCAGTTGGCGTTGTCGGAAGCGATGTTTGCGCAGGTCCCGCTGCACAGCTTGGTGCCGCCCGGGCACTGGCAGGTTCCGCCGGCACAGACCATGCCGGATGTGCACCCGTGATTGCAGCTGCCGCAGTTGTTGCTGTCGTTCACGAGGTCCGTGCACAGGCCGTCCGGGCAGCGGGTCTGTCCGGTGGGACAGATGCAGACACCGGCGCTGCAGGTCTCCTTCGGACCGCACATCGTCGTGCAGGAGCCGCAGTGCTGAGGATCACTGCTCAGGTCCGAGCAGACGCCGCTGCAGTTCGTCTTGCCGCCCGGACAGGTCGTGCCGCACTTGCCGGCGACGCACACCTGTCCGGCGTTGCAGATGTTGCCGCAGCCGCCGCAGTTGCGAGGGTCGTTGTCGGTGTCGGCGCAGACGCCTCCGGGGCAATGCGTCTCGCTGCTCGGGCAGGTCGACAGGCACTTGCCGCCTGAGCAGACCATGCCGGCGGCGCACGAGGACGTGCACGAGCCGCAGTGCTTGGGGTCGTTGCTCGTGTCGACACAGGTGCCGTTGCACTTCACCTGGTTGCCGGCACAGTCACCGGACTGGCCGCCGGTGCAGACGCCACTCGAGCACGTCTGACCCGATGCGCACGCGACGCCGCAGCCGCCGCAGTGCTCAGGATCGGACTTGAAGTCGACGCACACCCCGTTGCAGGCGCTCTTTCCCGCTGCGCACCCGTTCGCGCACGTGCCGTTGGAGCAGACCTGGTCCGGGCTGCAGGCCCGGCCGCACTTGCCGCAGTTCTGTGGATCGGACGCGAGCGCGACGCAGCCGCCGGCGCACGCGGCGCTCCCGGCCGGACAGCCGCCGCTCTTGCAGACGCCGTGCGCGCAGACCTGGCCCGACTTGCACGCATGACCGCACTTGCCGCAGTTGTGGAAGTCGCTGGACAGATTGACGCACTTCCCCTTGCAGCTCACGGTGTGCGCCGGACAGCCGCAGCCTCGCCTCGCCTTCTTGCCCTTCTTGTGCGGCAGCGTGATGCACCGCTGGCCGGATGGACAGCACTTGCCGTTGCACTTGGCCCGGCCCTTCGGGCATTTCCCGGTGGCCTTCGCCACGGCGTCGGTCGGAGTCATCGCGACGACGCCGACGAACGCCGCGCCCCCGACGCGGAGCGCGTCGCGGCGCGACATCCCGCCCGCGAGACCGCGCGCGATCGTGTCGATCGCGTCGCCGCCGCCCGAGCGCTTTTTCGCCCAGCCGAACATCAGCGTTGGCACTCTCCACTTGAGAGTGCCAAGGGTCGGCGGCTATACTTCGTGAAGCAATGCCGATCTACGAGTACCGCTGCGAACAGGGTCACACGTTCGAGGTCATGCAGCGCATGAGCGACGATCCGGTGTCCTCCTGCGAGACGTGCGCGGCGCCGGTTGAGCGGGTCTTTCACCCGGTCGCCGTCCACTTCAAGGGCTCGGGTTTCTACAACACCGACTACGGCACGCGGAAGCGTTCGCGCGAGCTCAAGGAGTCCGGCGAGGGCAAGGGCAAGAGCGCCAAGGACGGTGGCTCGTCCAGCTCCAGCGCCGATTCCGGCGGCTCGTCCAAGAGCGATTCCACGACGGCGACGAGTGGATCCGCCTCGAAGTCCAGTGACTGACGGGCGGGGGCGCGCGGCTCCGGTCCGCGCGGTCAGTCGAGTCGTGTCAGAACAGATGAGCACCGCGTCCCATACATCGGACTGAGCGGCGAGGAAGTTCAATCGGCCGCGTCCGAACTCGACATCGGGTCGATGCAGGGGTCCCTGCGGTGGACGTCTGTATGAGAGCAGGCCGGGGCGCCCGGCGACGCACCTGACCAGCGAGTCAGCCGTTCATCAGCTTCGTGACGGCCTGCTGGACCTCGCCCGGCGCAACCGTCAGCGCCGACTCGCCGTCCGGCAGCGTCGTATAGCCGCTGGGCTTGAGCACCTGCACGGGCGCCGAGCCGCCGAGCTCGGACGCCGTGAACAGGCTCAGCAAGGTGAAGCCGCCCATGTCCGTCCGCAGCACCTCCGGCGCATCCCAGGCCGCCCAGGGCAGGTGGAAGAAGGTGCCGAGCGAGAGCAGCTTCGACTTGATCGCATTGAGGATCTGCTGCTGGCGGCGGACGCGCGTGAGGTCGTTCTCGGCGGGGTTGCACGTGTTGTGGCGCGTCCGCGCGAGCGTCAGCGCCTGGATCCCGTTGAGGTGGTGCGTCCCAGGGCGCAGGTAGAGGGAGAAGCCGCCGTTCTTCGTGCCGCCGCTGATGTCGGAGCAGATCCGCCCGGTCGTGATGTCGATCCCGCCGATTGCGTCGATGAACTGCGGGAACGCCGCCAGGTTCACGATGATCACGTGATTGATCTTCACTCCGGTGAACTGCTCGATCGTCTTGATCGCGAGCGGTGCGCCGCCGTACGCGTACGCCGCGTTGATCTTGGTCGTGCCGTGGCCGGGGATGTTCGCGACCGTGTCGCGCGGGATCGACAGCCGCCGCGAGACGCCGCCGCCGATCCGCCACAGCATGATCGTGTCCGAGCGGCTGCCGGCATCGCTGGTGTTCGCGCCGGCCTCGTGCGTGCCCTTCGGCCGCTGGTCGGTGCCGATGATCAGCACTGTGTCGGTCGAGGTGAGCATGTTGCCGCCGGAGCTGAGCGCGGACGTCGTCGCGGCGTCGACCTTCCCCTGCTCGATCTGGGCGCTGACGATGAACAGCACGAGCGACAACAGCAGCCAGCCGATGACCGCGAGCGCGACGTACTTGAGCACGCGGCGGGCGATCGCCCAGCCGCCCTCGGGCGCGGCACCCGGCCGGCGGCGGAAGATCCGGCGCCGCTCGTCGCGAGGCTCGCCCGCCTCGGCGCGCAGCAGCTCGGAGTCCTCCTCTCCGCGCAGGCGGGCGAGCAGCCCACGCGGACGGGACCGGTACACGGTGTATGGGCGCTCTTCCGTCGAGGCGCGCGGGGATTCGCCCGCGCGATAGACCCGGTACTGCGGGTCCTCGGACTGCGCCCGGTTGTCGGGATCGTCGGACATCCGGGACTCATATAGTGACGCCCCATGCCCGTGAGGCGCACAATCGGCGTCGATATCGGCGGGACAAAGCTGCTCGCAGGCGCGGTCGATCGGGGCCTTGGCGTCCATCACCGCACACAGCGGCTGCTGCGGGGTCTCGACCAAAACGCGCTCGTCGAAACGGCCGTCGACGCGGTCCACGAGGCGCGCAACGCGGCCGGCGCCGAGGTCGGCGCCGTCGGCTTCGGCATCCCGTGCACGTTTGACCAGCGCACCGGGGTGGCCGTGAACTCGGTGCACTTGCCGCTGCTCAACATCGCGTTTGCCGATGTCATGGCCGAGCGGATCGGACTGCCGGTGGTGGTCGACAACGACGCCAACGCGGCCGTCGTCGCCGAACATCGCGCCGGCGCGGCGCGCGGCGCGAGCGAGGTCGTGATGCTGACGCTCGGGACCGGGATCGGCAGCGGCCTGATCCTGAACGGCAAGCTCTACCGCGGCGCGATCGGCGCGGGCGGCGAGCTCGGGCACATGGTGATCGACAAGGACGGTCCTCGGTGCGGCGGCAACTGCCCAAGCCGCGGATGCCTCGAGGCGCTCGCCTCGGGGACTGCGCTCGCCCGCGAGGCGCAGCGAATCGCACGCGAGCGTCCGGCCTCCGGGCTCGCCCGCGTCGCCGCGGAGGGGCGCGAGCTCGCCGGCCCGCTCGTCACCGAGCTTGCCCACGACGGCGACCCGTCCGCGGTCGAGGCGGTCGAGCTGATCGGCGCAAACCTCGGGATCGGGATCACGAACATCGTCAACATCTTCAACCCGCAGGTCGTCGTGATCGGCGGCGGCGTGATCGCCGCGGGCGAGCTGATGCTCGAGCCGGCCCGCCGCGTCGTTGCGCAGCGGGCGCTCCCACCCGGGCGCGACGAGGTGCGAATCGTCGCCGCACAGTTCGGATTCGAGGCGGGCATGATCGGCGCCGCCGCACTCGCGTTCGACGAGCTGTCGGCGGCGGATGGAGTCGCGGCGTGAGCTCCGGGCGTCTGATCGTGTGCCCGACGCCGATCGGGAACCTCGAGGACATCACGCTGCGCGTCCTCGCCGCGCTGCGCGAGGCCGACGTCGTGGCGTGCGAGGACACCCGGCGCACGCACGTGCTGCTCGACCGCTACGGCGTCAAGGCGACGCTCGTCAGCTACCACGAGCACAACGAGGCGCAGCGCGCGGCGGAGCTCGTCACGCGGATGCGCGACGGCGCGGTCGTCGCGCTCGTGTCCGACGCCGGGATGCCGCTCGTATCCGATCCGGGGTTCGTGCTCGTGCGCGCGTGCGTGGCGGCCGGGCTCGCGGTCGAGGTGCTGCCGGGGCCCTCGGCGGCGCTCGCCGCGCTCGTCGCGAGCGCGCTGCCGTCGGATCGCTGGCGGTTTGCCGGCTTTCTCCCGCGCAAGCGATCGGAGCTGGCAGCGGCGTTCGGATCGCCCGAGACGCTCGTCGCGTTCGAGTCGCCCAAGCGGGTGGCGGCATCGCTGGAGGTCCTGGCCGCGCTCGATCCCGAGCGCCCGGTCGCAGTGTGCCGCGAGCTCACCAAGGTGCACGAGGAGATCGTGCGCGGCAGCGCCGCGGAGCTCGCCGCGCGGTACGCGTCCGAGCCGCCGCGCGGCGAGGTCGTGCTCGTCGTCGGGCCGGCGCCGGTCGGCGGCCCGGAGGATCTCGCGCCGGCGGTCGACGCGGTGCGAAAGCTCGTCGAGGGCGGCGCCAAGCCGCGCGTCGCGGCCGGGGTCGTCGCGGAGCTGACCGGCGCGTCGGCGAACGCCCTGTATCGCGCGCTGACCGAAGCTCACTAGCCTACGAGTCACGGCATGTCCTTCTACGTCACCACCCCGATCTACTACGTCAACGCGCAGCCGCACCTCGGCCACGCGTACACGTCGATCGCCGCCGACGTGCTCGCGCGCCACATGCGCCAGCGCGGCGAGGACGTGTTCTTCCTCACCGGAACCGACGAGCACGGGGAGCCCGTCGCCGACGCAGCGGCGGCGCAGGGACTCGAGCCCAAGGAGCTCGCCGACCGCAATGCCGAGCGGTTCAAGTCGCTGATGCCGCAGCTCGAGGCATCGAACGACTTCTTCATCCGCACGTCCGACGAGCAGCACAAGCTGCGGGTCCAGCAGGTGCTCCAGCGCGTCCACGACAACGGCCACACGTACAAGGGGGTCTACGAAGGCTGGTACTGCCCGCGGTGTGCCGACTTCAAGGTCGAGAACGAGATCCTCGAGGGCAACCGCTGCCCGATCCACGAGATCCCACTCGAGCGCCACCAGGAGGAGAACTGGTTCTTCCGGCTCTCGACGTTCCAGGAGCCGCTCGAGCGCTTGTATGCGGAGCACCCTGATTTCGTGATGCCTGCGCATCACTTCAACGAGGCGCGCTCGTTCATCGCCTCGGGCCTGCAGGACATCTCGCTCTCGCGGGCGCGCCTGAAGTGGGGCGTGACCGTGCCGTGGGACCCCGACCACGTCTTCTACGTGTGGTTCGACGCGCTGCTCAACTACTACACGGCGCTCGGCTACGCGCGGCCCGGCGAGGATCTGACCGATCGTTTCTGGCCCGCGACGTACCACCTCATCGGCAAGGACATCCTCAAGTTCCACACGGTGTTCTGGCCGGCGATGCTGATGGCAGCGGAGCTGCCCGTGCCGCACCACGTGTTCGTCCACGGATTCCTGCTCGGCGCCGACGGGCGGAAGATGAGCAAGTCGCTCGGCAACGTGCTCGACCCGTTCGAGGTGATGGGCGCGTTCGGAACCGACGCGCTGCGCTTCTACCTGATGCGCGACGTCCCGTTCGGCGGCGACGGTGCCGTCGGCAGCGACGCGGTCCGCTCGCGCTACGAGACCGAGCTCGCGAACGAATACGGCAATCTCGCGAGCCGCTCGATCGCGATGATCTCGCGCTACCGCGATGGTGATGTCCCGCCCGCCGCGACCGATCCGGCACTGGCGGCGGAGTTCGACGGTCTGCCCGAGCAGGTCGCCGCGCTGATCGACCGCGTCGAGATCACGCAGGCGCTCGAGCTGATCTGGCAGCGCGTGCGGCGGCTGAACCGCTATGTCGAGGAGCGGGCGCCGTGGCAGCTCGCCAAGGATCCGGACGCCGCCGGCGCGCTCGATCAGACGCTCGCGTCGCTCGCCGAGGGCGTGCGTTCGGTCACCGTGCTGCTGCACCCGTACATGCCCTCCTCGACCGAGCGGCTGCTCGGAGCGCTCGGCGCCGGGGATGTGGAGTACGCGCGCGCGGCGTTCGGGGAGCGTCCCGGTGTCGCCGCCGTGTCCGCGCTCGAGCCGCTGTTCCCCAAGCGCACGTGATCGACAGCCACACGCACCTCGATCTGTGCGAGCCGTCCGATGCCGAGCTCGTTGCGGCGGCGGTGGAGAACGGCGTCTCGCGCCTGGTGACGGTCGGCACCGACGGCGCCTCGTGCCGGGCAGGGCTCGCGGCGGCCGAGGACTTCCCGCAGGTGTATGTCGCGATTGGACGCCACCCGAACTCGGCGACCGGGTTCGACGACGCGGACCTCGCGGAGTTGCAGGCGCTCGCCGCCCACGAGAAGTGCGTCGCGATCGGCGAGACCGGCCTTGACTTCTATCGCGACTACGCGCCGCACCCGGACCAGCAGCGCGCGTTCGAGGCACAGATCGAGCTCGCCCGCGCGACCGGCAAGCCGCTCGTGATCCACACGCGCGCCGCGGACGACGACACGCTGCGGACGCTCGATCAGCGCGCGGGCGGCCTGACGGTGGTGCTCCACTGTTTCTCGATGGCGGACCGGGTGCAGGAGTGCCTCGCGCACGACGACTGGTGGATCTCGTTCGCCGGCAACGTCACCTACCCCAAGGCGGCGCCGCTGCGCGAGGCGCTGCTGCGGGTCCCGCTCGACCGCCTGCTCGTCGAGACCGACGCGCCGTACCTGTCCCCCCAGGTCGTCCGCGGCAAGCCCAACCAGCCTGCGAACGTCGTGCACACGGCGCAGGCGATCGCGCTCGAGCGGCGCGTGTCGTACGCGGAGCTCGAGGCGGCGATCGAGCGCAACGCGGCGGCGGTGTTCGGATGGTGAGCACCCGGCGCCGCGCGCGCGAGCTCGGCCAGAACTTCCTCGTCGATCGCAACATCCTCGACGTGATCGAGCGCCTCGCCGCGCTGGACGGCGACGACGTCGTGTTGGAGATCGGCGGGGGTGAGGGCGTGCTGTCGGAGCGGCTCGTGGCGCGTGCCCGGCACGTGCACGTCATTGAGGTCGATCGGCGCCTCGAGGGGCGGCTGCGCGACATTTTCGGACTATCCGAAAATGTGACCTTGCACGTCGCGGATGCGCTCGAGCTCGACCTCGATGCGCTTGAGCCACCGCCGAACAAGGTCGTCGCCAACCTCCCGTACGGAATCGCCGCGACCGTGATCCTGCGCACGATCGACGAGCTTCCACGCGTCGGATCGTGGGTCGTGATGGTGCAGCGCGAGGTGGGAGAGCGACTCGCGGCGCCACCAGGGACGCCGGCCTACGGCGTCAGCTCGGTGCTTGCGCAGCTCGCCTGCGAGGTCCGGGTGCTCCGGCCGGTCGCGCGAACGGTCTTCCGGCCCGTTCCGAACGTCGACTCGGTGCTGGTGGGACTGCGGCGCGTTCGTCCCGGCGCCGACGAGCGCGTGCGGACGGTGGTCCACGGCGCGTTTGCACACCGGCGCAAGGCGCTCGCCCGGTCGCTCGCGCTCGCGCCCGATGCCGCGCCGGACGTGCGCGAGCGCGCACGCGCGGCGCTTGTCGCGCTCGGACACCCGGCCGACGAGCGCGCGGAGCGGCTGGCGCCGGAGGAGTTTCGCGAGCTGAGCCGAAGGCTTGCCGTGTGAGGCTGCGCGCGCTCGCACCCGGCAAGATCAACCTGTGTCTGTTTCTGGGGGAGACCCGGGATGACGGGCGCCACCGCCTGGTGACGCTGTTCCAGTCGGTGTCGCTCGCGGATGAGCTGACGCTCTCGACGGTGCAGTCGGGCCCCGACGCCGTCGTCTGCTCCGGCGTCGAGGAGCCGAATCTCGTCTCGCGCGCGATCGAGGGCCTGCGGGCACGCGGTTGGGACGGCCCGCGGGTGCGGATCGAGATCGTCAAGCGCATCCCGGTCGCGGCCGGGATGGGCGGGGGCTCCGCTGACGCCGCCTGTGCGCTGCGGCTGGCGATGGAGCTGGCACCCGGGCGTCCCGAGGAGGTGGCGGCGCTCGCGGCGTCGCTCGGCGCCGACGTTCCGAGCCAGCTCGTGCCGGGGGTCGCACTCGGCACCGGTGCCGGGGAGCTGGTCGAGCCGTTCGGGCCGCTGGAGCCGCACGGAGTCGTGATCGTCCCGCAGGCGGTCGCGCTCGCGACGCCGGAGGTCTACCGCGAGGCCGACCGGCTCCGTCTCGCGCGCGGTGCGGCTGACCTCGACGCGCGCTACGGGGAGTTGGTGGCGGCGCTGCGCCCGGGTGCCCGGCTGCCGGACTCGCTGCTCGTCAACGATCTCGCGCCCGCGGCGGAGTCGCTGTGCCCGGCGATCGCGGACGCGCTCGAGGCGGTGCGCGGCTCCGGTGCGGATCACGTGCTCGTGTGCGGCTCGGGGCCGACCGTGGCCGGTATCTTCTGGGGAGCTGAAGGCGCCGTCCGTGCGGCCACCGCGGCGGCGTCGCTGGCCGAGCGCTTCGCGGGAGCGACATCCGCGACGCCCGTCGGCGTGGACTTCGGAATGCCGGTGTTTGCGTAGAGCGGCACGTCCGTGCCGCTAGCCTCATCGGGGCCGTCGGGCACAATTCACGTCGAGCACGTCATGAGCAACCAGAACATCACCTACCTCGTCGGAGCCTGCATGGGCGTGCTGGCGCTTGTCGCGTTCAGCATGCTCGTCGTCGTGCCGGCCGTGACCGCCTACCGCAAGGTGTGGCAGCGGGTCGCGGCGGTGATCCTGTCGCTGTACGTGCTCGCCGCACTGGTCGGCGTTGGCGTCCTGGCGGGCGCGCTCGTCGTGTTCGAGTGGCCGCGGCTGTTCTGATGGCGGAGGGTCCGCGAGGGTGACGGACGTGGCTGAAAGCGCTCCCCGCCACGAGGCGAGCCGGTCGACCGAGCCGTCGGCTCCCGATCTGGGCGCGCTCGCGGCGATCACCGATGCGGTCGAAGCCGGCGCGGGGCTCCCTGAGATCCTCCGCGCGGCGGCACGCGCGCTCGACGCGAGCCTGATCCTGATCGACCGTTCGGCCTCGGTGCTGGCAGTGGCCGCGCGCTCGCCCGCGGACGAGCGCTCGCTGATGCGCGACGCCGACGACGTGACGACGATCGAGCTGAAGGTCGCCGAGGCGACGGTCGGCCGTCTGCGGATGCGGCTGCGCGAGCGCGCGCCCGATGCGTCGCTGCTCCGGCTCGTCACGACCTTGATCGCCTCCGAGGTCGAGCGCGTGCGCGCGCCCGAGCGTGCCTCCGAGGAGGCGGCGACCTCGTTCCAGCGGGCGGTGCTCGATCGCCGGATCCGCGACCGCGAGGACCTCGTCGCTCGCGGCAAGGAACTGGGGACCGACTTGGCCGGTGGCGGGGCCGTCGTCGTGGTCAGGGCGCACCCCCGCAACCCGACCGAGGACGACTGGCGCCGGCGGCTGCTGGCGGTGGCGGGGCGCGGCGCGCGCTCGATCGCGCCCGGCTCGATCGCCGCGCCCACGGAGG
>Ga0335069_10004841_pt1 | contig 19857 bp, 12 predicted proteins | sample Lox_Sample_11_FD_206714 | JGI IMG/M metagenome (GOLD analysis project Ga0335069, IMG submission 206714) | Soil microbial communities from Loxahatchee National Wildlife Refuge, Florida, United States - Lox_Sample_1.1 | ecosystem: Environmental > Terrestrial > Soil > Wetlands | place: USA... | reverse complement strand
TCGGCGGGCTCTATGGGGGCGGTATCGCGTATGAGATCAGCCCCAGCTTCGATATTCGCGCTGAATACCGGGGATTCGTCACCAAGGTGCCGACCTTCGGCAACAAGCAGTTCACGACGAACAAGTGGTACAACATCTACAACCCGGTGATTGGCGTGGCATACCACTTCTAGACAGCGGGTTTCCGGTTTTGCGGATAGGGCGGCTTGATGCCGCCCTTGATGTTTTTTCACTCATTGCGATGGTCGGTCTGCGCGGCCATGTTCTGGGTGTGGCCGTTTGTGGCGCCAACCGTAGACCAAGGGGCCACCCCTCCCCTCCCCCTTTCTGGAGCCAAATTCCTCTCACAAAAGGAGTTAGTTATTGAGACTTCCGCCAAATCACTCTTATCGTTTGACTTACGCGTATATTCCTCCCAGGAAATGATTTATGGGAAGCTTTTTCCAAGTCTAGCCCTTCTTGTGGGCAATAGTATGACTTGTTCGAAACCGCTTTCCTTTGCTGTCCTCAGCGCACGTCGCACGTCGACGGCCGTCCCCCGCTCCGGCGGCCCGATCCGATGCCCGTCAGACAGCGAGCACCGCAGACCCCGATAAACGATTCTGCTCCTCAAGCGTGGAATTATCTGCAAGCAACGCCTGCGACCCTAGTCCGCAGGCGCACCGACCTGTTCTGAACTCCGCGCGACCCCGGTGGACAGACCAAACCGCTCATGAAGTACGCACAAGCTGACCATAAACATCAGCACCTGGTCGTAGGCCGTCCTTGCGCCGACATCCATCTGGGGGAGCCTGTCGAGCAGAGCCACTGTCTCTTTCTGGTCAAAGAAGGGAATGGAGCGCAGTGTCTCACCGCGCAGCATGTCCTGCACGAAGGTCTGAAATGAGTCATCCGGGTTGAGGGTTGCGGGCGGGCTGAGGAACGGATGCTTCTGCCGCCGGTACACCGTGTCGGTAATGACGTCTTTGACCGCCTCACGAAGAACGAACTTCTCCGTCATTCCACGGACCTTTTGATTCACGGGTTGGCTCGCGATGAGTTCAACCACCTTGTGATCGAGAAAGGGCACACGGCCCTCGATGGAGTGTCCCATCTCCATGCGGTCGCCGAGCATGGTGAGGATGTACCCGGCCATGACGGTTTTTGACCAGAGGTAGAGCGACTGATTCAGGGGATCGCGTCCACGGAGTTGCCGCAGCACGTCAGTATCGTCGAGGATGTTGTACTCCCCTTCGCGATGACCGTACTTTTGCTGAAACGACTCGGCCAACAAGGGCCGCAGCTTGACGGCGCGCGACGAAAAAGTCTCAATCCAGGAGGGCACGTAACCGAGCACTCGTTTGACCGCGTCCAGATTGCCGATCTCGCCGTCGGGCAGAAGCAGTCCGCGGCTGACCGTGTTGTGTTCGTCGAGCCAGCGAAGCAATTGGCTGATCGCTTCCGGATCCTGTCCCTCGCGGTTGTAGAGCAGCATGTCGCGGCGGAAATGCGGATACCCCCCTAGGATTTCGTCTGAGCCCTCGCCAGTGATCACGACTTTGTAGCCAGCATCGCGCACCGCTCGGCTCAGGAGATACTTCGCGACACCGTGGGCGTTTACGCAGGGCGATTCGGCTTGCGCGATCGCGTCGGCAAAGGCATCAGCCAGGTGTCTCTGTCCTATCGGTATGGGATAAAACTCGGCGTTTGTCTTCTGCGCCATCTCCCGCGCAATGGGACCCTCGTCATAGGCGACATCTTCGAAGGTGAGGGTGAAGGCCTTGATCGGGTCCGGATGATGGCGCGCGGCGAGTCCCAACACCGAACAGGAGTCGAGTCCGCCGCTCAGGTAGACCCCCACGGGTACATCCGCGCGAAGGCGAATGCGCACCGCATCCTCGAGTACTTCGCGAAACTCCGCAGCATAATCGACGTCGCTTCGCCCCGAAGGCGCTGCCTCCTTAATTGGGTAGTTGAAGTCCCAATACTGGTTGAGCTGGAAATGCTTCTCCGTGGCCAGGATGTAGTAACCGGGCGGAACCTGCAGGACTCCGTCATAAAGAGTGCGCATTTGGTGCGCGCCGAATGATATGGAGTGGTAGACGCTTTCATCGTCCCAGAGGGCGGGCACTCCGGCTGCGAAAAGAGCTTTGACCTCAGAGGCAAGATAGAGCGCGTCCTCGTGCCATGCAAAAAAGAGCGGCTTGATGCCGAAGCGGTCTCGCGCCGCGAATAGCCTGCGCCGATTTTCGTCCCACAAGACCAGAGCGAATTCTCCACGCAGGTGTTCGAGGCAGTGCACGCCGAAATCCTCATAGAGGTGGAGGGCGATTTCGCTGTCGGACTTTGTGCTTAACCGGTGGCCGCGATCCTTAAGCTGGTTCTGAATTGTTTCGTACTCGTAGAATTCGCCATTTACGACGATTCGAGTGCGGCTATCCTCGCTGGCAATCGGCTGGTCGCCGGTGGTCAGGTCAATGATGCTGAGGCGCGTGTGCCCCAGCCCGACGTTCCTATCCGACGATATCCATTGCCGCCGGCCATCGGGTCCGCGATGGTAGAGCGAGCGCGTTGCACGATCGAGCATTGCAGGCGATACCGGCTCGCGGCGTGAGAACACTCCGACAATTCCACACATAGGTCTTACCTTGCCAAATCAGATTTTGCGCACTTGGTTTCCATGCAGGATGGGGAATGGATGGAAACGCGGGACGATTATTCCATCGCGATGGCTCTTCCGGCCAGACAAAAAGAGATTGAATAGTGAGCAAGTCCACGCGGGATAACGAGAAAGAGCAACCGCAGGTTGGGGTCGTGATATCCCGAGCTCCAGAATCGACTCCCGGGGCATCCGTTTTCAGACGTAGAACTCACGGCCCGAGAAATCCGGGCTGCCCCTCTCGGAATTGTTTTAGCGGGAAGTTAAAGACCCGCTCACCGCGACAAGGCCTGCGATGAACGGGGCACGCAGACTATGAATGCGGCGACCGTCGGGGAGTTCAAGAGGCTTCCTGGTAGCGGCCGAGCTCCTTGATCATGGCGCAGTGGGGTCTAAGGGCCTGCGCCGCCTGGTCTCCTTCTGCGGCGGAGTGGAGCTGGCAGTCCACATAGAAGATGTACTCCCATGGCTTGCCGTGGACAGGGCGCGACTCGATCTTGGTCAGGTTGGTCCCCATCTTTGAGAGTTCGCTGAGCGCAGCGACGAGGGAGCCGGGCCGGTTCTCGACGGAGAAGGCAAGGCTGATCTTGTTGGCCGCCGGGTCAGGCTGCGCGTCGGGACGGCGGAGCACAAGAAAAAAGCGAGTGTAATTCTCGGGGTTGTCTTCGATGCCGCCGGCAAGGATTTCGGCGCCGTAGTAGTGCGCCGCAGCCTCGCTGGCAATGGCAGCGGAGTGGCGATCGTGCTGCTCGACGAGCTGCTTGACGCTGCCGGCTGTGTCGTAGAAGGCGACAGACTTCATGCTCGCGTGTTCCGCGAGAAAGTGCCTGCACTGGGCCAGGGCTACGGGATGCGAGAGTACGCGGTCGATGTCGTCGATCGATGCGCCGGGGACAGCAATGAGATTGTGCCGGATACGCAGCCGCGTTTCGCGAACGACCGTGACATCGTGGTTGAGCAGCAGATCAAAATGCTCGAGCACAGACCCAGCAAGGCTGTTTTCGATGGGAATGACGGCTGCGTCCACGTCCTCCCCGGCGAGAGCCTGAAACACATCAGCCGAGAGCGAGCACGGAACAATGACCGCGTTGGCGACGAGCTTGAGTGCAGCTTCGTGGCTGAAGGAACCGGGTTCTCCCTGAATGGCAACTCTCATGGTCGTTGGCAACCTGCTCGCACCATATTAAAAGAACGAGGGGCAGGGAGCTTGGAGCGGGAACAGCGAACGAGTGAGGAGGTGAAAGAGCGGAGAATTGCTGGAGAATAAGTGACTACTTCCTCAGCCAGATGTCTGTGGCTACGAAAGCGAGGAAGACCATGGCAATGACGCCGTTCATGGTGAAGAAGGCGGCGTTGAGACGACGAAGGTCGCCTGGGGAGACGATGGAGTGCTCATAGGTCAATAGAAGTCCCGCGGCGGCGATTCCGAGCCATCCGGCGACGCCGAAGTTGAAGAGCCGTCCGAACCAGACGAGCAGCGCCAGCATGGAAAGGTGCATGATGCGCGTGGCCCAGAATGCAGCAGGAATTCCGATCGCTCGCGGGAGGCTGTGGAGTCCGGCGGTGCGGTCATGCTCAAAATCCTGGCAGGCATAGAGCACGTCAAATCCGCCGACCCAGAGCGTTACCGCAGCCGTAAGAACGAGGATGCGCGGGTCGAGGCTGCCGCGAACCGCGATCCAGGCAGCCGCCGGCGCGATGCCAAGCGCGAAGCCGAGGACAAAGTGCGACCAGCGCGTGACGCGCTTCATGTAGCTGTACCCGAGAAGAACGGCGAGGGCAAAGGGGGAGAGGTATAGGGTGAGGCGATTGAGCTCAGCCGATGCAAGGATGAATCCCAGAGCCATAAGGGCGGTGAAGCCGAGGACGAACTGGCGGGTCAGCAGGCCAGCGGGGATCGCGCGTGATCGAGTGCGAGGGTTTGCGGCGTCGAGGTCCGCGTCGGCCCAGCGATTGAACGCCATGGCACATGAGCGCGCGGTTACCATGGCCACAAGAATCCAGGCAAGGGTGCGACCTGCGGGTACGCCGCGGGCCGCGAGCAGCGTTGCGGTGAGAGCAAAAGGGAGCGCGAAGATGGAGTGCTCCCACTTGATCATCTCCATTGTCGTGCGGGTTTTTGCAAGCAAGCCCATTGCGCTCAGCACCTACCCTGAGTGTAGCGGAGCGCACGTTTGCAACGCGAAGTGGAGCCAGGGTTGCGCTAGCGCTGCGCCTGACCAGCGGACTTTTCGGCGGGCTGACCAGCAACCTCGATGTAGTTCTTCACGCTGAAGACGCCCGGCACGCCGTTGGCGCGAAGGCCTGCGACATCTTTGTCTGCCTGCGAATCCACAACGCCATAGAGTTCCACGTGTCCGTTCTGCACGGAGATTCGGATGGGCTTTGCGGGATCGATGGCGTACTTATTCAGTGTGGGATAGCCATAGACCGCTCGTGCCACCGCCAGGCGAGTCTGATCATCCATAATCGAAACCGGATCGACCTCGATCTCATCGATCACGTCCTTGACACCGGGGTAAGTAGATACGAGCGCCAGCGCCGAATCCTTATCGACGTAAGTGCGAGCGTGGCCACCCACCGTCACGACACCGTTTTCGACGCGGAGGGTGAGCGCATTGAAGACGTTGCCATATCCGACCCGGTCATACGCGAGACTCTCGCTAAGCTTGGCCTTCAGCTCGCTATCGGGAACGTTGGGTCCGGCAACCTCGATCTGATTACGCACTGCAGAGACACCCTTAGCCTTGTTGACACGATTCTCGGCGTCCTGCTTGTATTCATAGAGGCTGACGGTGCCGGTGAGGGTGGCGATTCCATCACTCACGGAGACCTTCACGTCCTTGAACCGCGATTTATTCAATTTTGCGGCCGCAGCGCTTTGAGCGTCGTCCTGAAACGCCGGAGATCCGAATGGGTTTGCCCGCGCAAAAGAGGCCTCCGGAAGGCTGAAAAGTGAGCCCACAAGCGTCACCGCAAAAAGTGCGGCGGGCAATCGACGCATTCTGGTTCTCATGGCTAACTCCTTTCGAAACTGTGAGAGAAACAGCGACTGCCGACCGGAAGCGGCAGCCTCCCAGTTTGTATAGACACGGATGCAGAACAAAGGTTTCAGGATTACTCGTGCGCGGCAATCGAACTATCTGAAGCGGCGGGTTGCCTTGATGACCATGGAAAATACACCCGATTCGTCTCGAACGACCACGAGAGACACATGGCGGTTGATGGCAATATCTGCCTGGAGCAGTTGCTGTTGTGTTGTGTCGACGTTTGTAGCGTAGGTCAGGGTGAGATTCTTGCCGAGCTGTTCTTCAACCGTGATGCGCGCGGTGGAGTTTCCGAGGACGCTAAGGTGATTGGGGTCGACCTTGACCGAACCAACACCAAAGAGTCTCTGGACACGGCTGCTCACGGTCGCGTTGAGCGCACCGCCGAGAAGAGCGTCGGTGGTAGGATTCGATGCCAATTGCTCCTGCTGCTGCGTATACAGGCGCTGCTGGTCCTGGGTTCGGCCGAGCGCGAGCAAAGCGACCACGTCGGATTCCGGCAATGGCGGGTCGCTGCGATAACTCACATTCATCTGATCGATCGACCCGTGGAGACCAAGCGTAATGTCGTAGTCCTGGACGCGAGCGGTGGCGTTGAGATCGATGGCCGGACGGATGCGAACAGGATTCGTGAAGGTGATCTCGCCTCGCTGCAACTCGTAGCGGGTTCCCGCAATGGTCGCGTTTCCCTCGGTGATCGACACGCGACCGAGGAGTGAAGGAGAAGCGACCGTGCCGCGCAGGCGCAAGTCCACATCGCCGGCGAGCTTTGCATAGGCGTTCTGGAAATTCAGCTGTGGCGACGACTGAACGTGCACATCGAGCCGTACGTGGTTAGAGGGTGCACTGGCCGGAACAATCGGCTGTGCTTTGCTGGTCTGCGATGCGAGTGCGACAACGTCCATGTCAGAACTGACGGAGAAGCGCGTGATCATCACATTGCCGCTGAGGAGGAGATTGTTCTGCGGACCCTGGAGCTGGAGTGCGATGTCAGCAGCTGAACTGACGCCCTGCGGATACCGGATGCGAATGCTCTTGCCGGTGAGCGACAGATCGGCATAGAGCCCACGCCGATAGGCGAGGTATCCGGAGACGCTCAGAAGGCCGCCGCCACTCATTGCGGTAAGCGACTTGACTTCAAGGCGGTCGCGGTTGAACTCGAGTGTTCCACGAAGCTGGCTGAGGCTGTTGGGAAGATCTTCAAGCGCGAGGGATGCATTTTCGAAGTCGACGCGGCCCGAAAGGTTGGGGTTGCTCAATGGACCATGCGCCTCAACCTTGAATGTGGTGGTGCCGCTTGCGGTCAGATCAGGATCGATAGTCTCAGCGAGCCTGAGGTTGATGGAGCCGCTAGCGGCAAAATCAAGCTGGCGCTTTTGATCGATGCCGAGCGTGCCACGCATCTGCATGTCGGTCTCTTCTCCGGTGATGTGTACCGGATCGAGACTGATCTTCGAATTGGCAAGAGTTGCGTGAACGGCACCCTGGCTCTGAAGATGCACGCCCGCAATGGTCATTGCGAGCTCAGCGAGATGGGCCTCGCCATGAAGTTCCTGCGGCCGCGCGAGCGGCCCTTGCAACGAAAGTGTCCCAGCCAATGCTGAATCGCCGGTGAGGCTGGTGATATGAGCAAAGCGGAGCAACGACGCGATGTTGAAGCGCGAGAAGATCAGAGAAACCTGAGTCTCCCTGTCGCTGTTCAGGGCGGTCTGGCCATGGGCTGAGAATTCAGCTGCCTCGAGACGCGTGGCGATGTCGTAAACGAGGGCCTGTTTCTCGGTGTGCGCCTGAATACTGACGTCGCCGAATCGCTCGCCACCGATTCCGAGATCTGCCAAGGTTGCTTTGAATTCCAGATGGGGGTCTTCAGACGTGCCGGAACCGGAGACGGTGAAACCAAGCTTGCCGCTGAGCTGCGCGCCGGCGTCATGTAGGCGATGGAGCCTGGCGATGTCGATTGCATCGGCCTTACCATCCAGCTCGAAGCGTCTGGAGCGCAGATCGTAGGACCCGGAGGCCGTGGCTTTGCCAGCCACGTCGGTCAGACTGAGTGAAGCCACATGGACGACCTGTCCGGTAATCCTGCCCTCAGCACGTATTGAAGCCACCGGCTCGTCCTCGACCGTTGCTCTGTCCACTTGAATCCAGCCGACTCCATCCAGAGTTGCGGCGGGGCCTTCGGCGCTGATCTGGGCGCTGAGAATGCCGGTAAGCGGAAGCCGCTGCGGGAGGAAGGGTTGCAGATCATCGATGTTCACGTTTGAAGCGTGAAGGCGGGCGTGAACAAGCGAATTTGAGTCAAAGTGCGGTTGCCTCGGCGCCACGGGTGCGCTCGCAGCCAGGGAGCCTTCGAGATTGATGAAAGCGTCGCCATGGCGAAGCTGGCCTCGTTCAACGGTGATGCGGGCGGCGGAGTAGCTTCCCGTCGCTTCGAGCAGGTCCCAGTGGACCATGTGCACATGATCCGGGTCTTCCGGCGTGGGAATTTCGACCGACAAGTTGGTGGCCTGGAAGGTTCCGGCGATGTGGGGATCTACAAGAGACCCGGTCCAGTTGCCGTGAAAATCCGCCTGCCCACCAAGTGATATTGGCAAGGCCTCGGTTCCAGCTTTTCCATTCCGCCTCAGGCCGAGATCTCGAAACAGGGTGTTGAACTCACCGAGATCGTGCGAATTGAAGTCGATGACGATGCCGGTTGGGCTCGTCACGGGGTAAGCGCCGAGATGGCCGTGTGCGACAACCTGGCTTTGGGGCAGATCCACTTCAAGCCGGCGGAGATCGACCGCTCCGTCGCGCTGGGTATAGGTCGCGTCGACGGCGCCAGTCGCGGGGGATTCACCGGGGCGATATTCTCCGTTGCCGGTGAGGTTGAATCGCGCAGTCACAGAAAGGGTTTTTACATCGCCATTGCTCCACGTGGCAGTGGACGGACCGTTGAGAAGCGTGCCAAAGCCCAGGCGTTGATAGGGCGGCAGACTGACGAGGTCGAGAACCGTATCGAGCGTCACGTTCCTGAAGAGCGCGTTGACCTTGCCGTTGGTGTGCAGATCCGTAGAGATCGGCGGTGCCGGGGGAGCGGGAGGCGGAGTGGCTGCACGGGATGAGAGCTTTTTGCGGAGGCTCTTCTTCTCCGGAGTTGGTGCGGCAGCCTGCAAAACCGGGCCGCCGGAGAGCGGGGCGATCCAGTGGTCGAGCAGGACTTCGCCCTGCATCTCTCCGCCTTGCTGGAGTCGCACGGTCACGGATGTAATCAGCAACCGCTCCGGGTCAGCGTGCACCTTCGCATCGAGCCTGACGCCGCGCGCATTCACCCCGGTTCCGGTATAGGCGGCACCCTCGGCGTGGACGGTTCCATCAACCCCAAATAGTGACTGTTCACCTTCCGCGGCGAGATCAAGACGGGCGATGCCCTCGGGTGTGTTCGGGTAGCCCAGGACCGGGTCCGCGAGGCGCAGATCCAGTTCGCCTATGATGTTCGCATTCCATCGCGGACGATTGAAGTCAGTGAGCTGACCGGAGATGTTGAGCACGCGATCCGGCTGGCCCTCGGCGTACGCCGTCACTTTCAACGAACGGAGAAAGGCCGCGTTGCGCGTCAAGTCGAGTGTGGCCTGCACATAGCCCTGGATCGGCGTCGCGGCGGGATGGGATGCGGGACCGCGGACAAGGCGAAGGTCGTGCGCGCCGGTCTCGATGCGATAGCTCTCAGGATTGCCAGCCTTGGGCGCGACGTAGGCAATGCGCAGGGAAACGTCGCTTGCGGTGAAGTCGAATGGAATGCGCCGATCCTGAAAGTCGAATTCAGCGGCACGGTTGTCGTAGTCGAAGACACCACGTTCGACCGAGATTCTGCCGGCCTGCAAATCGAAGAGGGTATCAAGCGGGTGCAGGTTCGAGCTGGCCTTCTTATGCGGATGAGGCTGGTTCGTTGAGCCGTCGGGATAAACGATGAGGTGGATCTGCGGGCCCAGGACGTCGAGGCTGCGCAGAATGACTCTCGGGCTCCAGAAACCGAGGATGCTTACTTGAGCGCGCAGGCTTTCGAGTTGTGCGTAGGGAGCTTCGGTTTTTGCTTCAAGGCCGTGGATCACAATTCCATTTGCTTCGGCCTGGAGACTGAGGAGCTTCCAATGGAACGAGGCGATCTCGGCACGCCCCCCAGTTGCCGTTTCGATGCGTGCCAGAAGCCGCCTGCGCACCAGGTTTTCGAAACTCGATGAGCTTGCCCAGACAAAGAGGCCGATGAGCGCGGCGATGCACAGAACGAGAAGCCCGGAACCGGTCCAGAGCACGTGGCGCAAATAGCGACGGCGCGCACTGCGGGGCTCTTCGGGTTGTGGAGACGTCACCACAGGCGAAATTTGATCTACGCCGCTCATGGAGTTGCCGCTCCCGGCTTGCTACTTCGGGGTGCGGGAAGCGGTGCATCCAACCCAGAAATCTGATCAACGTGGGTCGTCGCTGGGCCTGCTGCCGAGCTTCCCGAATTCTTTTCCGGCGTCTTAGGCGGGGCCAGTGATGGATCGAGGACTTCGACCTCGCCCTGTTTCTCCAAGTTGTCGAGCCAATCATCGAAGAGTTCGTTGACCTCCTGCTGCAGCAGGATTTCTTCGATGCGCGGAGAGACTTGATCGAGTGGAGGAGGAGCCTGGCCGGGAGGATAGAGCGGCACGAGTTTTTCGCGATAGTAGGCTTCAATTTCCTCGGGCGAGATCCGAATCCCCTGGCGGAAGCGCATTTCAATGAACCGGAGAATCTCCAGGCGATTGCGGAGAAAGGCGTTAACGCGTTCGGGTGTCAATCCGTGGCTATCAAGGAATGCTTTCCAGCCATCCTCCGAACTGCAGTTGGCCTGCACGCATGCAGGCAGCTCCGTCCGCATGTCCTGCAGCCGAGCAGCGACCTCTTCGTTGGTCGGCTTGACCGTCTCGATGTCTTCATCGTGGATCTGCTGTTGGATGAGGGCCCTGCTGATGAGTCGTTGAAGTGCCTGCTGCGGGGTCTCGCTCTGGCCGGCACGACTGGGATCGAGAACTGCCAGCCTGAATTCGTCTTCGAGGTCGCTTTGGAGGATGGCCTGACGGTTTACGACGGCAACGATGCGGTCGAGCGTCACCGGTGAGCCGCTGCCGGGCGTCTGCGCACCAACCGAGACGAGAGCGATCGCAAACAGTGGCGCTGCAAGAAATGCGTGCCGGCGATTGCGGAGTGGCAGCTCTATGCGGATTGTGTCCAGGTCAAACATCAGAAGGTCTGCCCCAGGCTGAAGAAGAAGTTGAAGTGGCTCGACTGGCCGACATGGGGATCGGAGTACGGATCGGGGAGCGAGTAGTTGATGTTCACTGGATAGATGGGCGGATTGAGGTTGTAGCTGAAATCAAGGCGAATCGGCCCCACGGGCGTATGGTAGCGCATGCCCAGCCCCGCGGCATGGGAGAAGTAGTTGAAGCTGCACAGTCCCTGATGCCCGGTCGATGTGATCGGTCCGGCGGGGACATAGCTGTCCGGATCGCCCACCGTCGCGACGATCTTGCATTTGTCGCGGTCCGGCTGCTCGATGCGCAAGGCGCTGGCCCACGCGTCGCCGGCATTGGTAAACACATTCCCCATGTCTTCGAAGAGGACGAAGCTGATGGTATCGCCGAAGAACGGGAGGACAGGCGGGGGCAGACGCAGCTCGGTGCTGTTGACGAGTGCGCCGGCGCCACCGATGGGAAATCCGGTCTCAGGATCGCGCGGTCCGGCCGCGTTGATTGAAAACCCGCGATGCGAAATGGCGCCGCCGCCGTATTCTCGCTCGGGGAGGGGAATGAGCATGCCTTCGGGGGCACCGAAGGCCCGCTCCTGCCCATAGCGTGTGTTGCGAGCAACGACGAGCCTGTTCTTGTTGAATCCGTAGTAGCTGGAGTTTGTGAGATCGAGGCGGTTGAAGTGAGCCTCGGCTCCGGATGGTCCGTTGGAATTGAACTCCTGAAAGCTGGAGTAGGTGCCGCGGTGCGAGTCGATTGGTGAGTCGCGCGTGTCGCGCACCCAGGTGACGCCGGGTCCGGCGACTCGCACGGCGGCAGCCAGCGGGGCGATCTCGCTCGGGCCCACCTGAAGGCTCTCCTCATTCACTTTGACGCGGCGGAAATTGTAGTCGTAGATCATGGTGTTGGCTTTCGATAGAAATGATCCCGGCTGCGTAAAGTGCTGCGTCCACCGAAATGCGGCCTCCAGCTTTGACGAGACATAGGTGGTAACGTCCTGACTGCTGGCATAGCCGCCCGAGAAAGCAAATCCAAAGTCGCGGTTGCCGTAGAAATGCGGATTCTGAAAGAGAAGGTTGATGTTCTGTTCCAGCAGGCCGTAGGTGGTCCGAATGGAGGCGGATTGCTCGCGGCCCCAAAGATTGTTGCGCGTGAGATCGAAGACCACGCGAGGGCTGATCCCGGTTTTTCCGTTAGGAGTGCAACTCGCGCCAGCGTTTGAGATACCGGCGCAGTTGTTTTGCGGAGTGCCGGTCTGGGCCTCAAATCCAATGCCGTATGTCATGGTCCACCGGCGCGCCTCGGTAGCCTGGAGCAGCACGGTTTTGTAGAGTTCGCCCCCGTTTGGATTCTGAACGGCCGTGTTGACTTCATTGAACAGGGCGAAGTCGTACAGGTTTCGCTGGGTCTCGGCGAGGGCCGACAGATTCAGCGGATCGCCGGGGTGCAGCGTGATTGCGCGGACAACCGTGTCTGGGCGGGTGTAGTTCAGACCGGTGACGAGCACCTTGCGCACGAAGACCTGCTGGCCTTCAAAGATGTGAAAGACCACATCGACCTTGGCGGGATCTGCGGCCTCAGTCTGCTGCTCAACCTCGATGCGCACCTGGTCAAATCCACGACTGAGGTAATCCGTCAGCAGGGCATCGCGATCGCCAACGAGGTTCTGCGGCGAGAAGAGCTGCCCGGGAGCTGTATTCATCAGCGCACGGAGCTTGTCGGAGTCGGACTTTACCACGCCGTCCATTTTGAGCTCGCCTACGCGCTGTTGCCTTCCTTCGTCAATGTGGTAAATGACGGTCAACGGTTGCGCCGTCTGCGAGAATACCTGTCCTGGCGCCGCGGTCCGGACATCGCCGGCAAGTGTCTCCGGCGTGACCTTGACCTCGGAGAAGCCGTTGTTCTGGTAGACGCTCTGAAGGGCATTCACGTCGGCCACCACGAGGGCCTGGCTGTAGGTGCCGTGCCGGTCGAATTTGTCGGCGGCGTGCACGCTCAGCAGCTCTTCCAGGGTCGAGGCGTTGAAGTACCTGTTGCCATCGACAGCTACGCGGTCGACGCGTCGCCGTTCTCCGAGCTGAACTGTGTAGGTGATCGACACAACATCGGATTGAGGGCTGTGGTTCAGATGATCTACCTTCACGTCGAAGTAGCCGAGACGCTGAAAGTAGTCGCGCAGTCGCCGGTTTCCCTCGTTGAGAAGGTCTTCGTCGACCGTGCCCTCCTCAAAGACCGGGATGGACCGCTTGAGCCTCTCACCACTGACCTTGGCGCCTTCGACTCTGACCTTCACCACAGGTCCCTTGTTCGCGCTGAACTGGAAGCTGGATCTTTTTAGATCCGGCGAGTAGATCTGGGACACGAGCTTGATCTCGGCTTCCAGTCTCTCCTGCTTCTGGTAGTGCTTCAGAACACCCGTGAGAGCACGATTTGCGGTGTCGTGGTCAATTGTTGAGCCCTCCTTGAGCCGGGCGTGGCGAATGAACTCGTTTAGAGTCATGCCGGGGTCTCCGCTCACCGCAACAGCGCCGACGCGCGCCCGAACTCCCGAATCAACAGTGAAGGCAATGTCGACCGACTGCTCTTCAGGCTGCGGTGAGAGAGCGTAGGTGATTGCCGGCTCGTGATAGCCGTCATCCGCCAGGGCCTGCCGCATCCGCTCGATTGCTCCCTGCAGGCGGTCGTCGGTAAAGCGCGTTCCTGCGTTCAGCCTCGAGGCGCGCTCGAGCTGTGTGTTGACCGTGGCGCCTTTCGCACCCACCACGGTTACTTTGCCGATGAAGATGCGGGGCTTTCCCCGGAACACAAGGGCCACGCCATCACCTTCTCTTGTGGCGACTGCCTCAACCGTCTCAAAGAGACCGGTGGCGTACAACTGGTGAATGCTTCCGGCGAGATTCTCACGGGCAAGGGGTGCCCCAACGGCTTGCGGCAACCGATCCGAGACGCCTTCGAGCCGATCGGCTTCGACCCCCTCAAAGCTGATTTTGCGAACGGGCAGGCCCTGAAGTCCAGTAAACGTGCCAAATCCTGCAAATCGAAGAGAGTTCTTATCTGTTAGAGAATCCGGTGCCGCAATATTGGGAGCTGTTTGCGCGCCACAAACGGCTGTCAAAGCCAAAGCGAGGGTGAGAAAGGCTGTCGAGAGCACTCTGTGCCCGGTCTTTGGGCCGAGCTGCCTTTCCGGCAATGGCTTACCCACTTTCTCTCCCAGAAATTCGCCGGAACAACCCCTCGCCAAGTCATTCTGTCGCATCCAACGAAATAACTTGGGAGCCGCACCCGGTTCTATGCCGCAGCCCATATTTTTCACTGCTGCACCTTATACTAACGAGGAAAGAAGCGTGGCGCAGCATTACTCGATTCAAAGCGCGACTGATCCCCCTCCCGACAAAAGGAAGCGCATGCCCCGAACGAGGTCCCCCAGAAAGACGCCTATAGCATCGAAATCGGAAGCTGGTTCAAGGCCCGTAGCCGCAATTGAGATTCATGAGCCGGCGCAACAGGCTGAGCAATCAACGGCCGCTTTGCCCGACTCGGAGATTCTTGCGCGCGCCCAGGCCGGCGACCACCATGCCTTTGCGCATCTTTATTCTCTGCACAAGAGGCGAATCTACTCACTGTGCCTGCGCATGGTTGGTAATGTGGCGGAAGCGGAAGACCTGACCCAGGAAGCCTTCTTGCAACTGCACCGGAAGATCGCGACGTTCCGCGGTGATTCAGCCTTCTCGACGTGGCTTCACCGCCTTTCGATCAACGTTGTGCTCATGCACCTTCGCAAGAAGGGTCTGCCGCTGACGTCGCTTGACGAGGCGATGGAGCCCTCGTTTGACGACGGTCCAGGGCGGAGCTTCGGCGCTCCCGATCTCTCGCTGACGGGCTCAATCGATCGTCTCGCGCTGGAGCGCGCCGTTGGCGCCCTTCCCGCCGGATACCGTCTGATTTTTGTCCTTCACGACGTAGAAGGGTTTGAGCATAATGAGATAGCCGCCATGCTCGATTGCTCGGTAGGAAACAGCAAGTCGCAGCTTCACAAGGCCCGATTGAAACTTCGTGATGCGTTGCGCATCTCACTTCGGCAGGGGGGGCGCGGATGAATCACGATCCCAAGTCGATGAGTTGCCAGGAATTTCAGGAGCAACTCCCTGATCTGATCGGCTCCGGAGCAGACCTTGCGAGCCACCCCCATCTCCAGAGTTGTGATCTTTGCCGGGCCCTTCTCCATGACCTCGAGACCATTGCTGAGGCGGCGCGACAACTCTTTCCAATCCAGCAGCCAGAAGACGCATTGTGGGATCGCATCGAGTCAGCAATCCGAAAAGAAGAGGGAAGCCAGCCAGAGGCGGAGTAAGAAGCGCGCAAGCGGCCCATTCTGAGCAACGGCCGCAGCCCGGCGCTGAAACGGGCCGGTCCGGTTCATTTCTCAGGCGATTCAGCCGATAAGACAGTCGAAGATTCCGGTGCCGGCAGGTTCTTTGCAGGTTGCGCAGGTGAGACGGCTATCACCGGAACCCCGTGGCGTAAGCCCTCGTATCATCAACGCATTGGTGATGGCGCCGGCGGTCATGGGCTGCAGGCGACTTTCCTGCAACTTTTCTATGGCTTGCGCTGTCTAATGTAGGAAAGTTGATAAGAGGACACTCAATGGCAAATCAACCTTCCATTCTCCCCCCGGAAAACAATCTCGGAAGAGGTAGTTCGGGTCCGCGCCGCATCCCGGTTTTGCCGGTTCGTGATACCGTTTTGTTCCCTCATGCTGTTCTCCCGCTTACGGTTGGCCGGGAGAGCTCCATCCAGTTGATTGAGTCGCTTGCAGACGAACGGTCCATCGTAGTTGCTGCGCAACTTGACCCGCGGCAGGATACCCCGAAGCCCACCGACCTGCACAACGTAGGCACTCTGGCGACAGTGCACAAGATTGTGCGCATGCCGAACCAGAGCCGGTTTGTTTTCACGGAGGGAGTAGAGCGGGTTCGCGTGCGTCGCTATGTCCAGACAGAGCCGTTCATGGTGGCTGAGATCGAGACACTCGAAGATACAGAAGCCGAGCAGACTGCGAGCGTGGAGGCGCTGGTTAGGAACGTAGTCGGCCAGTTCCAGCAGATCGTGTCGGAGTCTGCGACGCTGTCGGATGAGTTGCGGACAATTGCCGGCAACATCGAGGATCCGAGTCGGCTCGTGGACTTTGTTTCGTCATCGCTTCCGTTCTTGACGACAGATGAGAAGCAGCAGCTCCTGGAGACGCCGAGCGTTCCCGCGCGGCTCGAACTGCTCACCAAGCACCTGGCCAAGGAGCTTGAGGTGCAACAACTACGGAGCAAGATCCAGAGCGAGGTGCAGGATCAGGTGCAGCAGTCGCAGCGCGACTATTATCTGCGCGAGCAGATGAAGGCCATTCAAAAGGAACTTGGAGAGCAGGACGAGGGCCAGCGCGAGATCGAGGAGCTCCGCAAAAAGATCGAAGATGCGGGGATGCCCGAGGAGGTGAAGAAGGAAGCCATGAAGGAGCTGACGCGTCTGTCGCGGATGTCTCCCATGGCCGCAGATTATTCGCTGACGCGGAATTACATTGAATGGCTGGCAGTACTTCCGTGGTCGAAGAGCTCGGGCACAAAGATCGACATTGGCAAGGCGCGGGAGATTCTGGATGAGGATCACTACGAACTGAAGAAGGTTAAGGATCGCATTCTGGACTATCTGAGCGTGCTCGAACTGAAGCCGGACATGAAGGGACCGATTTTGTGCTTCGTCGGGCCTCCCGGCGTGGGCAAGACGAGTCTAGGCCGCTCGATTGCGCGGGCGCTGGGGAGGAAGTTTCAGCGTATCTCGCTCGGCGGCATGCACGACGAGGCCGAGATTCGCGGCCATCGCAGAACGTACATCGGCGCGCTGCCGGGCCAGATTATCCAGAGCATTCGCCGGGCGGAGACAAACGATCCGGTGATCATGCTGGACGAAGTCGACAAGCTTGGGCGCGACTTTCGGGGCGATCCTGCGTCGGCATTGCTCGAGACGCTCGATCCGGAACAGAACAACACGTTCAGAGACAACTATCTCGACGTGCCGTTCGATTTGTCGAAAGTGCTGTTTATCTGCACTGCCAACATGCTCGACACCGTTCCGCCGCCGCTGCAGGATCGCATGGAGATCATTCCTTTGCAGGGCTACAGCGAAGAAGAGAAGGTGCACATCGCGAAGCGATATCTGATTCCCCGCCAGATCAAGGCGAACGGAATTACCACAGAGCAGATCGAGTTTCCCGAGGAAGCGATACGGCATCTCGTGCGGCACTATACGCGTGAGGCTGGAGTGCGAAAACTCGAGCAGGTGATCGGCACTGTTTGCAGGAAAGAAGCGCGTCGCGTGGTCGAAGGCAAGACCGAAAAACTCGAAGTCAACCGCGATGTCCTGAAGGACTTCCTGGGCAACATCCAGGTTCGTGTGGAGACCGAGGTTGCGGAGCGCGTGAAGCGGCCGGGTGTGGCGGTCGGACTGGCATGGACGCCGGCCGGAGGTGACATCCTCTTCATCGAGGCCAACAAGATGAAGGGCAAAGGCGGTTTCACCATGACCGGCCAGATCGGCGAGGTCATGCAGGAGTCGATGCAGGCTGCACTCACATGGGTGCGATCGAACTCCGCGTTTCTGGGGCTGCCGGAGGACTTCAACAAGGAGATCGACCTGCACATTCATGTACCGGCAGGCGCGATCCCCAAGGACGGCCCCTCGGCAGGCGTAACGATGGCCACGGTGCTTGCGTCGCTGTTGACGGATACGCCGGTGCGTCCTCTTACGGCCATGACGGGCGAAATCACCCTCAGCGGCAACGTCCTGCCGGTGGGCGGAATCAAGGAGAAATTCCTTGCGGCCCGTCGAGCGGGCGTGCAGACGATCATCCTCCCGGCAGACAATCGCCAAGACGTGGAAGAAGACCTGACTCCGGAGATGATCGAAGGAGTGTCGATTCACTATGCCAGCCGGATTGAAGATGTACTGGCGATCGCGCTGCCGTTCCTTAACGAACGTCCGGAGGTCACTCCGATCGCTTCCGGGAAGAGCGCCGAGGCCGCGGCATGATTCCAGCGCCTATTCAGATCGAAGGGCCGGCGAACCTGCCGGCCCATTCCGTTTTGGCGGCCGTGTATGGGCTGCCACGCGTTGCGGATTTATGACCTGATACGTCTAACTAGAGCGATTCCAGAATTCCGTGCCCTTGCGGAGATTGTGGCAGGCGTCATTTTCTTGAGGAAAATGCCGCTTCAGAACATTGCTCACCGGACACAGCAACTCTGGAATCGCTGTAGCAGGCGGTATTCTTCTTCTACGATGCATGTGCGCGTTCTCCCCTTTGGCGTTTTGAAGGAGTCGCTCGGAACCGATGCGTTTCTGGTCGAGCTCGAGGGCGGCTCCACGGTCGCGGACCTGGTGGCCCATGTGGGGAAGCGTGTGCCCTTGCGGGGTATTGCCGTGAGCGTGAACGCCGCATATGCCGATGGTGCTCATGTACTGCGTGATGATGATGAGGTCGGGCTTCTGCCACCGGTATCTGGCGGTTCCGGCAGCTCTGCTGATCCAGCGGGTGAGATTCGGCTGACACGCGAGCCAATTGAGGCACAGCGGCTGGTGGCGGCCGCAAAGGATGGCGAGGACGGAGCCGTAGTGGTGTTTGACGGTATCGTGCGGAACAACTCGCGGGGAAAAAAGACGCTCTACCTGGACTACGAAGCGTACGAGGAGATGGCGCTCATGCAGATGGAGGAACTGGCTCGCGAGGCGCGCGGCCGGCTTAACGCGAGGCATGTGACAATCGTGCACCGGCTTGGACGCCTGCATGTTGGCGAGACGAGCGTGCTGATTGTGGTGGCTTCGGCGCACCGCGCGCAGGCCTATGAAGCAAGCCGATGGCTGATCGATACGCTGAAGAAGACCGTACCTATCTGGAAGAAGGAAACGTTTATAGACGGCGCGGTGTGGGCGGATGGAGAACCGTTTCCCGCCGGGTTAGCAGCAGGGGGCACCGATGGCCAGCGGGTATAGCCGGACGCGACAGAAGATAGCCTGCGCCGCGATTGCTGTCAGCGTTTGCGCGCCGGCGCTCCCGATAGCTTCGCAGGATACTCCGTTGCGTATCGACGTGAAGCTGGTTAACGTCTTTGTGAACGTGACCGATGCGAACGGCGCGATTGTGGGCGGACTGACAAAAGAGGATTTCGCTGTGTCTGAAGATGGACGGCTGCAGAAGCTTGCCGTATTTGAGCGCCAATCGGAGCTGCCGCTGAACTTGACGCTGGCCATCGATACGAGCGGGAGCGTCTACAAGGATCGGACCCTGGAGACGGATGCGGCAAGAAAGTTCGTGCATGCCCTGATGCGCCCGCAGGATCAGATGAGCCTGATCGAGTTTGCGACCTATGTGCGCGAAGTGACCTCGTTCACCAACAAGGTTGCGCAGATCGATCGCGGGCTCGAACGGCTGCGCGGGGATTCTGCGACGGCGCTCTACGATGCGATCTACCTTGGATCAAAACAACTGCGCGGGAAGGAAGGGCGGAAGGTGCTGGTGCTGATCTCCGATGGCGGTGATACGGCAAAGGGAATGACGTACGACCAGGCGCTGGAAGAGGCGCTGCGCGACGAGGTGATGATCTACAGCATCATCGACGTGCCGATCGAGGCGAGCGCAGGCCGCGACATTGGCGGGGAGCACGCTTTGATCACCCTTGCCGAGCAGACGGGCGGCAAAAGCTTCTACGCGGACGCGGGTGGACTGGACAAGGCATTTGCGCGGGTCAGCGAAGACCTGAGGACGCAGTACCTGCTTGCTTACTATCCGCACAACCAGGAGCCGGGACGGAATTTCCACAGGCTTGAAGTGACTGTGCCGCGGGCTGGGGACTCATTCAATATCCGCCACAGGACCGGG
>Ga0335069_10004839_pt1 | contig 19860 bp, 16 predicted proteins | sample Lox_Sample_11_FD_206714 | JGI IMG/M metagenome (GOLD analysis project Ga0335069, IMG submission 206714) | Soil microbial communities from Loxahatchee National Wildlife Refuge, Florida, United States - Lox_Sample_1.1 | ecosystem: Environmental > Terrestrial > Soil > Wetlands | place: USA... | reverse complement strand
GTCGAAGGACAGGCCGATATGACCTTCGCTGGCCGACACCGAAGCAAAATAGGAGCTGGTGGTGCCGGCAGGATTCGTGAGGCTGGAAGTCGTGCCCTGGTCGGAGACCATGGCGCTGGCACTCGTGTTGCCGTTCATCGTTTTGCTTGCATTGCTGCTGGGATAGTTGGTATCGCCCGGAGTACAGCCGTAGAGAGCGTTGGTACAGTAACTGCCGCTGACTGCGGCCGAGACGCTGAAGCTGTCAGCGCTGGCAGCCACCGCCGAACACAACACCAACAGATAGAGCCCGATCTTGCGCATGGTTCCCCCACTGCGTCGAAAGACGCGTTTGGTGGGATTGGTGCAATTGATCCTCCAATGTGAAGTTCTCGAATTGCCCCAAATGTCACGGTTTTGTAACGAAGTCGTGAATGTCGCCTCATTTTGTGTGCAATTCTCTGCACAAGGAGGAGGCACTTCTGTTCCCACTCATCGGGCTGGTGGGACGCGGAAGAAGAATGCCCCACTCGACACAACGAGGTGTCGAATGGGGCACCCGATCAAACCGCACACTGTGCTACATGGTACGCGCCGGTTCTTCGGATTTCGCTGCCGTGCGGCCGCGCAGTTCGTGCGCGATCTCGTGCAGCAGGTCTTCCTTCGATTTGTTCGAGTTGGCCTGACGAATGAGTTGTGCGGCCGTCTTGATGGCCGACATCACGACTTTCGCTTTACGCTCGCTCAGTTTGCCCGACAAGATCCCGCGCGTTACGTGTTGCAGCGCGATCTGCACCGACTGCTCGGTTTCGAGGATCGGCAGTTCGTACATTTGATCCTCGGGTGAAACCGTGGTGCGAACACGCAGGTGAAAGCGGCAGTAGCGCTCGCCGGTTAAAGCTGGCTGCGTACACGCGACGCCGTTGTCTTTGATGTGGTCACAAATCTTGCAACTCAAATTTGTGCTCAGTACTGCTGTTTCTGACATTTCTGTACTCATTGTTTTCTCCAAAAAAGTAAAAACACCCTACCCTTCCCATGGAATCAACAACTTACACGGACTTCATACAAAACAAAGAACTTACACTCGCGAAGGTTGCCTCCCTTCTTCAGGGCAAAGAAAAGCCCCACTCAAGCCGAACTTGAATGGGGCGTTTCACGACCGATTTGTCGCGCAGCCGAGGGCGGCTGCGCGCACACGGTCCTTTTATGTGCCTAATTTACTTTCTATTTCCAGAATACAACTTTTCGAGAAATCCAGTGCCAAATCGGCGGGAACTCTATTTTCTTTCTAACGAGTGAGTTAGCGCGATTTTGACAATTTTTGGCTCTTGACATCCGTTTCCCAAAACGGGAAAAGGAGGGAAGTTTCGAGTTTCAAGTTTCGAGTGTTCGGGTAGTGATATCTCCGCGCTTCGCGCATCGACATGACAAAAGAACGCTTCGAGCTTCAAGTTTCTGGTTAAAGGTCCGGGGGCACGAGACCCGCCGAAATCGACAAGTCGCGGACGAAGGCGTCTGCGCTACAAAAGGCGAAGGGACAGGCAAGAATGCCTGTCCCAGATTGCGTGATTCAGTCCACATCTGTGCGGAACTTCGCTCCGCTTGAACGGGCGAGGGCGCCCGTTCCCATACACAGCTAATACGCGACGAACTGGCCGGTGCCGGTGGGGACGCCGCCGGCGACACCTTCCAGACCGGTGTAGACGTTGCGTCCGTAGAAGAACGGCAATCCGAAGTCAAAGGCCGGCGGATTGTCATTGATGCCGGCGAGGTTATCGATGGCTCCTGTGTTGGGCAACTGATCGGCATTGCCCACCTTAATCGTCGAGTTCAGTGTTACGACGCCGTTATCGTCGGTGTTTTGGATCGAGAGGCTCAGACCGCTGCTGGGACAGTAGAAGTCGTTCTGATCCTGGCACTGGATGAGACGCGGATCGTAAGTGGCGTCGAGGAAGTAGTATCCGTTGGAACCGCTGTCGAGGAAGCTGCCCGAGAACGCCTGCTGATTTTGATTCAGCGGTGCAAACAGGGCCGTGAAGGTACCGCCTCCATCGAGAGCGATGATGCGCGAGTTGCTGGGTCCAGCGTTGTTCGACTGCGTGCCGATGCCGAAGACGAGCGAACCGGTCACGGTCGAGCCTTCCGTGGTAACCGACGACAACTGCAGTTGGGTGCCGTTGTTGTCGGTGGCGAACATTGCCACCGGATTTTGCAACTGCTGTGCGTAGGATACCGGGATCATAGTGCAATTGCCGGAGGGGCAACTGTAATAGAGGCCAGGGTTGGCGTTGGACCCGAAGGTATTCAGGGTGCAAGCCAGGCCGCAGTCCTGGCGGAAATTTCCGACGCCGAGAATGGCATACGCCCCGAGGCCGGCGAGGCTGTTGTCGCTTGACGTGCTGCCGGCGACGCAGCTTTGCGGAGCGGTCGTGAAGGCGTTCTGGTCATCCACAATCTGCACGGGGACATTGGAAGCGGTTTCGTTGGTGCCACTGATAGTGATATCGGCGGTCTGGACCGGTCCCCAGGTATAGCCGTCGACGAACTGGTTGCATTCGTAGATGGGATTGCCGCCGGTATCGTTTTCCTGCGTTAACGAGACCGTTGTTTTGGATTTCAGAATGCGGATACCGGAGGAGCCGGTGTCGATCGCGACAAAGGGAATGGTCGCGCAGGTGCTGGTGCCGTGAGTGCAGAGGCTGATGGAAACGAAAGCGGTGTTGGTAGTCCCGCCCTGGAGATCGCTGGGGCCGGCGTTGACGGTAACGGCAGCGACGTTGTTAGCCGCCGGTGTGATGGGATTTCCCCCAGTGCCGGCATTGGTACCGCCGCCGCTGCCACCGCAGGCGGAAAGCAGCGCGAGCGAAGAGGCGGCGAGCACCGCCGCCGCGAAACGATAACGAATGAGGTTTCTCACTTAACGGATCTCCTGTGCGGTGACGTTCGCGGGCGTCAGGCTGGGAACGTAAACGTGTCCACTAAAAGCGCGCTGGTGTCCGCCCATCTGGATGACAAGGTCCGGTTGCGAAATGGAAATGGGATGGCGCCCATTGCGCTGCGCCTTATCCTGCTGCACGAGTTGCGACGCGCGCTGGTAATAGGAGCCGAGAAGCTGTTGCAGGTCGGGACGAACGGGGCCCGACCACGACACGCCGAAGACCTTGCCTTCCGGCGAAACGAATTCGCGGATGGTGGTTCCGGCCGTGCCCAGCATTTCGTGGACGTTGTAATTGGTTTTCTGCGCCACGCGCACACTGGCGCGGAGGTGCTGGGCGTCGGTCTGCACTGAGGCCTCATTGTCGCCGAGACTGGCCGCAGCGGGCAGGGTGAGTAGACACAACACCAGCGCCGCACCGAGGGCCCGCGGCAGGAACAAAGAATGAGACATGGAAATCTCCCGAGTAGCTATATAGGCTAAAACGTTTTGGATGCGCCAAAGTTGCGGAAGGGGACGACAGAAGCAGAGATGACGGGCGGACATGAACATCTGAAACATCTGGTGATCTGATCATCAGGTGAGCTGGTGTGTTCCGGCAATATCCGGCCCTTTCCAAAGGAAGGAAAGGACCGGGCACCCATCTTCTATCTTTCTACTGCCATCGCGACCGCGTTACCACCGCCGAGGCAGAGTGCTGCGATTCCTTTATGTACGTCGCGGCGCATCATTTCATAGAGCAACGTCACGAGCACGCGCGCACCGCTGGCGCCGATCGGATGGCCAAGGGCAACGGCTCCGCCATTGACGTTCACCCGATTGACGTCTAAAGCGAGTTCGCGGGTTACGCCAAGTGCCTGGACGGAAAACGCTTCGTTCAGTTCGTAGAGATCGACTTCTTCGTTCTTCCATCCGGTCTTGCGCCAGATCTGGCGGACGGCGTCCACGGGAGCCATCATCACCCACTTGGGTTCGACTCCGCTGGTGGCTTGCGCGACGATGCGCGCCATCGGAGTGGCGCCGAGTTCCTGCGCCTTGCGGTAGCTGGTGACGACCACAGCGGCCGCTCCGTCGTTTACGCCGGGAGCATTGCCTGCGGTGACGGTGCCATCTTTCTTGAACGCGGGCTTCAGCGCGCGCAGCGATTCGATGAACGCGTCTTCACGCGGCGATTCGTCTTTGTCGATGATCGTCTTGCCTTTTTTAGTTTCGATTTCGACGGGAACGATCTGAGCCTTGAAGCGGCATTCCTTCATCGCGGATACGGCCTTGCGATGCGAGTTGAGCGCGTACTCGTCCTGCTCTTCGCGGGTGATGTGGTACTTCTCGGCGACGTTCTCGCCGGTGATGCCCATGTGGTAGTTGTTGTAGATGTCCCAGAGTCCGTCGTTGATCATCGAGTCGACGACCTGTTGGTTGCCGAGGCGGAAACCTTTGCGAGCGTTGGGCAGAAGATAGGGCGCGTTGGTCATCGATTCCATGCCGCCCGCGACTACGACGTCGGCGTTGCCGGTCTGGATGGCTTGCGCTCCGAGCGCGACGGCCTTCAATCCCGATCCGCAGACTTTGTTGATGGTCATGGCGCCGATTTGCGGCGGGAGTCCGCCAAAGATGGCGGCCTGCCGTGCAGGGTTCTGCCCGAGCCCGGCGGAGACTACGTTGCCCATGATGCATTCGTTGACCTGGTTCAGGTCGATGATGCCGGCGCGCTTGACGGCTTCACGGACGACGATGGCGCCGAGTTGAACGGCGCTGAGATCGGATAGGCCGCCCTGGAATTTGCCGACGGGCGTGCGGCATGCGGAGATGATGACGACATCGTCAGAGTTGTAGGTCATCTTTGTGACTCCTGTTTTGTATGAAAAGACGCTGGGGTGACGCAGACAAGAATGTCTGCGGCTACACATTATATGATGCTGCGGAAGGAGCTTCGATGGAGACTTCTGTTCCTGCACCGCCGGCAGTGGAGCAACGTCCGGCCTACATAGCGCCGTGGTGGCATACGGTGCTGCTGCTGGTGTTTCTGCTGGGATTCTCGGCGCTGGGTTCGGCGGGGCACCAGGGTTTGAATCACACGCTGCGCATGAAGCTGTACGTGAGCACCATTGCGATGGAGTGGTTGCTGGTTTTGTTCATCGTGTGGGGATTGCGGCGGAACAAGCAGACGACGGTGAGCGCGCTGGTCGGTGGGCGATGGACGACAGTGGAAAGTTTTTTGATCGACATCGTCGTCGCATTTGGATTCTGGATCGTGGTGGCGATGGTGCTTGCGGGGATCGGCTTCGCGCTCCACATGGCGGACCTGAGCAAAGTGAAAGACATGGAGCAGCGCATCGGGTCAATGTTGCCCGACGGAAGAACGGAAATCATCACGTGGCTGTGCCTGTGCGCGACCGCGGGGTTCTGCGAAGAAGTGATCTTCCGCGGATATTTCCAGAAACAATTCGGGATTCTGCTGGGATCGGTGTGGGGCGGAATCGCGGTGCAGGCGATGATTTTCGGCGGGTCGCACGCGTATGAAGGATGGCGGCAGATGATCCGCATCGCGGTATTCGGATTTATGTTCGGCGTGCTCGCGTGGTGGCGGAAGAGTTTGCGTCCGGGAATGATGGCGCACTTCGCGCAAGACTCGATTGCGGGATTGATGGGCCGATGGGCGATCGAAAATGCGAACAAGGTGCTGCCGAAGTGACGATCGCGAACGAAAATTCGCGCACGATGACTCCACTTCGTATGAAGAAGGAGTGTGAACCTCTTGATGACACTCCACTTTTCTCTTGACTTCGTTTTTGAATAACTCTATACATTCAAACAATTGCGATGAAGTTGATCGCGACTAAACGAAAGGGAGAATAGATCAATGGCAACCAAGAAAAAGGCAGCGAAGAAAGCCGCGAAGAAGTCCAGCAAGAAAAAGTAGTTTTGGACTTCCGACAAAAACGGGGGACGCGACAAGCGTCCCCCAAATTTTTTGTGCGAACATCCTACCTGTTCTTAATTCCTTCTTAGTTGTCGGTGCTGACCGCAGCCATCTGTGCGATGGTGTAGAGCGGCTCTTCCTGCGCGGGACAGAGATCGCGATACGCGCACCAGGAACACTGAAAACCCGGTCTGGGACTGAATTTTCCTGCCTGAATCGCATCTGCGACTTCCATGATTTTGTGACGCGTAGCCTCTAATTCTTCGGCAGAGCGAGTGGTTTCGACCCCGTCGTTGGTCTCGAGATTGTAGAAGCCGATGCGCTCGGGGATCTCTCCCCATTGTTGCTGCGCGGCGAGCGCGTAGATGGAAAGCTGCAAACTCTTCTCGGCGTCGTCTTCATCTTTGGGCGCGCCCGACTTGTAATCGAGGATCGAGAGGCCACCGCGCGAGGTTCGTTGCGCGAGATCGATGCGCCCCACGACCTTAACGCCACCGACGGTAATCGCGAAAACATGCTCGGTGTCGAGGACATGCGGCACAGGTTCGACGTTACGAAGGTAATGAAAGGCTTCGAGCTGCCGGCGGCCCTGTTCGAGATAGAGCTGCTTCTGGTGTGGGTCGTCGAAGAACGAGATGTCCATCTGCGTGGTGAAGACCTGGAGGAAATCGGTGAGCGTGAGCGGGCGCCCAGCTTTGACGGAATCGTTGAATGCCTTGAGGGCGGTGTGCACGGCGTTGCCAAATTGCATCGCGGGGACGGGCTCTCCGGGAATGTTCCAGTCGGTTTCGATTTTGAAGCGCAGCGGGCAGTCGCTGTAGCTCTGAATGCGCGAGGCGCTGAGCGAGAGCTTCTGCATGTCTCGCGCGGGAGGCAACAGCATCCATTCGCCGACGGGCGAGAAAGCTTCGGGAACTTCGCTGGCGCGAATGTCGAGACGCTGCTCGATGAGGCGAGGTGTCGTGTCTTTGATCAGCGTACGGTCTTGTGCGATATCGCGCATGAAGCCGGAAGGCGCGGCTTCGAGGAAACGGGGCGGCGCGGGCGTCTTCTTGCTGCGGCTGCGCTTGGAGTAAAGAGCGAGGGTATCGCGGGCACGCGTCATGGCGACGTAGAACAGGCGGCGCTCTTCCTGGTTGTGGAGTTCTTTCGCGTCTTCGCTGGCGGCGGTAAGCGAATCGCGCAGGGCCATGGGGAATTCGAAGAGGTCTTCCTTGTAGTTCGCGGGGAAGCTGTTGGTGCAGGCGCGAATGATGAAGACGTGCGGGAATTCGAGTCCCTTGGCGATGTGCCCGGTCATGAACTGCACGGCGTCGGTGTCGTCGGGGGGATCGGGGAGGCAGATTTTGCCGCCGGCTTCGCGGTAGTAGTCGAGGTACTCGAGGAAGTCATTCAGCGGGGCGCTGCTGGTGACGGGCTTCTCGGACCACTGCGAGACGAAGATGGAGAGAGCCTGGGTGGCTTCGCTGTTCGGGATGGCGAAGTCTTTGATCGCGAGCTTTACGGCGGTGGTAGCCCGGTTATCGTCGTTCTGCGCGAGACGCGTGCGGGATTTCTGGATGGCATCGAGGACCGCTGGGCCGCCGCTTACCTTGGCGAGCACCGCAGTGAGTTTGGCGTCTTCTTTCCTTCCGGCGGCGAGAAGAGCGGCGCGGAGTTCGGCGGCATCGATTCCGAATTGCGGCAGCGAAGCGACGCGGAAGAGGGCAGCGTTGTCTCCGACGTTGACGAGCGCGCGCAGAACGGCCAGCGTGTCGCGTACCTCGGGCGTTTCGAGGACGTCGACTCCGCGGACGAGGATTGGGATGTTGCGGCGGCTGAGCTCGCGTGCGATCGCATCGCGATGGCTGTGCTGGCGGTAGAGGATGGCCGCGTGCTTCCACGAGCACGGTTCGTGCACGCCGCGGATGATGTGTCCGGGGCAGGTGGCGTGAAAGTTCTCGATGGTGTCGGCGATCTCGGCGGCTTCGGTGGCGTTGCCGGGATCGAGCGGGAGATACGCGAGTTCGATGGCGTCTCCTTTTTCTCCGGCATGCTCGCGCGCGGAGGTGAGCGGCATGCGCATGAGCTGGCCGGTGGAGACCATCGGATTGCGGTCGATGACCTGGAACGCGCAACGGAGAATGGGCGCGAGCGAACGGCGGTTCTGATCGAGCGTGATATTTGCAACGTTCGCGAACTGATTCTGGAAGTGATCGAAGGCTCCGGCGGTCGCTCCGCGAAAGCGGTAGATGGCCTGATCGGGGTCGCCAACGGCGAAGACGTTCTGTTCGGTTCCGGCGAGGAGACGGGCGAGACGGATCTGCGCGACGTTGGAGTCCTGGAATTCGTCGATGAGGACAAAGCGGGCGCGGCGCTGCTCTTCGGCGAGAATCGCGGGATCGGAGCTGAGCAGGCGGACGGCGCGCGAGATCATGTGTCCGAAGGTGCCGAGATTGCGGGCGGCGAGTAGCTTGTCGACGTTGGCGAAGACATGCGCGATTTCTTCGCAGCGGCCGATGACCTCTTCTGGCTTGAGCAGTTCGGCGTCTTTCGCTTTGAGGACGCGCGGCAGGGGATGCTTCGCGGCCTTCAGCTCTTCGACATACTCGCGATAGCGGTCGGCGGTGACCAGTTCGTCGTCGCAGCGGTCGAAGAAGGCGAGCAGGGCGTTGAGGAATTGTCCGGGCTTGGCGGCCTTGATGTAGTACTTGAGACCGAGATTCTTGAGCTCGCGGCGCAACAGAACGTAGAGGTCTTCGCGGGTGAGCGGAGTGAAATCGAGACTGGCGCGCTTGAGCAGTCCGAAGCAGTAGGCGTGGAACGTCTTGGCCTGGAGCTGACTGGCGATTTTGGCGCCGAGCTTGGCTTCGACGCGCTCCCGGAGTTCGCGGGCGGCATTTTCGGTGAAGGTGACGGCGAGAACCTCTCCCGGCTGCGCATGGCCCTTCTTGATGAGGTGGACGACGCGTTCGACCAGCACCGTGGTTTTGCCGGTGCCCGCGCCGGCAATGACGAGCATCGGTCCGTGAACGTGCTCGATGGCTTTCTTTTGTTGCGGGTCGAAGTCGAAGGGGGACAAGGGAACTCCGGGTGAAGAGAGATTATCGAGTCGGGGGCTGTGGAGGGGCAAGTGCAGAACAGGGGTTAGGGGTTGGGGGTTAGGAGATTGCGGATAGAAACGGTGCACACAGCACTAAAATTCAGGAATGTATGTCGAATCTATTGAACAACGCGCCTAGTACACTGAGTGATGCCCAGAAACAGCTTTTAAATCTGTTGGACAAGCAGGGTTGGCCGAAACGTGTCGTCTGGCTGCAAAGGGAAGACCTTCTGCCGAAAGCGGGTGTGTTTTGGGTGAGGCAGAGAGATCCAGGTAATGCATTTCAGTACGCTGAACGGATTTATGAAGAGGGCCTTCGCCGCGGATTGGGAGTTTCTCTCGAGGCGGTCTGCGCCGACGAAAAGAGAACTTTTGCGGCGGTCTTTTTTCCGCGAGATGAGGATGAAGCGCAACGCCTGATGATCCCCCGCGGACTCAAGGTGAGTGTTCCCGTGGAGCAGCATGCCGCTACAACCTTGAATGGAGTCTCTTGGGCGGTCTTGAGAATGCGCTTCGCGTTCACGGGACGGGATCTCAAGAGGACTCATGAAGAACATCTAGATCAGATATTCGCGCGGAGTACTAGGAGCGCGATGTAAAAAGCGCGGGCCACCGCCAATCCTGCCATCACTGCCGTTTCGGCGCGGAGGATGGTGGGGCGGGTCCAGCAGAGTGGCAAAGGCTACTCTCGTAACGGAAACGGTGCAACTGGGAAGCATTTTGAGTTCGAGAGAGGAGATTGCGAACAGTGGACGCTGCAGAAGCGAATGGGACAAGGGGATAGAAGATAATGGGTGCCGCTTATGGACTTCGAAGAGCTGCGCAGGAAGGCTGAGTCCGGAAGTTGCGTGAGCCAGAGCGTGCTCGGGTGCGCATATCTTTACGGGATTGAGACCGAGGTTAATTACGAGGAAGCGTTTCGATGGCTATTGGCGGCGGCGAAGCAAGGTGCGTCGAGGGCTGTGCTGAATCTGGGCCGCATGTATGCGGAGGGACTCGGTATTGCCAGAAACATGCCGGAAGCAATTCGGCACTTCGAGGCAGTGGCCAGGCCATCGAGCAGCAGCGATGCCTTTGCTGCCCGAATCGAACTGGCAAGGATTTATGCGCGCGGTAAGGGTGTGGAAGTGGACGCGGAGAAAGCGGTGAAGTGGTATTCGGCGGCGACGGAGATCGCGAACCCAGAGATTCATGTGGAAGAGCTGCAAGAGGCGCAAGAGTACTTAGGAACGCATGGTGCTTAGCCGGTCGAGCGCGACCGGCGTAGATGACCGTCATGAAGGAATCAGTCCGTTAACGCGGCTGTTAGTGCTAATGCGGCAACGACCGCGGTCTCGGCGCGGAGGATGGTGGGGCCGAGGGTGGCGGAGGTCCATCCGGCGGAGGCGAAGAGCTGTAGTTCGTCTTCGGTCCAGCCGCCTTCGGGGCCGATGGCGAGAGAGATCGAGTGGGCGCGGGCATCTTCGAGGACGGAGCGGAGGGAGCGGTCGGCTTCGACTTCAGAGAGCAGGATCTTGAGTCCCGCGTCAGGGGGCGAAGCGGTTTCAGAATTGAACCCTGGCGAAGACCTCACGGTAGCCGGCGAGTCGCCGGCGCTACGAAGTCCCAATGCGTCTTTCAGCTTTACTGGCTCTGCGATCTCAGGAGGCGAGGTGCGGCGCGATTGCTGCGAGGCTTCGTGGGCGATCCGGCGCCAGCGCTCGACCCGCTTTGCGGCGGAGGTGGCGAGATGCGCATCGGTGCGGCGGGCGATGACGGGGATGATGCGGGCGACGCCGAGCTCCGTCGCTTTTTCGATGGCCCACTCGAAACGGTCAAACTTAAAGATTGCGGCGACGAGCGTGATGGGGACAAGTTGGTGTGATGCGATGGGCGCGCCAAGTTCAAGTTCGACGCGGTCGTCGGCGATCGTTGTAATTTTGCCAATGCGAACCGCGCCCAGGGCGCCGATTTCGTATTCCTGCCCGACGCGGGCTCGAAGCACGCGCGCGAGATGGGCGGCGTTCTGTCCGGTGAGGACGGCGGTGTTGCCGTGGAGTTCGTCGGCAAGGAAGCGGCGGCGCATGATTCAAGTGTACGGTGGACAGGGCTGAAGTCGAAGAGTCAAATGCAGAGATCCTTCGTCGTCCCTTCGACTACGCTCAGGGCCTCCTCAGGATGACCAGTGGTAATTTCCACGCCTCAATCTAACATCTTCAGTCTTCAATCTGACTTAGTTGAAGAACTCTTTCACTTTGTCGATCAGCGTCTCGTCTTTTTGTGGGTGGTTGTCGATCGACGTGGACTGGCCGAGTTCGGCGAGCAGCTCGCGCTGGCGCTTGGTGAGCTTGGTGGGGACCTGGATTTTCACTTCCACCATCAGGTCGCCTTTACCGTGTCCGTTAAGCACGGGGATCCCTTTGCCACGGACTTTAAACACCGTTCCGCTTTGCGTACCTTCCGGGACTTTGAGCTTGTGCGTGCCCTCAAGCGTGGGGATTTCGATTTCGGCGCCGAGCGCGGCCTGCGGGAACGAAACCGGGATGGAGCAGTAGAGGTGGTGTCCGTCGCGCTGAAAGAACGCGTGTTCCTTCACGTGGAGGACCACGTAGAGGTCGCCGGCGGGTCCACCGAAGTAGCCGGGTTCGCCTTGTCCGGCGTAGCGCATGCGCATGCCGTCTTCGACTCCGGCCGGAACCTTGACTTCGAGCTTACGCTCGCGCAGCACACGGCCTTCGCCGCGGCACTTGGAGCAAGGATCGGTGATGACCTGGCCGGCGCCTCCGCAGGAGCCGCAGGTGCGGGAGACCGAGAAGAATCCCTGCTGGAAGCGTTGCTGGCCGCGTCCGCCGCAGGCTTTGCAGGTCTGCGCCGACTTGCCCGGCGCAATACCGCTACCAGAGCAGGTTTCGCAGGTTTCGTGCTTGTGGACTTCGATGTTGGTGGTGATGCCAAAGACGGCTTCTTCGAAATCCAGGGTTACGTCTTCGCGCAGATCGGCGCCGCGTTGCGCGCGAGTGCGACGGCGTCCGCCATTGCCGAAAAGATCGCCAATGCCGAACATCTCGCCGAAGATGTCGGAGAAATCGGTGAAGATGGCGGAGTTGAAATCGACGCCCGCGCCTCCGCCCATGCCGCTGCCCACACCCGCATGTCCGAACTGGTCGTAACGAGCGCGTTGCTGCGCGTCGGCGAGCACGGTGTAGGCCTCCGAACATTCCTTGAACTTCTCTTCCGCGTCGGGATTGTTCGGATTGCGGTCGGGGTGAAACTGCATCGCCAGCTTGCGGTAGGCGCTCTTGATCTCCTGGTCGCTCGCGGTGCGAGAGACCTGGAGGATTTCGTAGTAGTCGCGTTTTGTCTTGGTGGCCAAATTAGTTATCAGTTTTCAGTAATCAGTTGTCAGTAAGAGCAGATCCCTCGGGGTGCTTCGCACCCCTCGTGATAACAAAATCAAAAGCTACTTCTTTGATACCGTGACCATCGCCGGACGGAGCAGGCGGTCCTTAATGCGGTAGCCGCGCTGCAATTCGTCCACGACATGATTCTCTTCGACGTCGGCCGATTCGACCAACTGGATCGCCTGGTGCAAGTTCGGGTCGAACGCCTGTCCTTTGGCTTCGATCGGCTGCACACCGAGCTTGGCGAGCGCGTCGTGGAACTGGCGATCGATCAGCTCAACTCCCTTGCGAAACTCCTCGCCTTCGGGCTGCGTTTGCAGGGCGCGATCGAGACTGTCGAGAATCGGCAACAGTTCTCTGATGGCGTTGGTCAGAGCATAGTCTCGGAAATCCGCATTCTCTTTGGCCTGGCGCTTGCGGACGTTGTCGAACTCGGCCTGTAAGCGGGCCAGGCGGTCATACAGCGCGTCGCGCTCGGACTTCAGCTTGCTTAGCTCGTCGGTGGCACCTTGTGACTGCACTTCGGGATTCGCTGTTTCGGTCTGGTCGTCCGACGCGGGAAGTTCGTGCTCGAGGTCGAGCGTGGGATCTGCTTTTCCGTTTCCTGCCATAATTCAATTCTATTGTTGTTGCGTGAATTTCTCGAACAACTGTGAGATGTATGAGACTGCCGTCATGGCGTGCTGGTAATCGATGCGCATGGGGCCGATTACGGCCAGCGATCCTACCACTTCGCCGCCCTGACGAGCGGGCGCGCCGATCAGGACGAAATCGCGGAGTTGCGGCTCAAACTCCTCAAGGCCGAAGACGACGCGCACGGTTTCCTGGTTGGCGTCGAGGTAGGCCGAGAGCAACTCGGCCATCTTCTGTTTCTCTTCCAGCGTGCGCAGGATATCGCGCAGACGCTGCTGGTCGGCGTTGCCGATCAGGTTTGAAGCACCTTCGAGGTAGACGTCCTGCACGGAGCGGTCGTCGGAGAGTGCGCCCTGGCGATAGAGCTGCGCGATCGACTGCATGATGCGATCGTATTCGCTGCGTTCCTGCTCGATGCGCTTCTGCAACTCGGTGCGGAGCGAGTCGAGCGACCATCCGCGGAAATTGTCGTTCAGGTAGCGGGCGGAGATCTCGAGGTCGGACGGCGAGAGCTCGTGGTCGAGCCGCAAGAGCTTGTCGCGGACTACGCCAGATTTCGTAATCACCACGGCGAGCACACGGTTCTGCTCCAGACGCGTGAAGTGGATGTGCTCCAGAACTTCTTTGGGCCCGCCAGCAACGGCAACGCCGACTTTCTGCGAAATGAGTGAGAGCACGTGCGAGGTGCGCTCCATGAACTGCTGGAGATCGCCAGCTCCTCTAAGGTTGGTGTCGATAACGCCCTGGTCCGCGTCAGAAAGATTGCGCGTGCGATTGGCAAGCTGGGTGACGTAGTAGCGATAAGCCTCGGCCGTTGGCACACGTCCAGCGGAGGTGTGCGGCTGCTCGAGGTATCCGGCCTCGGTGAGGTCGGACATTACGTTGCGAATGCTGGCGGGACTCAAACCCTCACTGTTGGCGCGGGACAGATTGCGGCTGCCAATGGGCTCCCCAGTAATAATGTAGGCCTCGATGATGGCATCGAGTACTTCGCGCTCGCGGGGACCGAAATTGGAGTTTGTGACCATGCTGCTCGGTATCGCCTAAGTTCATTAGATGCAGAAGCTTAGGCGCGGATTCCGGGAGGGAATCCCTGACCAGAATTCTAGGAAGGATTAGGGGGGAAGTCAATAGCACTCGGAGGACGAGAGTGCTAAAAAGATCATCTTTGAGGTGGCCCGGTCGGGTGGCAGAGGCTCTGCCCAAGCGGCTATGGTAGCCTTCACGTATGTCGCTGCGCGAGTGGGTCGTAAAGAACATTTATGCGGATCACGGCAACTCGCGATGTATCCAATCGGCCCTAAAGCGTTGTATCGATTCGCTGGATTCGGGTACCGGTCTCAACGTGGGTAGCGCTTCCAGTTGGCATCGATCGAAGATCATCAATCTGGATATTTGCCCCGGACCACTTGTGGACTGTGTTGGGGATGCGCAGCAGCTCCCGTTTCGCGACGATGCGTTCAAACTGGTGATTACCCAGGAAGCCCTGGAGCATATTGCTGACCCTGAAGCCGCAATGGGGGAGATTGCCAGGGTGCTGGCTCCCGGTGGAGTCCTATATTGTCAGTTGCCATTCATCATCGGCTACCATCCGGGACCTCACGATTTCTGGCGATTTACGAAAGAAGGCATCCGCAAGATTGTGGAGCGTCATGATCTCGAAGTGAATGAAATCGGGCAAAGCATTGGGCCAGCGTTCGGGATTCATCGCATTGCGACGGAATTCTGGGCGGTGCTGATCAGCCGCCTGGTGCCGCGCGCTTACAAACCGGCCAAGGGCTTATTCGCCCTACTGCTGTATCCGATCAAATGGACAGACAGATTCCTAATGGGCAGCCCCGAGGCTGATCGAATCGCCGGGGGGTATTTCGTGATCGCGCAGAAACGCCCTGGAGGCCCAAGAGAATCCACGCGAGAGACTGCGGCAGAGCGAGTTCTTTCCTGTTGAATGTTCTCTGTAACTGAGTTCGGGTACCTGCCCGCAACTACTGAATCGAAATCACGTTCTCGCTGGTGGCCTGCAGCTCTTTCACGCGATCGATAACTTTACGGGTGAAGGCGTAGAGCGATTTAGCGTGAGGAGAGTCTTCTCCGGCGAGGGAGACGGGATTGCCCTGGTCTCCGCCTCTGCGGATCTCGGGATCGAGTTCAATCGTGCCAAGGAAGGGAATACTGAACTGCTCGGCGGTGCGCTTGCCGCCTCCGGTGGAGAAGATGTCGATCTCGTGCTGGCAGTGCGGGCAGTGGAAGGATCCCATGTTCTCGGCGATGCCGATCAGATCGACCTTCACCTGGCGGAACATCTCGATGGCTTTGCGGCCGTCTTGGAGAGAGACGTCGCTCGGAGTGGTCACGACAACGGCTCCGGTGAGCGGGACGGTTTGGATCAGTGAGATGGCAACGTCGCCGGTGCCGGGAGGCAGGTCGACCACCAGGAAGTCGAGTTTGCCCCATTCCACGCGCTGAATGAATTCGCGGATCATCTGGTGGAGCATGGGTCCACGCCACACGAGGGGCTTGTCGCCGGGATTGAGAAAGCCCACCGAGATGACTTTCACGCCATAACGCTCAGGCGGTGCGATCATGTTGTTGGCGACGACCTGAGGGGTGGCGCTGGCGCCGAGCATGAGCGGGACATTGGGTCCGTACACGTCGGCGTCGAGTAGGCCCACCTTGTAGCCGAGCTTGGCGAGGCCGAGGGCGAGATTGACGGCGAGGGTGGTTTTGCCTACTCCGCCCTTGCCGCTACCTACGGCGATGACGGCATCAACTCCCGGAATCGGCTGCGGCGCCGGCGGCTGCCCATGCATGTGTCCCACAGAAATGCTCCTTGCTCGAACTGGAAACCTTGATTATAGCGGAAGGGAAGAGGTGGTCGGCGTGACGTGTGACCCAAGCGAGTGGCGCTGTAAAAGCGAGAACCGTTGACCCTTTTGGGGCGGCGTCCTACGATAAAGCGCCTATGGCGTATGGGTTTGCGTTAGCCGGCCGGGTGTTGGGACATTACCGCGTTCTGGACCAAATTGGCGCAGGCGGCATGGGAGTGGTGTGCCGCGCCCGTGACGACCGGTTGGGCCGCGACGTTGCCATCAAGGTGCTGCCTCCCGGGTCATTTGGCGACGAAGGAGCGCGCCGGCGATTTCGAAAAGAGGCGCAGGCGCTGGCCAAGCTCAATCATCCGAACATTGCAACAATTTACGACGTAGGCGAGGAGGATGGCCTCGACTACCTGGTGATGGAGTTGGTCGCGGGCGAGTCGCTCGCGGACAAGCTGCGTACTGGGCCACTGCCGCTGAAAGAGGCGGTCATCCTGGGCAACGACATCGCCGCGGCTCTTGAAGAAGCGCACGAGCAGGGAGTCATTCACCGAGACCTGAAGCCAGGTAACATTGTTGTTACACCCAAGGGGCGTGCCAAAGTCCTCGACTTCGGCGTGGCGAAGTTGTTGGCGCACGCAGAGGGCGATGACCTCACGCAATCCGCGGCCGAAACCAAGGGGCCGATCGGGACGTTGCTGTATATGTCTCCCGAGCAAGCGGCAGGGAAGCCGGTGGACTCGCGCACGGACCTGTGGAGCCTCGGGGCGGTTCTGTACGAATCCTTGAGCGGGCAGGCGCCGTTCGATGGGGATAGCAGCATCGGGATTCTGCATTCTGTCACCCAGGGTACCTATAAGCCCTTAGGGGAACTTCGTACCGACACACCGCCTGACGCCGAACAGGTTGTCACCCGCGCGTTACAGAAAAATCTCGAGAAGCGCTACCAAACCGCGGCGGAGATGGGCCGCGACCTTTCTGCGGTGCTGGCGAGGCTGACATCTTCTGCTGAAGTGCCAGCTAGCGACGGAGTCAAATTGTCGCGAAAGCTCGTTGCCGGGGCTGCGCTTCTGATCGTGCTCTTGCTCGCGGGCGGCGCATGGCTGTACCACCGGGTTTCGAAACGGCAGTGGGCGCGGGAGCAGGCGATTCCCGCGATCGCCAAGCTGAAGCAGGATGACAGAGCTCTGGCTGCTTTTCAGTTATTGCAGCAGGCGCAACGGTATCTGCCGGGCGATCCGCAACTCGAGCAAATTGCGGGATCACTGACGGTTCCGGCGTCGATCACGTCAACGCCCGCGGGCGCCACGGTCGAAATCAAGGATTATGTTTCTCCGGACAGCAGTTGGTTTCGGCTGGGCACGACTCCGCTGGACAACGTGCGTATTCCTGATGGGTATTTCCGCTGGAAAATCTCCAAGCAAGGATTTCAGGATTACGTGGCCGCTCCTCGCACGGAGAAGGAGATGAACTTCGCGCTGGACCTGCAGAACCGCGCTCCGAAAGATATGGTCTGGGTGAGCGGCGGGCCGTGGGGCGACTTTATCGGTTTCGTTGGATGGGTGGGCTTTTACAATCTGCCCCCGTTTTACGTCGATAAATACGAAGTGACCAATCGCCAATACCAGCAGTTTGTCGATCAGGACGGGTATCAAAAGCGCGAATACTGGAAGTACAAGTTCCTGCAAAACGGACATGAGTTGAGCTGGGATGCGGCGATGGTGCTGCTGCGCGATCGCACTGGGCGTGCGGGTCCTTCGACGTGGGAAGGCGGGCACTATCCCGAAGGACAAGCAGACTATCCGGTGTCGGGCGTGAGTTGGTACGAGGCGGCAGCGTATGCCGAATTTGCCGGCAAGAGTTTGCCGACGATGTCGGAGTGGTTTCGCGCGGCGCCTCCGGAGGTGGCCACGTATACGGCGCGTCTCAGCAATATTTCGCGTTCTGGCCTGGCGCCCGTGGGCACGTTCAAGGGACTGGGCCCTGAGGGCACCTACGACATGGCGGGCAATGTGAGAGAGTGGGTGGCGAACGCCAGCACCGGCGACCAGCATCTGCTGCTGGGGGGCACCGCGAAGTCGCCGACGTATGTCTTTGTCGAACCTGAAGCGTTACCCAGTTTCGAGCGTTCTGAACTGAACGGCCTGCGCTGCGTGGAAAATCTGGGACCGTTGCCGGCGGCATCGACAGCGGAAGTAAAGCCGATGTTTCGGGATTTTTCGAAGGTAAAGCCGCTCTCCGACGAGGTTTTTCGCGCGTACGTGGCGGGATACTCCTACGACAAGACGCCGTTGAACGCGAAGGACGAAGGACTGGTGCAGGAGACGCCGGACTGGCGAGAAGAAAAGGTCAGCTTCGATACGGCGTACGACGACGAACGCATGTCGGCCTACCTGTTCATTCCGAAACACGTTCAGCCGCCGTATCAGACGGTGGTGTTCTTCCCGAGCGCCAGGGTTCTGGACCTGAAGGACAGCCGGAACCTGGGGGACATGAAGTTCTTCGACTACGTTGTGCAGAGCGGGCGTGCGGTGCTGTATCCGGTGTACAAGGGAACTTACGAGCGGCAGACGCGGCTGATTTTGCCGGGCAGCGTGCAGGAAACGACGATCATCGCACAGCGATACAAAGACATGGCGCGGTCGTTGGACTACCTCGAGACGCGGCCGGATATTGACAAAAGCAAAATTGCGTATCTGGGTGTGAGTATGGGAGCGGCGGAAGGCATCATCTACGCGACGGTCGCGCAGGACAGGCTAAAGACGATCGTGTTCCTTGACGGCGGGTATTTTCTGTTTTCTTTTCCTCCCGTCACCGACCAGGCGAATTTCGCGCCGCGGCTAAAGAAGCCGGTGCTGATGGTCAATGGACGCTACGACTTTTCCTTCCCGCTAGAAACGTCGCAGGAGCCACTCTTTCGTATGTTGGGCGCGCCAGAGGCAGACAAAAAACACGTTGTTCTGGAATCGCCGCATGACGTGACCGAACGCAAGGCAGAAATGGTTCAGGCAGTGCTTGATTGGCTGGATAAGTATCTGGGAAGGGTGGAGTAGAGCCTGACTACGCTTTTCCCGCGGTATATCCGCCATCGACCGGCATCGCGGCGCCGGTGACCCAAATCGATTCGTCGCTCGCGAGATAAACAGCCATGTTAGCGATGTCGGAGGGCTGGCCGAAGCGGCCGAGCGGATGGAGTTCGGTGCGGCGCTTTTTCGCCAGTTCCGGATCGGGCGCATTGCGGATGAAGTCGGCGACGAGTTCGGTTTCAACGATGCCGGGGCAGATGCAGTTGACGCGGATCTGTTCGGGCGCGAGATCGAGTGCCATGGATTTCGTGAGACAGGTGACGGCGCCTTTCGAGGCAGAGTAAGCGGCGCGACTGCGTCCGCCGACGATTCCCAGGGCAGAAGACAAATTGATGATGGAGCCTTCACCGGCTTTGCGCATGAAAGGGATGACTTCGCGCGACATCAGCCACAGTCCGCGAACGTTGATGTTAAAGGTCTCATCCCACTCTTCTTCGGATTGGGTTTCGGCGGTGCCGGCGTGGAGGACAGCGGCGGAGTTGACGAGGACCTGCACGCCTCCGAAACGCTCGACGGTCTGGCTGATGATGCGGCGGATGTCGGCGATCTTGGTAACGTCTCCGGGACAGACCAGGACGTCGCGCTGAATCTGCGCGGCGGTTTCTTTCAGCAGTTCGCGACGGCGTCCAACCAGCACCACACGGGCGGTTTCACGCGCGAACGCGACGGCGCAGGCCTGGCCGATGCCACTGCCGGCACCGGTGATGATGGCGGTCTTACCTTTTAACCTCATGCTTGGGGAATTCTACTCAGGAAATTGGTAATTGGTAATTTGTAATTGGTAAAGTGAAATCACTGCTGCCAAAGAAGAAAAGGCCAGCCCGGCAGCTGGCCTCGATTTCGGTCTTTCAAATTACAGATTATCAATTACGCAATTACCAATCGTTAGAGTCCGTATCCTCCCGCCTCGGTGACCTTGCCCTTAAACATCTTGAACAGGAAGACGAAGTAGCCGATGGCGATCACGATGCCGATTGCCCACCAGACAATCGCGACGTGCATAGCGTAGGAGCCCGTGACGGTGTT
>Ga0335069_10004838_pt1 | contig 19864 bp, 20 predicted proteins | sample Lox_Sample_11_FD_206714 | JGI IMG/M metagenome (GOLD analysis project Ga0335069, IMG submission 206714) | Soil microbial communities from Loxahatchee National Wildlife Refuge, Florida, United States - Lox_Sample_1.1 | ecosystem: Environmental > Terrestrial > Soil > Wetlands | place: USA... | reverse complement strand
TGACCCAAGGGTTTCGCGGTGCTAGGTATGCTCCCCCCGTGTCTCCGGGGCGTAGCGCAGCCTGGTAGCGCACTTGCTTGGGGTGCAAGTGGTCGCTGGTTCAAATCCAGTCGCCCCGACCACATAAGGCCCCGGAGTTGCTAGCGAATAGCGCGGCTCCGGGGCCTTCTTGTTTCCCCTGCTCGAGCTCCGCAGTGCTGGCGCAGTGTTCATCTTGAAGCTCGCAGGTCTTCTCCCCGCTTCAACCTCGGCCTGGACGGCGGCGAGCGCCGCGATCGAGTCCCGGTCGTCGAGGTGCGCGTAGACGTTCGCAGTGAGGCGTGGGTCGCTGTGGCGGAGGAGGCGCTGCCCGAGGGCGAGGCCCGAGCTGCGGACCACCGCCGTGCCAAAGCTGTGCCGCAGGCCGTGGAAGTTCACCTTCCGTGCGATCGGTATCGCGTAGGTTGTCTTCCGGCCGCAGCGCGGACAGGCATCCGGCACGTCTGCAGAAGGCCGCTTCTCGCGCCACCCGCACCTCCAGGCTCGGCAGCGGTGCTCGTATCCGTCGAGCACCCCCGCGCGGGCCACCGCCGCCTGAAGCATACGGACGAGGCGCAGGTTGCGCGGCTGCATGGAGCCGTCCTCCTGTGGGAAGAGCAGCAGCCCGGGAGACTTCAGTGCCTCAACCAGGTAGGGCAGCAGCCGAGAGGCGATGGGGACCGGGAGCGTCTTGCCGCCCTTCGGGCGTTGTTCGTCCCAGGACCGGCCCACCATCAGGCGCTCCGCTGCGAGGTCGACATCCTCCTTCAGCATCCCGAAGACCTCCCCTTCCCGCAAGCCGGCGTAGAGCGCCAGGGCGACAGCTCCTCGCCAGCGCTCGGGGACCTCCTCCAGCACCCGTTCCCACTCGTGTGGCTCGAGAATCTTCTTCGGCTTCGGGTGCACCCTGGCCCGCGGCACTAGCTGCACGGGGTTGGGCCGACCCGCCCACGGGCCGCCGGGCGTGCTTGCCACGCTGAAGACGTTGTGGAGGAGCGCGCGAAGGTGATTCCGGTAGACTCCGCCGACGCCAGCGGCCTCCTTGTCCGCGAGCCAACGACGGAGGCGCGCGGTCGTGAGTTCCCGGAGCGCCACCGCCCCGAGGTCCGGACGCACGTGGCCGCTGAGGAGATGGGGGATGGCCACGGTCTTCAAGTTCTTGCCGTGATGCTCCCACCACCAGTCGAGAAGGTCCGCGAGCGGCATGCGCATCGCTTCGGTCGTGAGCGGATCCAGGCCCTGCCGCTCCCGCCTCGCCCGCTCCCGATACTCATGCAGCCGCCGCTGCGCTTCCGCTTCCATGCCCTTCTGCGAGAGCGGGCGCCCGTCCTTCCCGACAGCGGGGATAGTCTCCTGCCGCTGGCGGAAGCTGCCGTCCTCCCACTGAATGACCGCACGACCGTCGGGACGAAACGTGAGGCCTCGAACTCTGCTCTTCATCGTCCCTCCTGGTGGTCGCCACGGATCCTGTGGAGCTGGCGAGGCTCACCCCGCATGAATGCGCGGACAGTCTCTGGGTGAAATCGAAGTAGCCATCCGATGCGAACCGCGGGAAGACGTCCCTCTCGCTGCAGCCTGTAGACGAGGGACTCTGACGCCTTGAAAAGGGCGGCGACTTCCTTCGCCGTGAGGAGAGCTTCTGATTCCGCTGAAGTTGCCACGCCATTCATCCTAACCTCCCCACGTCAGCACCACTTCTCGTCGAGACGGACGCCTCTTTGACTCGACCTTGCGACATATTATTCTGTGCTTGACAGTGCAGGTCAACCCGCCGGATGGTCCCTCCCGGGACTCCCTGGCCCGCCCAACGCGACCAGCCGGAGCCGGTTCAAGTTCCTGTTGGATCTGCGGTTGGCGCACCAGCTGAATTGGGACCAGGGTTCGATTCCCGGCGCCTTCTATGAGGGCCACGAAGTCAAGTGCGTCGGCCGGTCCTTTGTTGGGGCGCGCGGGTTGGAAGGGCCCGCGACAGCCTTCTATCCGTGCCCGGCCTTGGCCAGGACACCCGATGCTGGATACGCCCTTGGGCGCCAGCTGTTGGACCATTTGACGAGGCGCCCCATCTCCACTTCGGCCCTTACTACTCGGGCCCAGGCGCGCGGCCGGGCGTCTCGACCGAGGGGGACCGCTGGACCACCGCGGCGAGCAATTCTCGCTCAAGGGCGGCGCGCTCGCGGATAACGGTGGTGTATGCCATCTACGGCTCTTCGTTCTCGTTTGACTCCACGTCAGACCACGGGCTCGGCGCGCTGGCCGGTGGCTCGGGTAGCAGGAGGCGCCGGACTCGTCTCATGGCTGGGGCTCCCCGAGGAGACACTTTGGCGAGCAATGAAGGGCCAGCGAAAGCCGCTCCGCTGTCGCACGGGTTACGACTCCCCCGACCTCCGCCCGGTACAGTGTTGCCTGCGATACGCCGCTCAAGCGGCAGAGGGCCATCTGCGAGAGGCCTCCCGCCTCGCGGAGTTTCTTGACTCGGTCCCCTGGTCCTTCGACTCGCGCTGTCATCGCTACCAACCTAAGCGTGGCGATGACGGCGAAATACCGGAGACGGTCGAATCAACTCACCCGGCTTTTTCGCGGCCTACCCCGCTTGATCTCGCGGAGGGGAAGACCCAGAAATTTAGCTAAGCGTTTGACGGTGTTACCCACTTCGACCGCTAGATGGCGCAGTCTTTCACCGTAGTCTTCGCGCTTTCGACGCGCCTCCAACTCATTCTGTGCGATGGAGCGGAAGCTCATTCCGAGTATCTGAAAACGCACCAGTCGGCCCAGGTCCCGGCGGGTTCGGCGGTCGCTCTCCCCCTCCAACGAGAGCAGTTCGGTCATGAACCTGGCTGGCTTGGCTCCCGCCTTGCGCAGTTCCGACTCGATGGCACCCACGTGAGCACTCACTCGACGGCGAAGGTCCGCTTTGGTTTCGCCAAGCTCAGGGTACCATCGGCCGAGCGGCTCGATTCCACCGGCTTCAGGAACTCCCTCAGTGCCCGCCTTGACGGCTTCGATGTGAGCGTCGATCCGAGCGCGAAACTCCTCCGCGGTCTCGACCCGCTTGTTCCATGCGGGGACCACATACAGTTCAGCCTCCGCCACCCGTGAGGGCAGGTCCGGCACCTCGAGTGGCGGACCCACCCACCCGCCCACCCACCCTGCTTGCCTGAGCACGGCCTCCCGTCTGACACGTTTGTGAGCGAACTGCGAAGCCCAGTCATCAAGCTTTCCTTCTCCGATTCGCCAGCGTGCAACCCACTTCAGAATCTCCGAACTGGCTTTCGACCTTTGGCCTGCCCGAAAGAGAGGGACGGCGAGCGACCGAAGGTCTTCCCACACCTGGGGCGCGACAATGTCCATTTCAGCGAGGAACCGCTGCCTTGCAAGCCACACAGGCCGCAAGTCGCCAGGAAGCAAGAACGGAGCTTTCATCCTGCGCGCCTCCCACAGGCGCCCCAGTGGAGGAACGGGGCAGCGCGCCTGGGGAGCGCGTGTTAGGGAGCGACCCTAGCCCCGGCTGTAGTGTACTCGACTGCCCCTACACAGTCGGCAGCGGGTGCTCACCGCTGTCTGTGATTGCCTCCCTCCCCCGGACCGCCGCCGTGGGCGGTCCTCAACCTGTGCGCGCTGGGGTGCCCAAGTTGATTCGTTTTGATTTATTTTTGATTTCCGGTGCGGTCGAGAAGGGGGCGTGGCCGCCCTATGCGCCAACCCTCAATCGAGCTCCCATCGCACACCCAGGACGAAATGAATAGGCAAGCCAGGAGTCAAAAACGGAACGATGGGTTGTCCCGCCGTCTTCACGTCGGTCGAGTACGTCCCAAATGTCCGGTAGTTCACGTTGGCCAGGTTTTCGGCTCGGGCGAAGGCGGTCCATTGCCCCCAGCGGCCCTCCGCTCCCGCCCGCAGGAGCCAGTAGGGTGAAAGCTTCGGTCCCACGTTCACCTCGTCGCCGAGCAAGTACTGCGAGCTCACGAAGAGGGCTCCGGCGGACAGCGTCAGCCACGGCAACGGGCGAACCCCCCCGTCCAGGTTGAGGATGTGGTTCGGCACCGACGGCAACTGGTTGCCGGGCAGCACGAGTTCGACACCGCTCTCAGTGCGGGGGGTGGCGAGGAGGACGGTGCTCTGGAAGGTGGCGAGCGTGTAGGCGTAGGTCGCGTCGAAGCGAAAAATGCCCCGGGTCGCGTGCAGGGACAGGTCCAGCCCCTGCCTCCGTGTGTCGCCGACGTTCTGGAAATAGATGAGCGTCGTGCCTGGTGGAGTGACGCTGTAGATGTCGTTGAAGACGTTCACCAGGAAGGCGTTGACCGCGACGTTGACGCCGGCGAGAGGCCAGCCGGAGACGCCCGCCTCGAAGGAGCGGCTTTGCACCCGGTGGAGCGGCGTGAAGGTCGGGTCGGGCGCCACCCCGGACTGGAGCCCGACGCAAGGCGACTGGGGATTGGAGCAGGTAAGCTCCAGGAAGGCGGGCGCGCGAAACCCATCGCTGTAGGAGACCGAGGCGAGCCAGTTTTTGGCGAACGCGTAGGTGATGCTCGCGGCCGGGATCCACGCCTGGTACGAGACGTCTCCGTTTGCCGCCCCCGGGTCGGCGGGCGAGTTGTCCACGATATGGTGGGAGAACCAGTCGAACCGCAGCGCCACCAGCGCCCCCAGACCGGACAGAGGGCCCGAGGTGAGGACGAGTTGGTCCTGTGCGAAGACGCCGGTTTCGAGCTGCGCGTCGGAAAGGTTCCAGCCCAAGGTCGGGAGCGGCACGCCCGTGTCGCTACTGGTGAAATAGGCGTTGGGCTCCTCGTACACCAGCATCCGCACCTGGTTGCTCACCACCTCGGCGCCTGCCGCGAACGAGTTCTCGAGCGGCCCCGCGGTCACCTTGTGGTCCACCTCCAGGGCGGCGCCGAAGCTGAGGGTGTTGTTGAAGAGGCGGGTGTCCGGATTCAAGGCGCTGGAGTTGTATTGCTGAGCGTCGAGCGACCGGAAATAGCCGTTCGCCGTGAGCGAGAGCCCGGGTGCGAGTTGCTGGCTCGCGTTCAGAATGGCGAAGTTCAGCCTCGGCTGGAAAGAGTCGCCCGCGGTGTAGTTCTGGCGAGGATTCTCCAGCAACTCCGATAGCGGCAGCGAGCCCGGCTGGTACAAGCGGTCCGTCTGGAACTGGTAGGAGAGCGTCACGTCGGTGCCGTCGCGCCGCAGCCCGAGCTTTCCGAACGTCTGCAGGAGAGCGACGGAGTCCTCCACCCGCCACCCCTGCTCGGTGATTTCTCCGACGGACAGATAGCCGTCGAGCGGGCCCAGCGGGCCAGAAATCCGCGCACGCACGCCCTGCTCGAGGAAACTGCCGACCTCGGCTTCGACTTCCGCCGACACCGCGGGACCTCCCCGCCGGGTGAAGATGGCGATGGCTCCGCCGAGGGTGTTGCGGCCGTAGATCGCGCTCGGCCCGCGGATCAACTCGATGTGGTCCACGTCCGAGAGCGGAATGAGGTCGAAGTTGATCTCTTCGCAGTCGGGCTCGTTGACACGTACGCCGTCGAGGAAGACGCTGAGCCCTATGGGCACGCCAGTGACTGGGGTCGCCGTAAAGCCGCGCAGCGTGAAATCCAACTGAAAGGGGGTCCCCTGTTCGTCCGACAGATGGGCTGCGGGAAGGACGCGCAGCGCTTCCTGCACCGTCTTCGCTCCCGACTGCTCGATCTCCGCTCGGTCCACGACCTGCACGGTGAGCCCGTTGTCGGCAGGCCGGCGCTGGCTCAGGCGCGAGGGCGCCTGAACGGTGATCTCCTCAAGAACTATGGGCTCCCCCAGCTCGGGGGCGCTGGGGCCGCTGCTTGGCGGTGCAGGCGTCGAAGTCTGGCGCGCCTCGGCGGGCTCGGCAGCGCTAGACCCGCCTGGCAGGGGGATGGCGACGACCCAGAGGGCCGCGAGAAAGCCCGCGCCTCGTGCGCTCGCCTCCCGTACCCACTCCCCCAAACCAGGGCTTGGGGTCTCTCCGTAGTGCAAGCTCAAATCCTCTCATCCCGGCAGAGGAGCATGCCCGCGACCCTATCGCAAGACTGTTTAGGATCGTGATGAGGTTGTGCTACCGGGCGCGCGCGTGGCCCGCTTGGAAGTCCCATTCGAGGCGTTCCGGGCCTTCGCCCTAGGCTGGGCGATGGAAGGGGCCGATCTCACGAATCGGAGTTCACCTTCTTGCACCTGCGAATCTCTTCGAGCAGTTCCTCATCGGGTATGTTCTGGATCTGGTACTCCGCGATCTCTGCTCAAGGTCGCTGCCTTTGATCAGGTCGGCCAGCGTGGAGAGGGAATAAACGAGAACTCGACCCTTGACGGCCGTAATCTGCCCTTCGCGAAGGTCGCGGTACACGTCAGCCAACTCGTGCCGCACGGACGTGATGGTCTGAAGCCTGCGCCTCCGGCCATCAGCCGGGGGGGTGGGGGGTGCCTCAAGGGGCGGGGAAGACGAGGGTTTCGAGGAGGTCGAGGGTCGCATCTAGATCCCTTTCCGGTTCCTGGTACGGGGCCTCGATGGCTCGGTGAACGCCTCGACCGCCACCGGCTCTACCCGGATCGCGTTGCGGGTGGTAGCGGTCCCCGCGGCGACGAGGGGCAGGGATGGGGTTTCCGTCATCCGAGGGAGTTCGCTCGCCGTTACTCCCCGGCTTCGCGCGCAGCGTCGGGAGCGTGAGTACACGTCCCCCCCCTACCCCCCCCCACGGCCGGGAGCGCGGCGAGGGAACTGTGCCAATAGAGCCTGCCTCCACGTCGCTCCCACGCCAACGGTCACCCTCCTTGCGGTTGTGCTACGCGCGAGCCAGTGCCCGCTTGGCGGTCCCGTTCGAGGCGTTCCGCGCTTTGAACGCATCTACCTCCCCGGGCTCCACGCGGATCGCGTTGCTCACCCTGACGTTGCGGGAGTTCCCCGCGCACAGAGCGCGTACACGGCGGCCGTAGAAACGCCTCGGCGGGCCGCTACGACGAGCACGGAGAGGAGGAGGCCCTTCCCCCCGTCCACGACCCGGAGCGTCGCTCCTGCAGGCGCTAGGGCGATGCCGCTGCAGTCCTGGCTCCTCCCCACCCGCGCCAGTGCGGCCACGCCTTGCTGCACTTGCTGCAGTGGATCGGATATCAACCGCGCTCGACGTTCATGCTGTGGTGCCGGCACCAGCGCCAAGCCCGCCAGAGACCAACACAACCCACGCTCAACCTCGCTCGACCTACGTCCCATGGTCGTTGTCGGGCTGGATTCGATTCCCGGCGCCTTCCACTTCTCTCGCAGCGTAGGGCAACAAGAGGGCGACAAGAGCCCTCCGCGCTCGGGGAGTCCTGGGACACGCCCAGGGCCCGCTGCGCCCGTCCTGGGCCAAGCCCCCGCGCCTGGCGAGGCGTTTGCGGGGTTAGCCGGGGCCGTCCGCGTTCCGCGCGGCCCTAGAGGGTCACGCTCCGGTTGCGGCAGTCGGTCAGGTGCGGGTGTGGCGAGTACAGGAGGCGTCGGGCCTTGATCTTGGCGCGCTCGCAGATGGCATCGATGCACGGTTGGTACGCACGCCCGAAGTGATGGCCGATGATGATCGCAACGAGGGAGGTGGCGATCGGCACTTGGGCCACAGGGTTCCCCTCGGCCGGAAGTAGGAGGATCCGGTACTCTCGCTCGCCCTCCCAGTCCTTGCGCTTCTCAAAGAAGCGCCACCGGGCCTGTCGCCGAAGATAGGCCTCTTCTCCCAAGTCACGAAGGGCGACCATATCGATCGCTTGGCTCTTGGGCGGCCAGTCGTCGTCCGGGTACGTGACCTCAGCCGCGATGCACTCGCCCAGCAGGCCGAGAGCCTCCCGCGCCGACTGCTGGAGCTTGTCTCGGTTGAACCAGAGGCAGACGCCACGGTGAGCGTCGGCGTACTGGCCCCACATTCGATCGCGTGCCCACCCGTAACAGGATTTGGCGTAATCCCTTCGCAGCCCGTCGAGCGGACAGTCGGGATCGTCGCGACAGAAGCAGGCTCGCCGTGCCCGCCTCACTCGACGGTCGAGGCTCGCGAAGAGGTCGGGCGGGAAGCCCTCCTCGCCTTCCGCGTGGAAGCCCGCTGCCTGAGTTCTAGATTCCCAGGGGTCGTTGCCATCCGAAACGGGCGTGAGCCGCATCGTCATGGACTCGAGAATGCCCTCAAGCGCAGCGGAAGCCCTCGTGTAGTGGTAGACGAGGCCGCTCGTGTCGGTGAGGCCGGTCCCCTCAAGTAGATCTGCCAGCATGCAGCCCCTCCTTTGTCGCGAGCAGGGTGCCACGGGGAGCCTGGCGGGGAAAACTCCCGGGCCGCCGTGTCAGCCGTGGATGTAGGCTGATCCCGTGCGAGCCGTCCTGGCCGCCCTGGTGCTGCTCGTCCTCGCCGCCCCGACGAGCACCTCCGCGTGGCCGCACCACTCTCGAGCTCGGCGACGTCATACCGGACGAGCTCGAGCTACCACCGCCGCCACCGGGACCACGTCTCGACCTCTCCCAGCTACGTCCGGCGAGACGGCGAACGGAAAGATCCACCGGGACCCGGAGCAGCGGGCCGCCTTCCGCCGGGACCACCCGTGCCCCTCGACCGGGAAGACCCGCGGCGCGTGTCCGGGCTACGCGGTGGACCACGTCAAGCCGCTCGCGTGCGGTGGTGCGGGCGACCCGAGCAACATGCAATGGCTCACGAAGGACGACACTGTGGGCCGCGAGGACCGCCGAGTCGCGGCCCCGCGCAAGGCTATCCGAAACGGTTCAGTGATGGTGCCCGTGATCCTTTCCCGCCTCGTGCCCCGTCCCGTGCTCGTGCGCGTGCGCGCCCTCTCTGCCGTCGGGGTGTTCGTGACTGTGGGTGTGTTCGTGCTGGTGCCGGTGGCTGTGCTTTGTTCCGTCCGCGTGCGTGTGCTCGTGAGAGTGCTCGTGCGTGTGCGGGTGTTCGTGCATCGCGGCCTCCTTCTTCATTGAATAATCAAGGAGGCCCGTGCCCCGCGCCGCGTAGTTGACGTACCCCTCGGGGGATCCCCGGCGCGGTCCACCGGTGGGAGGCCTCGACCCTTCATCCGTGGGCGTCGAGCCCATCAGGACTCGTTTCTTGCTGCCCGTGGCAGACCCGCATTGGCCGAGCGCTCCGGGGCCACCGCTCGCCGTCGAGCAAACCGGAGAGCCTCTCAGGGCCCGCTCCGGAACAGGCGAGCTCAACCTCGATGAGCGGCACGATCCGGGCAGACCTTCCCCGCGTTCCCTGCTTGCCATGGCCGCCATTTGCGGCGCGGCCTACTTGGAGATCGCGTCGTGAGGCCCGGCAACCACGGCCTCGACGTCACCGGCCCAGCGCCGCCTCCCCAACGTTGGGCGGCAGGAAGTCCCGGTCAGACATGACCGATTCCACTTATCGGCAGTCCGATTCAGAGCATAGATCTGGAAGGCTTGTTCCATGTACCTACTGATGATCGAGCCTGGCGGCACCCACGCGGACGGCGCTTGTCACACCCGTCCGCCCCCCACGCCGGTCCGCTACTCTCGAGCCACCCTGCGCCGCGCCAGGCGGATCCCGTAGCCTGCGGCCGCGGCGATGCCCAGAACCAGCAACGAACCGAGGACCCCGGACGTGGAGGTCCCAGGGCTCGGTGCTGGCCATGCCGAAGAGACGCCTCCCTTCCGGCTCTGCTCCGCGGATGACTTGAAGTCGTAGTCCGGAAGGAACGCCGTCGTCCGCTGAATCCTCGCGAGCCATGCGTGGACCGCATCCGCCGGAAGCGAGAGCTCCGAGCCCGTCGCGCGTGCCACGGACCACTCCAAACCATCCGGGTGTGTCGAGGCGAACCAGGAAGCCACGCCGCCCGTGACGAGGGCGGTCACGCCCAACCCGATCAGAATCGGCCGCAGGCTTCGCTGCTGCGCCTCCGCGGTCAAGAGCTCCGGGCGGGCGCGCCAGGCGATGAGAACCACTGAGGCGGTCACGAGTCCCTCCACCACGCCAATGGCGAGGTGGATGGGAAGCATGAGTAGGGCGAAAGTTCCGAACGGGAGCGAGGATATGCCCGAGGCCTCCGTCTCAAGGACCACGCCGAACGCGCCCATCTGCAACCCGATGACCGCCCCGACCAGGGAGGCCGCGAAAAGCCGCGCGCCGCTGGGGCGTGCCCCGGCTAGTGGCTTCCATACGAGGGGATACACAAGGAAGCTGGTGAAGAAAGCCAGGTTGAAGACGTTGCATCCCAGCGCCAGAAGCCCACCATCGGCGAAGAAGAGCGCCTGAACCGTCAGGACGCTCGCCATCACGATGAAGGCCGCATACGGGCCAAGGAGGATGGCAAGCAGCAGCCCTCCACCCAGGTGGCCAGACGAGCCGGTCCCGGGGATGCTGAAGTTGACCATCATCGCCGCAAAAACGAACGCACCGAGGACGCCCATGAGCGGCACGCGCGATACCTCACCCGGCCGATCGACCTTCCGAGCAGAGTAGGCCGCCACTCCGGCGGTGGCCATCCACATCGTGCCACCGACCGCGGGAGAGAGAAGGGCGTCTGACATGTGCACGGCGGTATCCTCGAAGCAGAGGCGACAGGTTAAAGCTCACTTGAAGGCGGCGGTCGCGCCAGCAAACTGTCCTGTGTGATGCCCCCAGGCGGCGTCTTGGAGGCCCGCCGTGAGCACGTCATCGGCGATGCCCCACGCCACTTCCACGCCGAACGCGTGCGTAACAAACGCGGCGGAGTAGTCGAAGGCTCCTCGCCCTCGAAAGTTCCACGAGGGCGCGTAGGACGTCTCGCCCTCGATGAGGTGAGCCCCCACCGGGCTCCCGTCCGAGGTTGCCGGCTTGCCGTGCTCCGTCCCCGCGAGTTCTGCCAGCCCTGCCTCCGGCTCTTCCGCCCAGGCAGGCCCCACAGGGAGGGAGTAGACGATGAGCAACGACCATGCAGTAGATGCGGTGGGGGCTGTCTTCACGGTCTCTCCCACCGGGACGTAAAACGATCCAGGGCGAGTAGCATGGCTGTGCCACTCGTAGCACCTGAGGTCGAGCACTTTCAACATACGATACCGTTACTCGTGCGCATTCGGGCGCATCCGGGACCTTCGGCGATAGAGCTTGTCGGCCGGGTAGCAAGTGTGCGGGATTTCTCATACTCTTCCCTCCCTGAACCGAGCCGGCCCTGCGCAGGAGACTCCGCCCCGCCATGAGCCACGTCGAGACCGCGCTCCACGATGTGGGCACCCTGGACGAGCTTTCGACGCGCGACACAGCGGCTGCCCGTCTCGATCCTCGCTGCAAGCTCGTCGCGACCATCGCATTCGTCGCAGTGGTGGCGAGCTTCGGGAGGCTCGAGCTCGGTCGACTCATCCCGTTGGTCGCGGTTTTCTTGTTGCTGGTGCCGCTCTGCGATCTTCCCTGGCGACCGGTCCTCCTCCGGCTCGCGTTGGCGTCACCGTTCGCCCTGGGAATCGCCGCCTTCGAACCGTTCCTCGATCGCCGCGTCGTGTTCGCCCTAGCCAGCGCCCAGATCACGGCGGGTGAGGTCGCCTTCGCGGTGATTATGACGAAGTTCGCGCTGTCTCTCGGCGTGGCGCTCCTTCTCGTCGCCACAACCGGCTTCGATTCAGTCTGCGCCGCGCTCGGAAGGCTAGGTGCCCCGCGGGTGGTCGTTGCGCAGCTCTCTCTGACTTACCGTTACCTCTTTGTCCTGGGCGCCGAGGCCGGGCGCATGGTGCGTGCCCACGCGATGCGCGCGCCTGCCCTTAGGCGCCCCACAGCCCGCACGGCCGGCACAATGATCGGTCACCTGCTCGTGAGAGCGCTCGACCGGGCCGAGCGCATTCACCGCGCCATGCTGGCGCGAGGCTTCAATGGACGCTTCCCCGTCCGCCGCCGCTGGCGGTTCCGGGGAGCGGACCTAGCCTTCCTCTTTTGTGTGCTCCTCCTTTTGTCAGTCGTGCGGCTCGTGGACGTGACCGCGCTGGCTGGCCTCACCGCGTCCGGAGCGCTCCGATGAGCCACCACCTCATCTCCGTCCAGGATCTGTCGTTCGCCTACCCTGATGGCACGCCCGCGCTTGACGGTGTGACTTTCACGCTCCACCACGGCGAGTCGCTGGGACTGGTCGGCGCGAACGGTGCGGGAAAATCCACCCTTCTCCTGCAGCTCGCCGGCATCCTTTGGCCGGCGCGTGGAACCGTCCGCGTGGGCGACTGGCCCGTCACTCCGGAGACCCTGCCGCAGGTTCGCCGAAGTCTGGGGCTTGTGTTCCAGGACCCCGACGACCAGCTCTTCATGCCGACCGTGGAAGAAGATGTCGCCTTCGGGCCCGCCAACCTCGGCCTCCCACCGGACGAGGTCGAGAACCAAGTGGTCGGGGCGCTCGAGCACGTGGGTGCCCTTCACTTGCGGAAGCGGCCATCGCATCGGCTCTCCGGAGGCGAGAAGCGGACGGTCTCCATCGCGGCAGTGCTGGCGATGACTCCGAACATCCTGGTGATGGACGAGCCCTCCTCCAACCTTGACCCCCATGCTCGCCGCCAACTCATCGGTCAGCTGGGCGCCTTCGAACACACCAAGATCATCGCAACCCACGACCTCGACCTCGTACTCGATGTGTGCGCCCGAACCATCATCCTCGCCCGCGGCCGCGTGGCCGCGGACGGTCCGACCGCGGAGTTGCTCGCCAACGGCGCACTGATGCGGCGCTGCGGCCTCGAGTGTCCCCTGCGGCTGCAGGGCTGCCCTCGTTGTGGAACCTGAACATGGCCACGGTGGAGTTGTCACCGGCGCGGTGGCCGGTTAGCCTCCTCGCGGAACGGAGGCGCTATGGTGGAGCGCGTCGGGATCTCGCTCGAGGTCGAGCTGTTGAAGCAGTTCGACCGGCTCATTGCTCACAAGGGGTACGTCAACCGGTCCGAGGCCATCCGGGATCTCATCCGCGACTCGCTGGTGCAGCGAGAGTGGTCGGAGTCCATCGGCAGGGAAGAACGCGTGGCGGTCGTGGCACTCGTCTACGACCACGACGCATCGAGCCTGGTCCAGAAGCTCGCCCACATCCAGCACGAGAACCACAAAGCTGTGGTGTCCAGCCTCCACGTCCACATGGATGAGCACAACTGCCTAGAGGTGCTCGTGCTGCGCGGACGGGCGAGCGAGGTCATCGCCATGGGCGAAGGCCTCGTGAGCACGCGGGGGGTGAAGTTCGGGAGGGTTTTGCCCGCGACTACTGGCAAGGGGCTGCGCTAGCGGAATGTGCCACGACCAGGCCTGAGCAACGCCGGTGAGTTCTTGGCGCTCGACTCGGCTCGCTCGCGCCGCCCGAGTCAGCGGACTGGTGCCGCTGCAGGGACGGGAGCGTCGTTGACACTCTGCGTTCGAGCGGCATCCGCTGAGTCGCGGGTCTTGCCCTCGGCGGCGAAGACGTCTCGGTAGACGTCCGCTCCGTAGCTCGCGTGCAGAGTTTCGCCTTCACGAGCTTGAACGTGCGCGCTCCCCGATTTCGCCGCTCGGTACGAAGAAAGAGGCTCTCGCCTCCCCAAGGTCGTGGCATAACCCTGGTAGCACAATGCGAGCATTCGTAGCAAGATTCCCCCGACGGCCCGCATGACCAGGTGAGTACTCATGGTGCGAAGACGGACGTTGGACTCGCCCCGCCCGCTCGGAACCAGGGCTGCTGGAGCTCTGCTATTCCTGGGATTGGCGGCCGGTGGCGCTGTGACCTCCGCGCAGGAGGCGGACGGACAGCAGGTGGCTACCTCGTCCAGCGAAAGCCCCGCCGCGGAGGTCGAGCTACCCGAGGTCGTCATTCCCCTCCACTACCAGAACAAGGTCGGAACCTCTCAGGCGGCGAGCGCGGGCACCGCCACCCAGGATCTCATCGAGGATCGACCGCTCCTGCGCCCCGGTGAGGTGCTCGAGCTCGTGCCAGGGCTCATCGTTACTCAGCACAGCGGAGCCGGTAAGGCGAACCAGTACTTCCTCCGCGGCTTCAACCTAGACCACGGAACCGACTTCGCGACCACGGTGGAGGGTGTCCCGGTCAACCTTCCCACGAACGCCCACGGGCAGGGGTACATGGACTTGAATTTCCTGATCCCCGAGCTCGTGACACACGCCGACTATTTCAAGGGTCCGTACTACGCAGAGAAAGGCGACTTCTCGTCCGCCGGCGCAGAAGACGTTTACTATGCGTCCCGACTGCCATCGAGCCTCTTGCTCGGCACCGTCGGCTCCTGCAACTACGAGCGTGCCCTGGGGGCCACCTCCCTAGACCTTGGGGCTGGAACGGTGCTCTTCGCGCTCGAGGTGTTGCACGAGGACGGCCCATGGGAAGTCCCCGAGAACTACCGCAAGCTCAACGGTGTGGTGCGTCTAACATACCCGCTCTGGACCGGGGCCCTATCCGTAATCGGGATGGGCTACGCGGGAAGCTGGAACGCCACGAACCAAGTCGCTGCGCGAGCGGTTTCGTCGGGCGAGATCGGATACTTCGGCTCGCTGAACCCGGCCGATGGTGGTTCTTCGCAGAGATACAGCCTGTCTGCCACATGGGAGGGCGACTTCGCCGGAGGACGACTCCGGGCAACAGTCTACGGTGTGCACTACGGTCTCGATCTCTTCTCGGACTTCACCTACTTCCTGGATGACCCCGAGAACGGTGACCAGATGGAACAAGAGGAGACCCGCTGGTACGGAGGGACCTCCGGTACCTGGAGCTATGCTTCCCACGGTTCGGGCATGAACGTCTCTTGGAAGCTCGGGTGGGAGGGACGGGCGGACGAAATCAGTCCCATCGGCCTGTTTCACACGGTGGACCGGCGCGAGATACAAACCTGGAGTCGGGATAGCGTGTACCAGACCAGCGGGGCGCTTTGGGGACAGGCCACCATCCAACCCACCTCCTGGCTCCGCACCATCCTCGGTCTACGGGGAACGGTCTACCACTACAACGTCGAGAGCAACGATCCGCGAAACTCCGGAACGGCGGGTGCGGGGGTTCTCCTCCCCAAGGCGAGCCTCGTGCTCGGGCCATGGGCGAAAACCGAATTCTTCGCGAACTTCGGCGAGGGGTACCACTCCAACGATGCGCGAGGGATCACAGGGAGGATCGATGCAAAGACGGGCGAGCCCATCGCCCCGGTCATTCCACTTCCGAAGTCGCTGGGAGCGGAACTGGGGTCGCGCACCGAGCTCGTTCCCGGACTACAAGCCTCGCTCGCCCTGTGGCTTCTTGACCTCGACTCCGAACTCGTGTGGGACGCTGACAATGGCACGACGGCTCCCTCGGCACCTACCCGACGGCTTGGTGTCGAATGGGCCAACGCGTACCAGCCGTTACGGTGGCTTGCCTGCGACCTCAACCTGGCTTACTCGAAGGCGTTCTTCACTCAAGACGATCCGACGACCGGTGAGCTCGCCGGCCAACCCGTTCCCGAAGCCATTCGCTGGACCGTGGCAGCTGGCGTCTCCATCCATGAGTTCGGGCCGTGGTCGGGGAGCCTTTTTCTGCGTTACTTCGGCCCACGCGTACTCTGCACACAAGGGACCTGCGGCGGTTCTGGGGGGCCCGCGAACGGCACGCCCATCTGGTCCGCGCCCACCACGATACTCAACGGGCAAGTTTCCTACGATGCCACCCGCCACCTCAGACTGTCTCTCGAGGGCCTGAACCTACTCAACGCTCGGGTCGACGACATCGCCTACTACTATCAGTCCCGTCTCCGCAGCGAGTCGCCCACCTTGTATCCGCAAGGGATCTGGGATTACGAAGTCCATCCTTCCGAGCCTCTGGAGTTTCGCGGAACGGTTACCCTTCGCTTCTAGCGTTGGTCGATCAGGTCAATCAGGTTGCTCTTGAGCCTTTGCGGCGCTCACAAGCAGATCACGATCGCAAGCGCCCCCACCAACAACTTCTTGCCCGAGACCTGGTCCCGCGCTCTCCTGTGCCGGACGTCGCAACTCTTACAGGCGGGGCGTAGGCGGAGGTGACGTGGGTCAAGCCCCAGGGTACCAACCGCTATCGTGACGCGGATCAACGCCGCCGTCGGCGACGGCACACGCGGCTCGCGAGGCTCGCACGCATCTCGGAAGACTGTTGGTGCAGGTGGCTTAGCGGCGACGGTTTCGAAGTATGGAAGCCCGCGTCCTCGCTCGTGCTTGAAGACAGCGTCGGCCCCCGGCAGGTGAGCACCGCATTCGAGCAGCGCTATCGGCACAAGGACCACCACGAGGGTCGCGCCTGGGACCCCGGACTCTCCGCAACTTTGGCGATTGCGCTCTCTGGAAACGAAGTGTAGTACGAATTCGGAAATCATGCTACGCGGAAATGAGGAGAGCGGATGACTACAGTGACCCGCATGCTAGTGGGAGCGATGGTGGTTAGCGCGCTCGCGGCCGTCGGCTGCGGCGGCAGCGAGAGCGGGACCGCCTACGCTTCCATCAAGAACGACTTCAACGATCCCACCATCCCAGGTTTCCAGCCACCCTGGACCATCTGCCGATCTTCCTACCTCGGAGTCGAGTTCGGGCAGATCGCGCTCGGTGACACCACTTCGGGAAAGCAGGTCGAGTCTGGGATGGACAACGTGTTGATGGTAGCAGCCTGGGACGACCCGACCTGCGATCCATCCCACTGTTTGCCCATCGCCAGCAAGAACGCAGAGGAGATCGTGCCGGGCCAACACCGGACAGTCGTCATCGGCCTTAGCAATCACGAGGGTCCTTGTCCGCCGGAGGGGGTCGCCCCCATTCCACAGGATCTCTACGATCGGATCCTGGCGCTCTGGCCTGAGTTCGGGTTCAAGCCGTACGACCAGCGTGCGGAGAACCCGCAGTGTCTCCCCTAGCACGGAGCATCCGCACGGCACTGGCGATCGGACTGGTGCTGGGCGTGGTCTCTGCGGGCGGGTGTGACATGGTTTACCCGCAAGTCGTGGTCACTAACGAGATCTCGGCCCATGTCCTTATCCGGAATCCGTCCTTCAACGGCTGCGTGTGGAACGTGACGCTAGCGTTGGGCGACGTTACTGCTCCCGACAGGTGTCTCCCCGGGACCGACCACGTTCACTTCCAGAAGCTCGATCTCGATCAGGAGGCAAGTTCTGCCGGAACACCCGTCTGGTTCAACTACCAGACGATCTCGGTCAAGTCGGTTGGTTACGGCAGTTTCCACACCTTCGAAGTGACGAACGACGACCTGGAGCAGGACTTCTCAGTCCCCGGGCCTTACGGCCACTAGCCCGAACCTGCATGACTCTTGGCATCATCGCCTCGATCCTGCTCGCTGCTGACCCTGGATCGCAGGCAACCGGTGCTGTCTCATCGTCGCCTCCCCATCCCGATCCTGCGGGCGGCTCTTCTTCACCAGCGGGAAAGGAATCGATGGATGGCACGCCTCCCCCTACGGACGCTGAAGTGCTGCTCGACGAGATTGTCGTCCCCGTCGAGCGGCCGGTCTCAAAGGATGCCACCCAGGACTCGACCGAGATCCCCGGGGATCGGCTCCGTGAGAGCACACGCACGTCCACGTTCCAGGCCGTCGCTCAGGAGGATGCTGGTGTGTACGTACCTGCGGGAGGCGTGGCGTTGCATGGGGTGTCCAACGGCGCGACGGGGGGCATCCGCATCCGCGGCCTCGGCGGCAGCCCCAACACACAGGTCTTGGTGATCGAGGACGGTGTTCCCGACTACCAGGGCATCTTCGGACATCCCATCGCGGATTCTTACATTTCAACGCTCATCGACCAGGTGCTGGTCGTGAAGGGTGGGGATTCCACGCTCTACGGGACGAACGCGCTGGCCGGAGCGCTCGTCATCCGGAGCCGCTGGCGCACCAGCGATGGTCTCGAGTTGCTGGCAGACAGCGCCGCCGGGAGCTACTCGACGCTCCGGGAACAAGGGGCGTTGCTGGCTCGCTCGGGCCGCTGGGACCTCGCCGGCGGTGTCTTCTTCCTCGACACGCAAGGCCACCGCGACGGCGCTGGCGGCTCCGAAGCTATCGGGATCGGTGCCGTGCGGTGCCGCTTCGGTCTCGACCTGAGCCTCACCGTCCGGAACGAGGTGGCCCACCTTGAGGGCAACGACCCTGGACCGGTCACGCATCCCACCACCGATCACTGGTATGACGTTTGGCGCGACACCGCGTCCCTCCAGCTCTCCTTCTCGCGAGGTGGAACCTCGGTAGTCGTGACGCCGTATCTCAACGCCGGCGTGCACCACCTCTATGACGGCTATCACTCGAACGACTACGTGGGCGGAATCATCGCCGAGGGGGAGACGCGGCTCACGTCCTCCCTGCATCTCCTCGGTGGGCTCGCCCTCGAAGGGGTGGGCGGGCGTGTGGAGAACCAGATCACCGGCGAGGCGCCGGAAGTGCGCAGCACTTGGAATTACTCCGTGTACGGGCAGGCCACCTGGCAACCTCTTTCGCAACTGATCGTGGTTGCCGGCGTGAGGGAGATCGCGAGCTCGACCTATGGCTGGATTCCACTCTACAAGGCCGGAGCACGCTGGGACTTCTTCCCCAGCGCGTATGTGCGGGCCGGCGTGACGAAGAACTTCCGCCAGCCAACCATCCGTGAGCTATACCTGCCTTACCCAACGGCCAATCCCGACCTGAGGCCAGAGCGGGCCCTCAACGCCGACGTGGGCGTGGGCATCGAGTCCCGTCACCTCTTGGTGGACGTCTCCGGCTACAGGACAGAGGCCTCACAGCTCATCAAGTACTTCGGGGTATTCCCGGCGGCGGAGGTGGTGAACGTCGATCACCTCGTCATCTGGGGGACCGAGGCCAACCTATCCGTGAAGGCATTGGGACCGTTCACCGCGTACGTCTCGGGAGACTGGCAAGACGTCGGGCGGTTCACTCGGCAAAATCCCGATGGACGAGTGACCTTCGGTCTCGAAGCGACCCACGCCGAAGGAGAGGATCTCGTCAGCCTCAGTGCGGACGGAGAATGGACCCACGGGCTCTTCATGTCCGACTACGGCCGCGATCGGATCCCTGACGTTTTCGTCGTGAACATGGCCGCACGCTACAGGCACTCGTTCACGTCGCGGGGACTCGCGATCGAGCCGTATCTCCTCGTGCGCAACGTCTTCGATCGCCAGTACGCATACGTTGCCGGGTACGTAATGCCAGGATTCAACGTTCTCCTCGGGCTTCGCCTTGAAGCCTGAGTGGCTCCGGGTGGTCCGCGTTAGCCCCCTCGGACCAGTAGAGATCTTCCCCTTCATTCGAGGCCGTGCCCGCTGGTGGCCGGCACGAGTTTCCCGAACGGACGCCACGCGCGCTGATGAGTTCGTCCCCCATGACCAGAACATCCCCTCGCCCGGCCTCGCGGGACCAGCAGCTCGAGGTAGTTATGCACGTCCATGTGGACATGCAACGCCGACACTATAGCCTTGTGGTTTTCGTGCTGGATGTTCGCGAGCTTCTGCAGCAGGCCTAAGAACTTGTGGTCGTACGCCAGGACACCCCGGCGCCCCGCTCCTCCTGGCCGGTCGATTCGGACCAGCCGCGCTGGACGGGGAGTCGCTGATGAGAACACAAGCCGCCTCCGAGCGGTTGGCGTATCCCTTGGCTTCGATGAGCTTGAACTGCTGAGGAGACCGTCCTCGAGGGAGATCCCGATGCGTTCCAGCATGAACCGTCCGCGGTCGCTCCCAAGGTAGCCGCGGTCGGCTCGACGCACAACCCGGTTCCGGAGGCCTGAGTACTTCCTCCCATGGTAGTATGACAATGCTTTGATTCGTGCTACGGGAGGTTCCATGGTGTCGGATCGCCCCTCGAGGGAGCTCGCCCTGTGCGGACTCTTCGGAGCGGCGGCCCTGGTGCTGCCGTTCCTGTTCCACCTCGTGCACTTGGGGAGCCTCTTCCTGCCGATGTA
>Ga0335069_10004837_pt1 | contig 19867 bp, 14 predicted proteins | sample Lox_Sample_11_FD_206714 | JGI IMG/M metagenome (GOLD analysis project Ga0335069, IMG submission 206714) | Soil microbial communities from Loxahatchee National Wildlife Refuge, Florida, United States - Lox_Sample_1.1 | ecosystem: Environmental > Terrestrial > Soil > Wetlands | place: USA... | reverse complement strand
AAAAGAGAGCCAATGTAAGCAAGGATGCCGATCAGCCAGATGTTCAGGTTGGGCGTATTGCTCACGGGGTGCAGGTGCGCAAAAAACCGCCGTGGCACCAGGTTATCTCTTCCCATGCCAAACAGAAGCCGTGCAGCGCCGACCTGCGCAGCAAGAGCAGCACCGAGCATGGCCACCAGAAGAAGAATCGAAACAGCACGAAACAGAAACGGGCCGCCGACCCTGCCGGTCACCTCAATGAACGCGGTATCGACGTTGGTATATGTGTTGTAATTCGGCCAGACCAGCTGACCAAGATAGACCAGGAGACCGCCGAAGAGACCGGTGAAAACGCATACCCCTACCGCAGCGATCATCACATTGCGGCGCGGATTTTTCACGTCCTCTGCAAGGGTGGTCACGGCGTCGAAACCCAGATAGGTTAAAGCTGCAAACGACGTTGTTGAGGCAACATCTTTCAGTTTGAACGTCGCCGGATCGTAGAAAGGCTGCAGCGAAAACAGCGCACCGACTCCGTGAGAACCCGTCACCCAGCGTATCGCCAGCCCGATAAAAGCAAACAGAACCAGAAACATGAAACCCAGTATGATCTGGTTGGTCAGCGCGGTCGATCGGATTCCCCGCAGGTTGAGCCATGTAATTCCACCGGCAAAAATGAACGCGCCGGCTGCAAAAGGCAGTTGCGGAACCGCGCGCGTAACTGCGAGTGTTCCGAACATCACGCAAAACAGCGGGGTGACAATGTAGTCGAGCAGCATAGCCCATCCCGCGACAAATCCCAGGTACGGGTGCAGGCCACGGCCAACGTAGGTGTAGGCGGAACCTGCCGAAGGATACACGGCTGCCATTCTCCCGTAGCTGACCGCGGTAAGGATCATGGCCACCATCGCAATAAGAATGGTGTCGACAGCGTGGCCATGAGACTTTACTTGCGCCAGGCCAAAGACAGTAGCCGGCGCGCTCGGCGTGACAGCGACGAGACCGTAGAAGACGAGGTCCCACACGCCGAGCACTCGTCTCAGGTGAGGAACACTGCCACTGGTGTGAACTTCTGTGGAGATCGGCATTCGCCCGCTGTGAGAGGTAGACTCGAGCGAATTTCGAAGGCAGCGGAAGCAGCCGGGTCTAAGTCTCTCGCCTACAGGATCTTATAGTGGAGCTTTGCTGTCTATAAGGAATAGTTGGGCGAATTCGTGAATTGGGGAAGGGCAGTTCGACAAAGCCCGGAGAACGTCAATATTTCCACGGTTTTTTCTTAACAGATAGCTCCGACATCCTGCAATTAGCTTTGGATCAGGCATCGCGGTGATGGGTAACAGTTGGACGTTGGAGGCCAAATATGAGAGTCGACGAACTTGAGACGCCGGCCCTGCTGATCGATCTCGATGTCATGGAGAGCAACCTGGCTAGGGTGTCGGAGTTCTATCGGGGACGAGCGTTGAAGGCCCGCCCCCATTTCAAGAACCATTGCGTTGTCGCACTTGCCAAGCGGCAGGTGGCGGCTGGCGCCATCGGTATTACCGTCGCCCGCGTCCGTCATGCCGAGGCACTCGTCAAGGGCGGAGTTCGAAGCATCCTGGTGGCCAATGAGATTGTGGATGAAAACAGCCTTCGCCGCCTCATCAACTTGAGCCAGAGCGCGGAGATCATTCTGTCGGTCGACGACTCGGACAATATCGCACAGATCGCGAAACTGGCCGGCGAGTCTGCCCCGCATGTTCATGTCGTCATCGACCTTGAAGTCGGGCTACGACGGTGCGGAGCGCCGCCCCAGGAGGCGCTGACTCTCGCCAGGCAGGCTCGCCAGGCAGGGCTCAGAGTGCGAGGACTGATGGGGTATGAAGGTCACCTCCAGAAGTTGCCCGCAAACGCAGAAACGCAGCAGTTACGCGGCAATGTAGCTGCGCTACTCAACCATACCCGTCAGCAACTCGAAGAGGATGGCATTCCGGTCGATATCGTCACGTTGGGTGGAACCGGTACCTACAACGCCTACGTCGATTCCCCCGGGATCACCGAGGTTCAGGTCGGGAGCTATCTCCTGATGGATACTTTTTACCAGCCCTTTGCCCCTGACTTCAGGCTCGGACTTACCGTCCTCGCACGCGTAATCAGCAATCGCGCTGACGATTATGTCGTGCTCGATGCCGGGCTGAAGGCTCTCAGCAGCGAGCGTGGAATGCCCTTGGTAAAGAATCTTCCCGGCCTGCGCGTCACGGCCCTCCACGCCGAGCATGCCATTGTCTCGATCGAAGAAAGTGGTCAGCGTTTGCGAACCAACGATCTGGTTGAACTCTGGGCGCACTATTCCGACGCAACTATGCACCTGCATCGATCGCTGTATGGTGTACGCCGCGGAGAGGTCGAAGAGGTCTTTCCCATCGAGTATTGAGGGATCTCTCCGCAGCGCCACAGATCGAAAGAAGGCCGTGCCGCCCTTTAGTTCGACTCAGAAGGTCGTTGCGTCAGTCGCCTTGGCACTGAAGCTGCTGATTCCGTAGTCGCCGTTATCGCCCTCATTGAAACCGAATCCCGGATTGTTGTGGATGTAGGTGTTGTCTTTCGCTGAGCCCATGAGCACGCCGTTCTTGTAGGCTTTGATTTCATTGCCCACAATCGTTGCCTTCACCAGGTCCCCGGTCTTCACTCCGTATTGCTTTCCTTGTGTGTTCACAAGATAAGTGAAGTCGGCCAGCGGGCCATTCCATCTGACGATGATCAGATAGGCCGTGTCATCATCCTTCAACGAAAACGAAATCTCGTAGCCGTCGCAGTTGTGTTTCGCCAGGGATGAGCGGAGGCGCATTGAAACCTCCGGATATCGCTTGACCTTCCTTCTGTCCACCACCAGTTCCACGCTTTGATTCGCCGGCCAGTCGCCGGTGAGCAAAGCCACCGAGTCGCCGAACCGCTTCGGGCCGGCCTTTCCGGTGGCGTATCCCGGCTTGGTCGACACGTCGCCCCAATCCAAGCCCGCCGTCTTGCCGCCAATCCAGCGGCCGCCTTCCGAAATCGGGCTTTCTGCATTCGGAAACTTCGTTGCATAGCTGGCGACCTGCGGCGCAGCCGGCTGCGCTGCGGGGGTAGCGGTCGTACATGGGTTCGTGCTGGGCGAACACCCGGTCAGCAATGCCAACATGGCGACGGCCGGAAGCAAGATTCGCTTTGCCGCGGGAATTGGGTCCAGGATTATCTTCATGCCTTGATTCTTCCCCCACTTTCCTTCTTCTCATTGATCTTCACTACATTTGTTTTGAGCCAGGGCATTGGAAGCGCACGGATGCCTTCCCGCCGCTCCCACGCAACTAAAACTCCACGCGGAATGTTGCCTGTCCCTGGCGATTGCTGATCTGCGAGCTCGTATTGGTGATCTGACCGAACGTCGAATCGGTGGAATTGCCATCCGGCCCCTGCAGCTGGGTCCGATTGAATGCGTTGAAATAATCGATCCGCAGGCTCAGTCGGACCCTTTCGGCAATGGGGAAGGTCTTGATGGCATCGAAGTTCTCGATTCGCAAAGGCGGGGTGCGCAGGCTGGAATAGCTGCGCAGAGAATCTCCCAATTGCCACGCTCCCGTGTTCATAAAGGCGTTGGTGGTGAACTGAGTCGGCTGTGTTCCCAGCTTGCCTTTGAAATAGTCTTTGGAGAGATTGTAGTTATAGGTTTTGAGCTTCACCTGGGTGTTAATGTTGGGGCGATCGCCAAAATTGGCATACAACGGGTTGAACCCGTTATACGCGCCGAACGGATATCCACCACTGTAACTGAGCACTCCGCTGAATTTCCATCCTCCGACGACCTGGTTGATCCAGCCGCCCGAGTTGAGGAAGCGTTGTCCCGAGCCGAAGGGCAAAGCATAGGTTGCTACCGTGTTTGAAATGTATTTCTGGTCAAGCGATGACGGAGTGAACTCTGGTTTGATGTTGAAAGAGTTGATCGGGTTAGGCTGAAAAAGTGTGGAACCAACCGCTTCGTCGGCGATGTTTCTCGAGAAAGTAAACTCAACCCATTCGAGAATCTCTTCTCTCCCTGCAACTGCATGCCGTTATAGAAGGCCGTGCCATCGGTTTCGTAGGTGTTGTAGATGTCGGAGTATTGCGGGAACCGAAGCAGCGTCTGGATCACTGTGCCCGACGGGAAGAGCGTTGTCCAGCCGGGGAAGGGAATTTGGATTCCCGCGTTGATTGCGTCCTGCGAAGTTGCCGGCTCACCCAGCAGGCTGCCGTAACTGAGAACGCTCGGATTCGGTTGCTCGGGCTGATGGAGAGATGACGGGACATGGATGGCCCGATTGCCCACGTATGCCACAGTCAGGAACATGTTCCACGGCAACTCACGCTGCACACTGAAATTCCACGCCGTGTCATAGGGAGCCCTGCCGAAGGTCTTCGGATCGAAACCAAGGGGGTTGAGTCCATTGCCGATAGAAGGCGAGAACGGCGTCGGCGCAGGATCGGGCATCGGGTTGCCATCCCAACTGCCATATGCGGGGGCGCTTCCGCCGCTGGACTGGCGCGCAAACTCGCCACCCAATAGTGAGGCGAAGTAAAACGCCGTCTGGGTGGTGCCGTATTCGTAGGCTCCGCCATCGAGAAAAGTGAGAAAGAAACCCGATTGGAGTACGGTCTTCGGCGTCAGACGGTAAGAAAAGCCGATCCGCGGCTGCAGATTCTTCCATTTGATCGCGGCGCGTGTAACTCCGGCGCATTCGGAGCAGTGGCCAAAGATGGATGCTCCGCCGGGCAGATTTCCCGCCCCTGGGTCAAGGACCGTGGGATTATCGAAGTTCACATAGACAATGTTGTTGTGCTCCTCGGTGAACGGAACCATGATGTCCCAGCGCAGTCCCAAATTGGCGGTGAGGCGATTATTGACCTTGAAATCGTCCTGGAAATAGAGGGCGAACTCTTTGTTGCGCATGCGCGTTACATTCGAGCTGAGACGGACTGCTCCATCAACCTGGCCGAGGAGGAAACTGGCGAACGAGCTTCCGTAACTCCCGAAGTTCGGGTCGTTGGTGTCAGGAGTCGAGGTGGTTCTCTGCGTGAATGAAAAGGTGCCGCCGCAGAATTGGCACGCATACAAGTCCTGGTAGGTCCGGCGGAACTGGCCGCCAACATTCATGCTGTGCCGGCCCTTGGTCCATAGCCAGTTGTTGACGAGCACGATTCCCAAGGTACGGTTGTTGGTCTGGTCGAACCCGCCAAACAAGCCGGCAACGTTGGTATTGCCGTTGCTCGCTCCAAAACTCGTAGATGCGCTTTGGCCGTCGAATTGGACGTAAGGGAAGTTTGTGCCATTCACCAATCCACCGAAGCTAACGCCTTGCTTGGCGTTGTGTTGCCCGCCAATCTCTCCGATCCAATCGGCACCCACTGTCATCACGAGGTTGTTCTTGAGGTTGTTCACGTAGTTTAGGACGAATCCCGAACCGAGTTGGGTGCTGGTGATCTCGCTCTGCAGATCGTTGCTGGGAGCTACGATGGGCGCAAAGGTGAAGAAAGGCTGAGAGACCTTGTCACGCCACTGGCTGAAATGAATCGCCTGGCTTTGCGTGATGGTGTGATCGAGAGTGTAGCCCCACAGATCCTGGCTGATGGCCAACGAAGGAACGGCGGGAGACTTATTTGCCTGCTGCCCGGACACCAGTCCAGGCCGGTCAGGATCCGGAATAAGGGGAATAATTGACTGAGCCAGAGCGCTGATCCGGTCCGGACAAATCATGTTCATAACCCCGTCGCACTCAAATTGCTCGCCGGTCTCTGGGTCGTAGATGGGAATCTGATTGCCGTCGGAATCGACGAAGTTAGTGAAATCGCCGGTTTTCATTGGTTTAGTAGGCACAGTTCCAATGGCCGTTTGCGCCTGATTCTCCCGGAACCAATCCGCACTGGCGAGAAAGAAGGTGCGGTCTTTGCCGTGATAAAGGTGCGGTATGATCACCGGGCCACTCGTCGTAAAACCCCGGTCATTTTGCTGGTCGATCGGGGGAGCCGGATCGCCGTCGGCGCGAAAATACGTCGGAAAGAATCCGTCGGAATCGAAGAGCTGATTGCGCAGGATGTAGAAGCCATCGGCGTGCAGGGTGTTGGTGCCGGACGCCATGTTATAAGTGACGGCGCCCTGTCCCAGCCCATAACTCGCCTCAAAGGTGGAGCTGTTCACGCGGAACTCGTTCACCATTTCATAAGGAGGATTGATATTGGTCTGGTTCCCGGCGTATTGCACGAAAGCGACAGGCACACCGTTAAACTGCACTTCGTTCTCGAAAGTGAGGCCCCCGTTGATATTGTGACTGCCGGCGTTCCCCTGAACGCCGGGCGCCAGATACATGAATGAGTCGAGCTGGCGCGCCAGATTGCTGATCTCAATCGGAGCGGTGGCTATAAGCTCGGGCTCGAGCGTGGTTCCAATCTCCGGTGACTCGACGTTCAGGGAGATGGCATTGGCCGTCACGTTGACTGTCGTGCTGGTTGAACCGGGGACCAGGGTGAAGTCCACCGTTGACGTCTTGGCCACCTCTACGAGCACATTCGACTTCACCGATTTGCTGAACCCCTGCGCATCGACCGTAACCGAATATGCGCCCGGCTCCAGGCCGACTACCTTGTATGTGCCCACTGAGGTTGTACTGGTGTGAGACGACACTCCTGTCGCTCCATTGACGATGCTGACCGACGCGCTGGCAATCGCGGCTCCCGACGCATCGGTGACTGTGCCCGCGATCGCGTTTTCCACCTGCGCGCTGAGCTTAGGGACAAGCAGAACACAGGCCAGCGATAGAACAAGAGAAAGGGACGCAGCGGATGGGCAGATATTCAAACGGCACAGCTTGCGGTTCTTGACCATTGCTTGACCTCCGGAATCGTTCAGTTGTCGGGCATCAAACCTGCCTCTATGGTGGGGGAACGGCCACGAGTGCGGTTGGGCTGCTGGCGCCACATGGGTGCGGGCATGAATACTTGCTGGCGCCGACTCCCGCCTGGCATGAAGCGCGCTTCTGAATTCGAAACGAGACTCTTCCTTTTCCCGCGATCTTCGAAACTTTCCCCACCTTAGAGAAAAATCGATCGGAGTTATAGGAATTCCGGTATCAATTTTTGTTGGACTTCTCAGCCCGCACTGTCCTGAAAAAGCGCAGGGTCCGCGATTCGGAGCTCCCTGTTAGACTCGCCTGGCTGCCATCGACCGGCTACTTGCCTTTCAACTTCGGGCCGGGAAGAGGGCATCGAATTTAACGCTGCAGTGTCCTCTGAAGCATCGCGGTTCCGATGCCGGAAGGCAAGTGGGGTCATGCCGGTGATCTTGCGAAACACCGCTGTGAAATAACTCTGATCACAGAACCCCATCTCCTGCGCAACTTCTGAGATCGGGTGGTTCGTTTGCGTCAGCACGGCCTGCGCGCGCGTTACGCGGTACTGATTGAGATAGCTCTTGAAAGAGCAGTTCGTCAATTGGCGCAAGTAGTCGGCAAACTCCGATTCATCCAGGTTGCACATGTGGGCGGCATCCGGCGCACGGATCGGGTCCGCAACATGATTTGGCAGAAATTCGAAAAATCTGTCGAGGCGATCCAGGGCGCGCTGCCTCTGCCTGAACGAATCGACATCGTCCGCGCGCTTCGCGTATTGCTTCACAAGAAGGATGAGGATCATCCTGAGATAAGTCTTGATGGCCAATCGCGCGCGCCGCGACGAGCCGGGCATCTCCTCCTGAATCATCTCCATCAAGTCCAGGATCTGGCGGGGAAGGCCTGTTGCTGCCGGTACGACATGCGGAAAACTCCGATCCTGATCAATAAACGGGGCCAGATACTCCGCGCCGCACGTAGTCCCATCACCACAAACGAAATTGGGATCGAAGTACAAGGCTCCGATCCTCGACCGTTTCCGCGGGGGACATTGGGTGGAGTGATACAGGTCGCTGCCGACAATAGCCATGTCGCCCTGTTCCATCGGCAACAGCCGGTCTTCGACAATGAAGGAGGTTGCCCCGCTGCAAAGGAGGAGGATTTCAAAGTAGTCATGGCGGTTCTTGCTCACGGTTCGGTCGCCATCGCCATCCAGAAGACGCAAGTCAACCGGTACGCTCGCATGGAACGGCCACAGGTGCACCTTCTGAGTGTTGATCTGCGGCTCCAGCAACCGGTACTGATCACTCCGTCGCCAATTGGCCGACACCTCGATGGGGTTGGTGCAGGCACGCTGAGAAGGTCGTTCCGTAGCGCCTCTTGGGCTGGAATTGCGTCGTTGCGCGCCCCGCGGCTGGGGAACAGGGGAACGGGAGGTCGGATTGGCTCTCATGGGCGCCTCATTTACCGCGCTGAAAGAACACCCTTTGCAACCGGCAGGCCCAGAAAGGCGACGCGCCCAGGAAAATCCTGCAGCGTCGAAAGGCACTGCGTCATGGAACGAAATCAGTAGAACAGTCTCGGGTCGACCGGAACCCCTGTCTTCTGGCAGTGACTGACGTATAGATCGATGAAGCTGAACACGTCCATCGTGTTCCGCAACGAATCATCGTCGTTAAAGAACTCGATCGATCCGTTCACGGTGTAGACCACCTGCGCGTCGTCACCCATTCTCAGGGTGTGAATCGTGCCGGGGTTTTCGACGACATAGTCGCCCTTGCGAGCATTCCAGTCGTACTCGAAATATCCCCATTCGCCCTGGATGGTAACGGCAGTCACCACGCCACGGTGCCGGTGCTTGCCCAGAACCGCGGCTTTGGGCGCCCACAATACAAACACGAACGAGCCGCTCTTGGTCTCGTACCGGTAAGGCTTGATCATGAGACCGTTGACCCACGGATGCCAGCCCGCTTCATCTGCGTTGACATAAACATCGGGTGCGCCATACCGCCTGACCAGAGCAATCTCTCGCCGGTCGTCCTCGGTGAGGACACTTGTCAGGGTGGTGGAATTCGTTTGAGACATGGGAAACCTCCTCCCTGCCTCAGCACTCTGCCGGGGATGCGCTTTTGCAGGGCTTGTCATCATCTGATACACCGCAAAAACAGAGCATTCTATAGGGATTGGACCAGATATTGTGAGAAATGCGCTCACCATGGCGCGTCCAGCTCTCGCGTTTCTCAAGGCGCGCCCGCGTCCTTGCCGCCTCGCGTGAAATTGGCCCTGCTACAATAAACCCTCCAGTAACGAGGCGCCACATGGCCAACCTCCCACGTTCGGACAACCCGTCCCATTGGGAAAGAGCCTACGCGATCATTGAGCCCCAGATCGACAAAGAGGGCATTCACCGCTGGCCCTTCGATCCCCTCTTCCCAATTGACGTAAGCTTCTTCGTCTTCGGGCCCGGCGGCGTCCGCATGAATCGCCATGATTACCTCGAGATCCTCTACATACTTCAGGGCGAGGTGAAGTTTCAGATTCAGCACCGGCGCGTAACCGCCCGAACCGGCGATCTCCTGGTGATTGGCAGCACCTTCTTCCATCGTCCCATCAAGGCAAGCACAGCCTCGGCCAAGGCTGTCGCACTTTACTTCAAGCCGGAGATTCTTCACTCCGAAGACGCCACCGGTGAAGCCGCCGAGTTCCTGGTTCCCTTCATGGCTGAAGACGGCAATTTCTCACATGTGGTGGCCGCGAGCAGCGGCGTGCCCGCCGAGGTTTTCAATTTCATGAAGCGGATCAGGTGCCAGCTGCCGGCTCGGGGCGGCCGTGAACGCCTGACCGTTCGCACCTTTCTCAGAACGATTCTGATTCTGCTGGTCAACCACTACTCGAACTTGCAATTGAACCTGGAGGCCTTCAATCGTAAAAGGCAATCGATTCAGCGGCTTCGGCCCCTGTTCGAATTCATCGAGCAGTCGCTGGAAAGTGTCATCAGCGTTAAAGAAGCAGCAGCCTGCGTCCACATGAGCAAGTCTCATTTCACTCGATTCTTCAGGCGGGTTACCGGACAGCCATTCGTCACCTATCTTCATCATCTGCGTGTCGCAAAGGCGCAGACGCTTCTTACTACGACCGACCGGACCATCGCTGAGATTGGGCAGGAGGTCGGCTTCAACGATCAGAGTTACTTCGGACTGATCTTCCACAAGCTCGCCGGCCGGTCGCCCCGTCAATACCGCAACGAAACCAGAAAGAGCGAAATCAACGGGAATGGCGCGAGCAGTATCGATCGGAAGCAGCGACCTGTTGCGAGCCAGCCTCGGCGTCCAGCCGGATCGATCACTGCCTGTGCCGGCGAGGAGATCGCCCTCCGTCAGCAGGCTGATTTCGACTATGCGGTCAGAAGATCGCGAGTGGGTTGAAGAGCGACCCCGTCCCTCCCGGCAGCCTCAGCGGCGCTGCAACCACAAGGAACTCCCAGCGCCCCTCGTCGGCCGCCGCTGCTGACACGTCCTCAAGATTCAGGCTGTCAGCGCAGATCATCCCCATAGCCGCGAGTTGCAGCGCGTGCACCGGATATGGAACTCCCTCGACATTGCTCGGCACAGTCTCCCCGTCTCCGTCTGGGAAGAACGCCGCCACCTTGCGCTCGCTGAGCAAGGTCATCGCGTCGCAATGCAGACCCGCCTTGCCGTCTCCGTCGTACCCGTTGTTCCATGGCCCGAGCTCCAACCGCCGCCGGTGATGGCCTGTGCGGAATACAAAGATATCCCCTTCGCCCAGACGGATGCCTTGCTTCAGTTCGCAGGCCTCGAGTTCTTTGCGCGTTACGGCCTCGCCCGGCTCCAGCCAATCCACTCCACGAAAGCGCGCCAGGTCCAGCAGTACTCCTCTTCCGACGATCCCGTCAACATACCCCGTGATATCCATTGCCTGTGGTCCTCGCGAGGTCACAAGAGAAATTGGATTGCCGTTGTATAGCTTCCCCTCGTACGCAACGTGACAAAGCGCGTCGACGTGCGTGTGGCAATCCCCGTGAATCTCGCTGGCGAAGAAATCCATGCTGATTCCGGGTTCGCCGAAGCTCTTGTCCACCTCGAACAGCATCGTCATGTAGTGCGCCGGCGGCCTCGGATTATCCGGCCCGGCAACCTTGCTGATCGGCACCGCCATCGAAACAGCTCGCCCCGTCTTGACCAGCGAGGCGGCCTTTCGAATCGTCTCCGGTGTGATGTAGTTGAATGTTCCCAAGCGGTCATCAGCGCCCCACTTCCCCCAGTTGCTCACCTGACTGAACAGTGCATCAAATTGGGCTTTGGTCATTGCTGCAGCCGGCGTCTTGATCATTCTTTTCCCTTCTTCGCCAACCCGATGTGGGCGCCGAAACGCGAATAAAACCCAATCCTATCTCGGCGGTTTTTCTAACGATGTAAGAATCTCCGTTTTGAAATGTTGAATTCAGTCCACTGCCGGCTGCTTGGGATTCGCAACATCAGGGCCGGCCACACGCCGTTCGGGCTGCGGCGCAGCAGGATGGAATGCCTGGATTTCCAGATTGCAGACCTCGACTTCCATTCGCTCCAGACACTCTTGGACCATCTGCCTCACAACCTGCGCATTACCTACGCACCGCAGATTCACAATCAGTTCGAAGAGCGGAGAAGGGGAAGCATCGAGCATTCCCTCCACCTGCGGTTCCACGCGATTTCCGCAGATGGCTGCTTTTACAAACCCGCTCGGGCCGCGGGCAATGCCCTTCAAATGCACGATTGCGATACCCGCGTCGCTTAAAGTCGTGTCGACATCTTCCAGCAAGGGCCCCAAAACCTGGGCCGGGCTCTGCGGCGCGCGCGGCCGAAGTGTGCAGTGAAGGTTCAGCCAGGCTAACGCCGCCTCGGCCTGCGCATATTGTGCATAATCGATCTCCAGGATCTTTCCTCCGGCCGAGATCCTGCCCGAAAGCACCTCATTCAGCCATGCCGCGACTCCCTGCCCCGCTTTCGCGCTGATCCGCCGCACTCGGCTTGCTCCGAGCACCGGAACATGATCATAAATATCCGATTTTGAGACGCATATGATGTCGGCCTCCTCGATCTGCTTGCGAAAGAGGAACGCGAGTTTGGCGTCCGCATCCGGCTGCAGCATGGCCTGCGCGCGTGCCGGGTCCACCAACACGGTATAGGGCGCGAGACGATAGGAGCCGCCATACTCTTGCAGGGGATGAAGAATCGTCGCAGAAATGTCCGTGCAGCTTCCGACGGGCTCAGCGAATATGACCTCTGGAGCGAAAGCCCTCAGTTCATCCAACACGCTTAACAGATCAGAGAAGCGGCAGCAGAAACATCCCCCCGTCACTTCGCCGCTGCGAAGTCCATGCAATGCGGCAAGCTCCGTATCGACTAGTCCTTCGCTCTGATCGTTGAGCACGATGGCACTGCGCACACCGCGTCCTTCCAACTCCCTCGCCGCTGCCAGCAGGAGTGTTGTCTTACCTGCGCCAAGAAAACCACCCACGAAGACGAGCCGGGGCGGCGCTTTCGATTCGTCGCTCCGCGTCAACCCCTCGGCACCTTTCGTCACGGGAACACCGCAACGCGAACGTCTTCGCCTTCGTTCAGTCGCACCGCCTCGGCAAGCCGAACGACGACTGTGTCCCCCTTTCGCCGCAGCTGGGTCCCGATCGATCGACCGCCAAGCTCAGCAGTCGCCCTTGTCCCCGCTCCATCTAGCGAGCACGAAGCGCAACCCAACTCTCCACCCAGTACGCGCAACGTCAGCGTTTCCCGACCGGCCTGCCTGCGCAAAGAGAAGCTGCCCCACCCCGTCGCTGTGGCCCAAAGACAATGAAAATCGTCGCCTCGCAGAGGCGGTGTCAAGGTCACCGCCTGATTCAGGCCGTCGTAGTGAAACCCGCTCATCGCCAGCATCGTCGACCAGGCCGACATGGCTCGCACGTAGTGATGCCCACATTCCGCCTCATCCCAGGGATTGCGCTTTTCGCCGTCGAAGCGCGCTCGAGCGCTGGCCACAATCTCGACGCCTTGTTCCGCCATTCCCCACGACATCATCAGGGATGCCGCAGTGTACTCGTGCCCTGTCCACGCCTCTGAAAAATAAGGGAATGGAATATGTGGCCTCTCTCGATTTCCGTAGTCGCACACCACCACTGCGGCCTCATCATTCAGCGGATAGGTACGCGCCACGTTGTCGTGATGTGCCAGCGAGGGCTTGTAATTGTATCGATAGATCGAATGAAGAGTGGCGCGGATCTTTTCCGGGGACACCAACGGGCCTAACCCTCCGACATCTGCCAGGTATTGCCCCACCAGCTGATCCGCAAGGCAGCCCGCCCCAACCTGGTACTCCGGATGCTCGGTGTTCTCAGACCCCATGGAGCTGCGCAGGTCCTTCGCAATCTCATCTTCGCGAAATCCGCGCACCTCCTGGACAAAAAACTCGCCATTGAAAAGATTGCGCTCGACCCATCCGCTGCCCTTTTCGAAGAGATTCCGATAAGTTTCGGCCGATGTTTGATCGCCCACCGCGCGTGCCAATTCTTCCCCAGCTCGCAAAGCACCGAGATAATAGATCCCGCACAACGGGTTCGGGCCGTAGAACTCCACATCGTAGGTGTTATGCTGCACGCCCTCCATCACGCCGTCACGATTGGCGTCCCATCCTCCCGGAATCCACGCAAACTCGATTGCCTTCCTGACGCGCGGCCATGACTTGCGCAGCAATTCATCGTCACCCGAAATCTTCCAGTCAATCCAGGCATGAATCACCTGGCCCATCTGCCCATCGGCAGCTGCAAATCCCCAGCGCATCTTTCCGTCCGGAAGCGGCTGGCGGAAATGCATCGCACCCGCGTCATCCATAGAGAATCCAAATGCACTGCGCCGCAGGGACCGCGCAAACGACGGGAAAAGAAATGGTGTCACCGTCTCATAGTTCCAAACGTGCATGCAGTTGCCGAAGCAGCACCCGCGCGTGTCGTCGCTGCCTTCAAAGCCGTGAAATTCGCCGTCTGCAGTTCGAAAGCAGGTCGTCGTCGCCAGGGTGGAAAGGTTGGCGCTTGCCGCATCCTTCACCGCCGCAGGAATCGTGCTCGCCCGCAGCACATCGGCGAATGCGCGCGTCCGCGCTTCGAGATCCTTAAGATGCTCCGCCGCGTAGACCACTACATCCCAGCTGCTCTTGAAGCGCTCAGCATAGTAGTTGCCGATGATGGTCTTCTCGTCGCCTTCAGGCGCATCCCAGCCGCACCACTCCGGCGTCCGATTGGGGAAGCGCCAGCCTAGCAGAAACTCGAAACTCTCCACTTCTCCGGGCTGAATTGCCTTCTGCATGCAGAGCACTCCCACCGCGTCGTGCGGATCCGGCGTAGTCCCCATGCTTCCGGCTTTCGAAAACTGGTCCCAGAAGAGCAGCGGTGAGTTCCACCATCGACCTTGCGGCCATCCCTCCCAATGGCTCAGGTCGGCGTTCGGACTGCGTAGCGCTGCCACCACGAAATCGCCTGCCATCGGATGACTAGGCGCGAGGTTTCCGTTGCTCATGACTATGCCCGCGACCGCGTTGCCGGCGCGATATTCATTACGCCGGCCATCGTTCGCCTTGCCCGCCGCAACGTCGCCTTGTTCCGCCTCGCTCGCCTTCACCGGGTTCTCGATCGAGAACGCAATCCCAACCTTTGCTGGTCTACTCCCCGGATTCGACACACGGTAGCGCAGAACCGCGACTGGCAATCCGGAATCATCCGGCTTGTGGGGAATGAAGGGCGAGAACGCTTCCAGCTCCACTTTTACCGGCAGGGTCGAATCCTGAAATTCGATATGTGCCAGCGGATACTCCCCAGTGAAGACGGCCGACTCGAGCCGTGAGAGCCCCGGCACATTATTCGAACCAAGGCCGTCCTGTCCCTCGTATGGTGGCAGAATACGTGACTCCAGCACATGCGCGACCGGAGGTCCCTCGCCTGCTTGCGCCCAAATGGACGGAAAGGAATAGCTAGGTCGATAGCCCTTGTTCGGGCGGTTGAAGATCTCCCAGTTGCATAGCTGCCCGCGTCCCCCGAGCCCCAGACTGCCGGCAGCGACCCCGCCGAGCGGAAACGAGATCATCGCCAGTTGACGGCCCCGAAACCGCCGCGGATACTCGCCCGCTTCGCCCGCTGATCGGTGCTCCCGGTGGCCTTCTCGTTCCTCGCTTGCTCTCTCTGCCCTCGCGCTCCACTCGTGGGTTTGAGCCGCAGCTCCAAGCGCTCCGGCGGCGGTTTTCAGGAAATTCCGTCGGTTGATCCATTTCTCTTTCATGCGGTTCCCGTTTCACTGTTTCGTGATGCCCAAGTATATGAGCGTGATCGGCGACTCGACCACTCAATACGGCGATCGGCAGGGCCTCGACCTGAAACTGACACACTGTCCCGAGATCCCGTTAAGCATTAAGCGACGGGCTGAAGCTTTGTTAGCTCGCAACGGTGGATAGGCCGTTTCGGCGTTTCTTTACAGACGAAAATCGAATCGTCAGAGTAAGCTGTGAGCTTTGTCGATACACAAGGTCGCATTTTGCGCACTGCGCGGCAGGAAGGACAGACATGAAGACTTTGGCAGCTGCCATGTCGAAACAGCAATTTGACCAACTCTTCGCACAGGTAAGCAACTGGGGAGTATGGGGATCCGATGACCAGCGTGGAACGCTGAACTACATTACGCCGCGGACAATTCAACACGCTGCCTCGCTGGTGAAGACCGGACGGTCGGTATCCATGGCGATACCGATCAACAAGTTCGCCGGGCCGGACAACCCTAAGCCGATGGCGCATTATATGTCGATGCTGTTTGAGGTCGACAAGAGCTTTGGCGAGCCGGGTTTTTCGCTGGACTTCTTCGGCAGCGAGATTCATGGCGATTGCCACACGCACATCGATGCGCTTTGCCACATTGCCTATGAAGGCAGACTGTATAACGGCAAGCCGACTTCGATGGTGACTTCGCGAGGGCCAAGAGGCATGGATATTACAACCTATGCCAACGGAGTGATCGGCCGCGGTGTTCTTCTGGATATTCCGCGATTCCGCGGCGTCAAGTGGCTTGAGCCCGGCGAGGCTGTAACACGGAAAGAACTGGAAGAGTGCGAGCGCGCGCAAGGTGTTTCGCTGGGCGAGGGAGACATTTTCGTCTTCAGGACCGGGCACCACCGCCGGCGGCTGGAACAGGGGGCCTGGAATAACGGTTACGATGGCGAAGGCAAGGCTGGCCTCCATTCCGACACGATACCGCTTATGCACGAGCGAAAGATAGCTGCATTCTTTCCCGACGGAGACGGCGAAACGGTGCCCAGCAATGTCGAGGGCGTTGCCTATCCGATCCATGCCCTTCAGATAGGCGCAATGGGCATGATTTGTGCCGACAGTCTGAATCTCGAGGAGGTTTCGGCGATTTGCAGCGAAGAGCGCCGCTGGGAGTTCATGGTCGTGGCCGCGCCGCTGCGTCTGCCCGGCGGAACAGGATCTTTGTTTAATCCGCTTGCGATTTTATGAGAAAGCAGCGGCCGATCCACTCACATCCCTTTGAAAGGCCCCGTACCTCGAAAACCGCGCGGCCTTTGGGTTCGCCTTTTGAGCCGTCTTGAGGGTGTTGCCGGTGGGGTTTTGCAAGATTCATTCGTGGGTTTCTTATATCTCGACGCATTCTTCTCGTAAGATTATGAGTGCACCACCCGAGAGTGCTGTCCCCTGCCCATCGAGATGGGAGGTAACCCATGAAGCTTCAAGACCGTATCGCGCTCGTGACCGGAGCGGCTTCGGGTATTGCGCAGGCCGTAGCAATCCGGTTCGCTGCCGAAGGTGCAGCCGTGATGGCTGCGGATATGGATGAGAAGAATGGCCTGGAGACGGTGACGCGGATTCGCGCCGCTGGTGGGCTAGCCGAGTTCATCCGGCTCGATGTGTCGAGCTCGGATCAGGTGAACCAAGGAGTCCAGCGGACGATCGATACCTTGGGTGGACTTCATATCCTCTTCAATGGAGCAGGCATCCTGGCCTATGGAACCGCAGTCGAAACTTCTGAGCAGACATGGAATCGGGTCATGGCAGTAAATTTGACGGGAACGTTCCTCTGTTCAAAGGCGTGTTTGCCTCATATGATTGCGCAGGGTTGGGGATCAGTGATCAACGTCGCATCGACGACGGGGGCACATGACGCCTGTGCCCAGGCCGTAGCCTACGTAAGTTCGAAGGGTGGAGTCACGTTGTTGACGCGAGCCATGGCCATCGACCACGCCAAACAGGGAGTACGAGTGAACGCCATCTGCCCTGGACCGACTGACACGCCTATGCTGCGCAAGGCGCTGACGCCGGAACAACTGGAGGCTTTCGCGAAGACGTTTCCGATGGGAAGGCTCGGTCGTCCCGAGGAACTGACGGGGGCAGCGGTATTTCTCGCTTCGGATGATGCTTCGTTTGTGACCGGGACCATGTTGTATGTAGATGGTGGTCAAACGGCCGAAGTTTGAGCTCCACAGGAGTCGAGTGCGATGCAAATGAAGAAATTTATCAACGACCCGAAAAACCTGGTCAAAGAACTGCTTGAGGGCTACGTCCTTACCTTTCCTGACAAGGTCAAGTTGAGCGGCCCGGGGACAGTGGTGCGTGCCGTGCCAAAGGGCGCCGGCAAGGTGCGCCTGGTGACGATCGGCGGCAGCGGACACGAGCCGGGTCTGAGCGGGTTTGTTGGCAAGGGCATGCTCGACACCAGCGTGGCTGGCGAAATATTTGCTGCGCCAGGAGCGCCAAAGTGTGTCGACGCGCTGCGCAATGCGTGCAAGGGAGGCTCGAGCGCGCTGCTGATCGTCCTCAACCACGCCGGCGACGTGCTGTCAGCCAACATTGCCATGGAATCAGTAGAGCGAGAGAAATTGCCGGTCAAGATGGTGCTGACCGAGGAGGATATCTCCGGTCCGATCGGCGACCGCCGCGGGCTGGTGGGCTGCGTGGCCGTCTACAAGGTTGCGGGCGCGGCAGCGGAACGCGGCGCCTCTTTGTCTGAGTGCGCGGCAATCGCAGGGCGCATGGCCGACAATATGCGAACCCTCGCTGTTGCCGTGAGGACAGCGACCCATCCGGCTACTGGAAATCCGATCTTCGAGCTAGGCGACGATGAAATGGAAATCGGCATGGGCCAGCACGGCGAAGCCGGCACGGGACGAATGAAGCTGAAGAGCGCCGACGAGACAGCCGAAATCATGCTGGAAAAGCTGCTCCAGGATCTGGGCGCAAAAGAAGGCGACGAACTGCTCGTTCTCCTCAACGGAGCGGGTGCGACTACTCTCATGGAGCTGTTTCTGGTTTTCCGGCGAGTCGCGCAATTGCTGGAGGCGAAGAAAATCAAACTGGTACGCCAGGCGATCGGCGAGTTTATCACCACTCAGGAACAGGCAGGATTCCAAATGATGATTGCCCGCATGGATCCGGAATTGATCCGGCTGTGGGATGATCCTGCTGACGCCCCGTTTTTTGTCAAGAGCTAATGGATACAGTTTCCAGTGTCGAGCTGAGGAAGATGTTCGCTGAAGCTGCGGAACTGGTCCGCAGCCAGAACGAGGTCTTGTCCCGGCTCGACTCGCAATGCGGCGACGGCGACCATGGAACAACCATGATGCGAGCGATGGAGATTCTCGAGGGTGCGACGGGATCGTCGGCAAATGCGCGGAGCCTGAGCGAGACCCTCCGCGAGGCGGGTTGGAACGTGATGGGTGTGGACGGCGGAGCATCGAGCGCTCTGTTGGGTAGTTTTATTGCCGGCATGGGTGACACCGAGTTGGGTGATGCGGCCGATTGTGCCACGATGGCGCGATGCCTGGAAAGCGGGTTGCAGTCGGTGCAGAAACGAACCAAGGCCAAGCCGGGAGACAAAACCATGATGGACGCACTGGTTCCCGCGGTCGAGGCATTTGAGGCTGCGGCCGCGAACGGCGACACCCTCGGCGAGGCAATGAAAAGCGCAGCCGCAGCCGCGGAGGCAGGTGCGGCCTCAACCAGGAATTTGGTGGCCCGCCACGGCCGAGCCAAATACCTTGGTGAGAAGACGCTAGGATACGCAGATGCTGGAGCAACATCGATAGCGCTGCTGTTTCACGGTTTCAGCGTGGCGCTAGCGAAAACAGAGGAGAATTGAAATGCCCGATGCAGACGATATTCTGGAGCGGAAAAACTACTACCTCGATGTGCCTCAGACTTCAAAAGCGTTTGCGCTGAAGGGCAGCAACTCGCTGGATTGGGGCATGAAGAACCGGCTCGCGCGGGTCTTTTCACCGGACGATTGCCGGACGGTGATGCTTGCCGTCGATCACGGATATTTCCAGGGACCCACCACCGGCCTGGAGCGCATCGACGTCACCATCTGCCCGCTCATTCCGTATGCCGACGCGCTGATGATCACTCGCGGCGCGCTGCGCAGCACCATTCCTCCCGAGATCACGAAGCCGGTGGTGTTGCGGTCGAGCGGAGGACAGAGCATCCTCAAAGAGCTTTCCAACGAACGCATAGCGGTTGACATCGAAGATGCAGTCCGGGTCAATGCTTCGGCTCTGGCAGTGCAGGTATATATCGGCGGCGTTCACGAGCATCAATCCATCGGCAACCTGGTTGAGATTGTGGATGCCGGGAACCGGCACGGCATTCCCACCATGGCGGTAACCGGAGTTGGCAAGGAACTGGTGCGAGACGCCAAGTATCTGGGGCTGGCAACGCGAATCTGTGCGGAACTCGGCGCTAACTTCGTGAAAACCTACTATTGCGAGAAGGGATTTGCCGCAGTGGCCGCCGGGTGTCCGGTGCCGCTGGTGATTGCTGGTGGCAAGAAACTGCCGGAGCGCGACGCGCTCACCATGGCGTATCGTGCCGTGAGCGAAGGCGCGGCTGGCGTCGACATGGGTCGGAACATCTTTCAATGCGACGCTCCTACCGCCATGATTCAGGCGGTGCGCGCGGTGGTCCACGAAAACGAGACTCC
>Ga0335069_10004836_pt1 | contig 19870 bp, 19 predicted proteins | sample Lox_Sample_11_FD_206714 | JGI IMG/M metagenome (GOLD analysis project Ga0335069, IMG submission 206714) | Soil microbial communities from Loxahatchee National Wildlife Refuge, Florida, United States - Lox_Sample_1.1 | ecosystem: Environmental > Terrestrial > Soil > Wetlands | place: USA... | reverse complement strand
CCCGCCGCGACGCTCGCCGTCTCCGTCGGCGTCGGGTTCGTCACCGTTTGATGTATGCCAATGACGCGCCACAAGAGCGCAATGCTCGCGACTGTCAGTACGACTGCAAATGTTATCCGAGACATGTGACAGGCTATCTTGGCTGCGGGGGCTGGACTCGAACCAGAATTTTCAGGGCCAGAACCTGACGTCCTACCATTAGACGACCCCGCAATGCGGGGTGAATCATACTACAAAAATATGGCCGCCGCAAGCTAGACCTTCAGGAAACGGCGGATGGCGACCATCGAGGAGACGACGCCCAGACCGATGCCGACGACGAGGATGAGCAGGACGAACTGCGGTGAATTGCCGCCGAAGTACCCGATGAGCGAGACGCCCGGCATCACGACGGCGAGTTTCGGCGACACGACACCGACGCCCACGTACCACACCGCCAGCGACAGGACCGCCGCGAAAATTCCGTAGAGCGCGCCCTCCACGAGGAACGGCGCACGGATGTACCAGTTGGAGCCGCCCACGAGGCGCATGATCTCGATTTCGGCCCGCTGGTTGACGATGGTCAGCCGGATGGTGTTGAAGGCAACCAGGATGGCGATGATGGCCAGCACCATGGTGGCCACGAGTCCTCCCTCCTGGACGCTCCGTGAGATGTTCTGCACGCGGCCGATGACCGCCTCGTTCTCGTAATAGTTGATCTTGTCGATGGTCGTGCGGAGCTTGTGCGTCTCCAGGAAACTCACGATGGACGCATACTGACCGGGGTCCGTGGCTTTGACCTCCAACGACGCCTCCAGCGGGTTGTCCTGCAGTTCGGAGAGCGACGTTTGGATGAGCGCGTCCTGTGCGTGGCGCGCCTTGAAGGCGGCGAGTGCGTCATCGCGACTGGTATAGGTGACCTCGGCGACGGTGTTCAGGTTTTCCAGGTCGGATTTGACCGTCATGATGTCGTCCTGGGTCGCATCAGTATTGAAATATACCGCCACATCCACTTTGCCCTCTAAACCGGAGACGACGACGTTGCTGAGGAAATTGACGGCGATGAGGCCGAGGAACAGGACCAACACGAGCGCGATGACGCCCGTCGTCCCGAAGGTGACGTAGCTGTTGCGGCGGAAGTTGTTCCATCCGGCGCGCACGACGCGGCCGAGTTTCTCTTTGAGCATTTAGATGATGTATTTGCCGTTCTCCGCCTGGTCACGCGATATCTTGCCCTTCTCCATGGTCACCACGCGGCGCGACAATGTGTCCACGATATCACGATTGTGCGTGACCAGCACCACCGTCGTGCCCAACTCATTGATCTTCATCAACAGCTGGACGACGTCGTGGCCGTTCACCGGGTCCAGGTTGCCGGTCGGTTCGTCGGCGAGGATGATGCGCGGCCGGTGGATGAGCGCACGGGCCAGTGCCAGACGCTGGCTCTCGCCGCCCGACAGCTGGCGCGGGAAATTGCCCGCTTTGTCCGCCAGCCCGACGATGTCCAGCGCTTTGGGAACATCCTCGTTGATGCGGCCCTGCGGCGCGCCGACGACTTCCAGCGCGAACGCGACGTTCTCGAATGCCGTGCGGCTGTGCAGCAGCTTGAAATCCTGGAAGATGGTGCCGATCTTGCGCCGCAGCAGCGGGATGTCCTCATGCGCGAGCGTCGCGAGATTGACGCCGTCGATGACGACCTCGCCCGTGGTGGGGATCAGTTCGCGGGTCAGCAGTTTCAGGAGCGTGGACTTGCCTGCGCCGGACGGCCCCAAAATCGACACGAACTCCCCGTCCGCGATGGACAGGTCTACTTTGTCGAGGGCCATGAAATTGTCGTCGTAGACCGTGGAGACGTTCTTGAGTTCGATCATGCGGGGATGAATTTTGATAGGTCGCCGTCCAGCACCTTCTCGGGTTGGCTGGATTTGACGCCGGTCCGGTGGTCTTTGACCATCTGGTACGGGTGGAGCACGTACGAACGGATCTGACTTCCCCAATCGATGGAGCCTGATTTGAGCTCTGCTTTCAAATCCCCCAACTGGCTGACCTTTGCCTCTTCCATCAGGAGCGCCAACCGCGACGCCAACAGCTGAACGGCCTTCTCGCGGTTCTGCGCCTGTGAGCGCTCGGTCTGCACCGCGATGGCGATGCCGGTCGGCTTGTGCCGGACCCGGACGGCCGTCTCGACTTTGTTGACGTTCTGTCCGCCTTTGCCCGACGACCTGAACGTGTCGAACTCCAGGTCCTGCGGGTTCAGGCGTAACTCCTCCGCTTTGATCTCGGGCAGGACCTGCACGAGCGCGAACGAAGTATGGCGAAGATTCTTCGCGGAGAACGGACTGATGCGGACCAATCGGTGCACACCGCTCTCGCCTTTCAGTCTATCATAGGCGCGCGGACCGACCAGTTCACAGACGGCGGATTTTATGCCCTTTTGTTCGCCCAACGACTCGTCCAATAACGAGAACTTCCATCCCTGGGACTCGGCGAACCGGTGATACATGCGCAGCAGCATGCTCGCCCAATCCTGGGCGTCCACGCCTCCCGCACCGGCGTTGATCTGCAATGCCACTTTGTCGGGTTCGTATGTGAACATATCTCTGAGCCACCTCCCGGATTCGAACCGGGGACCTCCACTTTACGAAAGTGTTGCTCTACCAGCTGAGCTAAGGTGGCGTACTTCCTGAGCGGGATACCAGGATCGAACTGGCGTCTCTTGCTTGGGAAGCAAGCGTACTGCCACTGTACTAATCCCGCAGCATCAGTTGCCGATGAGCCAGTCCCACCACTTGCGGAGGTTGGAGCGGCCGTCAGGGGCCGACTGCGGCTGCGATATTGTACCAGGATTCTGCGATTTGTACACGAACACGACCGTTTCACCGGGTTGGGCGTACCCGAGCCGGGAACGCGCCAGAAGCGCCAGCCACGCGGGCTGTCGCATACGCTCAAGCTCGGCTGCCAGCCGATCGTTAGCCGCCTGCCCCTGAGCGAGCTGGCCGTTGACCGCATCAAGCTCCTGCCGGGCGCCATAGGAGCGTATCGAAATATTGACGGCACGGAAGGCTAGGAAGACGCACAGGCCGATCAGCGCGATGAGGATGACACGGGAACGGGTCATGATAGAATGCCTCCATGATACTAGACCGCCGCACGATACGCATCCTCTCGATCGTATTCGCCATCGTCACCATAACCGCCATGGTGGCTTTTCTGCTGGTCCCCCTGCTCTAGTCCCCCCTACTGGACGGTGAGCGTCCCGTGCATGTACCCATGCATCGCGTCGGACATCTGGTATGTGCCGGGCGCGAAATCTCCGGAGTCCAATGACCATTGCTGGCCGGGTTGCATCCTGCCGCTGGATCTGCCGTCAACTACGACGGAATAGAACGCATCTACCGCCGTGAACACGATGATATCGCCCTTATTGACCGTCAGTGCGCTCGGATCGAACTGCTGGCCTGACAGATTGACCGTATAGGTCTGTGGGCTGGGTACGGGAGTCGGCGTTTGGGTTTGTGTCGGAATGGGACCCGGTGTGGGCATGTGACTGACGACCGGGGTGTTCGTCGGCGCAGCTGTTGGTTTCGGCGCCACGGTGGGTATCAGAGTCGGCGATGGTGATGATGTTCCCGACGGTTTTGGCGTGATTGTATGGGACGGCGATGGTGAAACGGATGGTGATATGGCGGACTCGGGCGCGACCACGGCGTGCGGACGGAACACGAAGTACCCCGCGACGACCAGCACGATGACCAGAAGGACGATGCCGGTGATTCTCATACGGCAAGTATACCGCTAACGCTTCAGCATCTTCAAGAACACGTCGTGCGGGATATGGACCTTCCCTTCGGCCTTCATGCGTGATTTGCCTCGTTTCTGTTTCTCCAATAGTTTCATCTTCCGTGTCACATCACCGCCGTAGAGATATCCGGTGACGTCCTTGCGGAGCGCACGGATGTCTTCGCGGGCGAGGATCTTGCCGCCCACCGCGGCCTGGAGCGTCACTTGGAACCACTGCCGCGGCAGTGTTCCCTTCAGTTTTTCTACCATCGCCCGTCCGATCCGTGTGGCCTGCTCCCGAGGAACGATGCGCGAGAACGCTTCGACCGGGTCTCCGGCTACCAGTATATCCAGCCGCACCAGATCGTACGGTTCGCTGCCGGACGGCTCATATCCCATCGATGCGTATCCCTGCGAGACCGATTTGAGCCGGTCATAGAAATCCGTGACGATTTCCGCCAGCGGCACGCGGTATTTCAGGACGGCGGTCTCGGTTCCCAGATAATCAGTCCCCGAATACGTGTTGCGTATCGTCGAGACGAGTTCCATGACCGGACCGACGTAGGATTTCGGCGCGATGATCTCCAGGTCTACGACGGGCTCGGCGATGGCCGTGAAGTGCGACGGGTCCGGAAGCGCGGCGGCGGAACGCACCGAACGTACGTCGCCGTCCTTCATGGTGACTTGGTACTCCACCGAAGGCGTCGTCACGATGAGCCGGAGACCGAACTCACGGGCGAGGCGTTCAGTGATGATTTCCGTGTGCAGCATCCCCAGAAATCCCAGACGGAACCCGCGCCCGAGACCTGCCGATGACTCCGGTTCGTACTGCAGGGCGGCATCCGTGAGCTTGAGCTTGCCCAGGGCATCTCGAAGCTCGTCGTACTGCTCGCTGTTCTCGGGGAAGAAGCTCGCGAACACCATCGGACGTACCTCGCGATACCCCGGGAGCGCCTCGAACGCCGTCGTATCGACGGTCGCATCCGTGATGGTGTCGCCGACGCGGACCAGTCCCGGGTCCTTGAGGCCCGTCGCGACGTATCCGATCTCCCCTTCCCGCACGACGGTCCCGGGGGTCAGGCGCGGCGCGAAGGTCCCGACTTCGAGCGCTTCGAACTTTGTGCGCGCGGCGAACGCCATCGCGGCCGCTCCCGCGCGCAGTGTGCCGGAAACGACACGGACGAACGCGACGACGCCCTTGTAAGCATCGAACGTGGAGTCGAAGATGAGCGCGCGCAGCGTGCCGTCGTGGTACCGTTCGTGCGGCGCCGGCACGCGTTCGATGACCCGCTGCAAGAGTTCGGGCACGTGCATACCGGTCTTCGCGGATATCTCAAGGATGTCCGACTCCTCGACGCCCAACAGGTACGCGAGCTCTTCGCGCACCATCGCGGTCCGGGCGTTTGGCATGTCGACTTTGTTGACCGCTGGCACGATGACCAGGCTCTGACGCTGTGCGAGGTGCAGGTTGGCCAACGTCTGCGCCTGTACGCCCTTGGTCGCATCCACCAACAGGATGGCGCCCTCCACCGCCGCCAGCGAGCGGGATACTTCGTAGGAAAAATCCACGTGCCCGGGAGTGTCGATGAGATTCAGTTCGTAGTCGGTGCCGTCCAGCGTGTAGCGCATGCGGACCGGCTGCAGCTTGATGGTGATGCCCCGCTCGCGCTCCAGATCCATCGTGTCCAGGTACTGTTCGTGCATCTGCCGCTTCTGGACGGTCCCGGTGAGTTCAAGAAAACGGTCGGCAAGAGTGCTCTTGCCGTGGTCGATGTGCGCGATGATGCAGAAATTGCGGATTGGTGCAGTCACGGATGGCCTCCAGTCTACTCGAGGGAGGCAGTAACCGCAAGGTCGCTGTCAAGAGCATCGAACAACCGCCAGGAGTCCGGCCAAGGGGTCATACGCGGCGTGGAATCGGTGACGGTGAGGCCCGGCTTATCGATGGTCAACTGGAATTCGGACACGCGCAGGCCGGACTGCTTCTGAACGTACAGGTGATAGTCGTTGCTGTATGCGGCCGCAGGGACCGCATATTCGAGCTGCACTGAGGCGGTCTGCCCCGGATCGAGATCCATCCAGAACCCGAAACTCGTTTTACCCGACTCCATGCCCGATGACTCCAGCGCCACGAGGTCCGGGTCGCGTACCGCACCGGACCCATACGTCATGATGGGTTTGGGTGCCGGATCGGCACCGGTGATACCGCGCAGCGTGGAACCCGCGGGAACCAAAACACGGATATAGGAATGGTTCGGCTTGTTGTAGAACGCGTACGGCGTGTTCCCGCCGGTATGCGTGCGCGCGACGGTCAGACGATGGACAAGCGTCCCGTCAACCAGGCGCGTCTCAAGTTTCAATGTCGTATCGGTCACCGCGTCCGCTTTGACGCCCTTCACATTGGATACGACGACCATCAGGTAGTCTCCGGGCGGTGACAGCACCGCGCCCGACCATCCGGTCTTCGTGACGAACTGCTGCATGGACGGGTCCGAGAAGTACGCCATGATATCGCGGTCATCCAGCGACTTCTTGAGCATCGTGAGGAGTTTCGCTTGGTTGTCGGCGGACAACGAAGTGAGCCGCTCGAGCACGATGGGCGCAAGGTCCGCGATGATACGTTTGGGTTGCCCGGTCGATCGGTCTTCATCGACCTGCGACTGCAGTGTTGCCAGGAAGTTGTCCGCCGTGATGGTCGCACTGTAGCCCGGAACCGTCAGTGGTCCGGTCACGCTCAGGATATCCTGTAGCACTTCGGGATGGATGGAGATGACGCCATCCACGTCCGCCCCGCCCGATAACTTCCAGAACTGCATGACCTTCTTTGCCGACGTGGGGAAGTCCGCCCACCATGCCGCATCGCGCATCCCCCATGACGGCGTGATCGATTGCAGCTGCAGCGGGGGTACGATGAGTTCCTTGATCTGACCGTCCGGATTGTAGATATCGTCTGCACGCCAGTCCTTGATCTTGCCCGCTTCCATCGTCAGCAGGCCGTATGTTCCGGGGAATCCTCCGGTCGGGCGGAGTTCACTGGAGTTCTGGAACAGGATCAGGTAGCGCCGTGACTGGTCTTCTCCGGCAAACAAGCGCAGGAACGCGACCAGGTCATCTGCATCGTCGACGAGCCCCGTGATACCCGGCAACCGGTCGCGGAATGTGAGGAATTCATCACGCATGGTGTCCGGAACGTCGGCAGGCTGGACGTTCTTCAGAAGGCCGGTCGCCGTCGCGATGTCCGCTTTCGCGCGGGCAAGTGCGATATCCAGTGTCGCCAGTTGCGTGGACATCGACACGCCCGCGATGCCAGGACGGTCAGCCGTCTGCCCCAGACCGCTGAATGACCCGATCACGTCGGTCATGGCCGTACCAGCATCAGAGAGCGCCCGCCCCGCATTGATGAGATCCATCCCGGCACCCACTGCATGCAGGCCGGGAATCTTCGAAATCAGGCTCACCAGCGTGGGACCGATGAGATTCAACTCGCTCCCGGCCGCATCGAATCCGTCACGTGCCGCGGTAAGGTCGGTATGCGCAGCCGCGATATCCATCGATGAGAGATCGTCTTTCGCTGCGACCATGTGCGCCATCGCCGCGCTCCCCTGCTGGATCGCGCGCGTACGGACGCTCAATCCGTACCGGCTCACGTACAATAATCCCACGATGACCACGCCGGCGCCGATGAACCACGGCACAAGACTCATCAGTCCGCTCCAGGGTCGCGGCTGTGGACGGAGCACGGTCGAATGCGCACGATCAGCCCAGTCATCGAACGGATGTTTCAGCGGCACCACCGGCGGTTGCGGTGCACGGACAGGCGTCGCGACGGCATCGCGGAGTTCACGGACAATATCCTCGCTCGCGCGAGTCGGCATGTCTTCATTGTAGCACGGAGCGGAGGACGTCCATCGTCCGTGCAGCGGCTTGCGACCAGGTGAACATCGCCACGCGTGCGTATCCCCGCTGGATCATGCGTGTGCGTAGAGCATCATCATCAAGAAGCGCAGCGAGCGAGGCTGCAAGTCGGTCGATGCTGTACGGATCGACGAGCAGTCCCGCGTCACTGACCGTTTCGAACAGCGACGAGTTCGCCGATGCCAACACCGTCGTCCCGCAGGCCATCGCCTCCAATGGCGGGAATCCGAACCCCTCCATCAGCGACGGATATGCCAGTACGGTCGCGGCCGAGAGCCAGAGCGCGCGTTCTTCCCGTCGAAGTTGTCCGACGAACCGGATGCGTGTACGTAAGGCCGAGCGATGGATCTGATCACGCAGCGGGCCCTCAAGCCAGCCGTCAGGCCCGGCAATAACAAGCCCGAGATCCGCGTAGCGACGACCGGATGCGATACGCTCGAATGCCGCCACCAACGCCCCGAGATTCTTCCTCGGTTCACGGGTTCCCAGTGCGAATACAAACCGACGCGGCAAACTTTCGCGGGCCCGGAACAATTCTATCTCCCCGTCACTCGCACGCTTCACCGATGGATCGATGCCGGAGTGCACGGTCGTCACCCGTTCAGGCACGATCCCGTAGCGACCGATGAGGTCACGCCGCGTGCTTTCGGAGACGGCGATGATATGATCGGCGGTCCGTGCCTGCATGCGCGGCCGCATGACCGCCCGGTGCCAGAAGCGACGTCCCACTGAGAGCAGCTCAGGCATCGACTCATACGACAGGTCGTGCCATGTCATGACACGTCTGCACGAGGGCGACGTCGCCGCCAATAAGAAGTGCGGGAAGAAGAATACATCCGCGCCGCCGATAAACCGATCGATGTATGGCCGTCCCGTACACCGCGTCCTTGCCCACAGCAGACGATTCGAATGTTCCGTTTCATGGATGATGATGTTTGCGGCGGACATCCACGGCCGCTGGTCCAGTGGCTGCCGACCAGAATAGAAAAGCTTCCATGTCACGTCATGGAACTTCACCAGCTCCCGAAGGATTTGTTCCGTGTATTCCCGGATGCCGCCGTGCGGGGCAGGGCCCAGCACACGGATATCAACGCCGACCGTCACCATGGATGAGTGCATGCATCTTGGCACGAAATACGGGAACGTCGAAACGCTCCGCCTGACCGCGGCACAGATTCGGCAACCATTTGAGCCGGCTTGCGCGCTCCAGCGCGTCAGTGAGCGATTCCGGTGAAGCCTCATCGAAGAATACTCCCGTGATACGGTCGATGATCGTCTCCAGTGCTCCCCCGCCCCGCAGTGCGACGACCGGACGGCCTGATGCCATCGCCTCCAGGGGCACGATGCCGAAATCCTCCTCCTGAGGGAATACGACCCCGACAGATTGCCGGTAGAGGTCGCCCAATCGTTCGTCATTCACTTGGCCGAGAAACTCGATATTCCCCTTCGCCGCGTGCTTGAGCCGACGTTCCTCGACGCCCGTTCCCACGATCTTCAACGGCCAGCCGAGCCGGTTGAACGTCTCGATGGCAAGGTCGAAATTCTTGTATGCGACGAATCTGCCGACCATCAGCCAGAAGGTGCCCGGGCCTTCTGCGAGTTGGAATTTCGCGATATTGACCGGCGGATGGATGACCACGGAATCGCGGCCGTAGTATTTCTGGATGCGCCGGCGCACGAACTCGGAAATCGCGACCCACTCATCGACGCGCGCTGCCGCCTGCTGGTCCCAGACCCGCAAGTACGACAAGAGCAGCGGTGAGAGACGTCCGATGGGCAATGGATACGTGAATCGACGGACGAATCGTTGGCTATCGTCCCAGAGGAACCGCGGCGGTGTCAGGCAATAACAGAGGTGCCGGGTCCCGGGATGCGTGATGACGCCCTTGGCGAACGACGCGGATACCGACACGACGGTATCGAACGCGCGCAAATCGAACTGCTCGACTGCCATCGGCATCAGAGGCGCATACAGGTGGTGCCAACGCTTCGCACCCGGCAGGCTTTGGATGAACGATGTTCGAATGACTTGTGATCTGAACACACCCCCCGTGAGGCGCTCGTCGTACAATGTCGTGTAGATCGGCGCGGTCGGCAGCATCGACGACAGCACCTGAAGGACGCGCTCAGCCCCGCCGTACTGGTTCAGGTATTCGTGGACGAGAACGGGTTTCATACGGCTGAACGGTCACGGAATACGAGAAGCACGGTCCGTGCGAGTATCCGCACGTCGAGCATGAACGACCAGTTCTCGATGTAGAACGTATCCAACGCGACCTCTTCTTCGAACGGCAGATCGCTGGAACCGGAAATCTGTGCCAGTCCGGTCGCCCCCGCTTTTATGGCAAGCACCTTGCGGTGATGCCGCTCGTATTTGGCGATCTCATCGGACTGGTGCGGACGCGGACCGACCAGCGAGATGTCGCCCCGGAAGACGTTGAAAAATTGCGGAAGCTCATCCAACCGGGTGCGACGGAGCATGCGTCCGACCGCGGTGACCCGGGGATCGTCATGCATCTTGAACAACGGACCGTCAGCGCGTTCGTTCATCGGCGTCAGCAGCGGCTTGAGCTCTTCCGCATTCTCGATCATGCTACGGAATTTGAAGAGGACGAACCGACGGTTGCGCGACATGCGTTCCAGCCGCACGAACACCGGACCGGCTGTCTCCCACTTGATGGCGAATGCGATGACCGCGAACACCGGGCTCAGGAGCACCAGAGCGAACGTCGAACCGACGATATCCGTGATCCGCTTGAATATGCGCCCCCACCCCACAAGCGCCGTCCGACGCAATTGCACGATCGGAGTCTGACCGATGGCATCCACATCCCAGTGCGTCGTCAGCGTACGGTGGATGTTCGGTACGAATGTGAATTGTATATGCCGGTCATTGCAGAAATCCACGAGCTCGGTGACCAGTTCGGGCGCATAATTGGGATCGGCGAGCATGATCTCATCGATGACGCCCCCCTCTTCACGTATCACCACTCCGATCGCATCCGTATCGGGTTCATCAAGACGCCGGATGATGCGGTATCCCAAGCCAGGATCCCCCGTGATCGTACGCGCGATGCGCTCGGAGACTTCGTCGGCACCGATCAGCAATACCCGGTGCGCACCGATGCCGGTGCGCGCCATCGCGTGGCGGTAGGCCAGACGGAAACATGCGCGACCGACGATGACCCAGACCGTCGCGGTCACCCAATACCCGACGACCAGGAATCGGGAGTTGAACAGCGATTGCTGCAGGAAGATGACCATGACGACCGCCATGATGGCGGCTGCGGACGCGATCGTGACACGCGCCATCTCTTCCGGCTGGGTCATGCGCCGCTTCATCGAATAGAGTCCGGAAAAAGCGTAGATCACCACGAAAAGACCGGACACCACCAATGTCAGGCCCATGAACCTCGTGAACGGGAGATCGAGACTGAACAGGACAGGTCGCCACGAGGCCAGCGCCTGGGTACGCACGACGTACACGAACACCCCTGCCCCCACGAGGAGCGCGAAATCCACCGGTACGCGCAGAACATTGGCGACGATGTCACCCTTTTTCATATCCGCGTCGGTATAGCATAAAAGGAGACCAAAACGAAACCCCGCCGTGAGGCGGGGTTTCGGACGGTGTCCGCGATAAGCCGAGTTCTGTCGTGGATGATCATTTATCTGCGATCGATGTCGCCACCGACCTGTAGCGTGCGAACTTTTCGAATGGCCTAAGGCCAGACGCTGCACTTGCACCCGGGTAAGGGTTTGGCCGTTTCACCCCCGGTCTTTGACCCGCGACCGGGATTGGGCTCGGCTGCTGATTGCTCAGTCGCCTTGGGTTCGCCCTCCCACCCCTTTCGGGGCCGGACGTCACTGCTCGCACCTCTTGGCTTGCGCCAGACAGGCGTTACCTGCTACCCTGCTCCGCTTTTCAACGGGAGTGCTCGGACTTTCCTCTGCACCGTTTCCGGCACAGCGATCACCTACGGACACCGTCGGGACCATTATAGCATACTTTTACACAAAACGAAAGGCCCGTCCCCGGAGGGGCGGGCCCGATGCTGGTCGCCGACTATCTGCCGACCAGCTGCTGGAGTCTGAGCTCGGCGACGGCGTAGATGATCGCCTGCGCCTCGCGCTGGAGCTCGTCGTAGTTGCGGCCGAACTTCTGGATGGCCTCGACGAGGAGCTTCGACTCCACGTAGTCCAGTTGGTCGCTGGTCTCGGAGCCCTTCATGACCAGGCTCCGGGCTCCCAGGAACTGCTGCCGGACCTTGCCCTTCAGGCCGCCGGCCTTGAGCTGGATCGCCATGGCGTCGAACGGGTTGACGTTGCCGTCCTGCTCGATGGACGTCATCTTCAGGTCGCGGACCGTCTCGATGATGGCGGTGCGGACCTCGGCGGGCTCCGCGCGGCGGCCGTCGGCCTGGAGCTGGTCGAGGATGAACTCGGCGTTCTCCAGGAGCGCGTCCTCGGTGACCTGACCCGCCTGCACGCCGATGAACCGCTTCAGCTTCGGGTCCACGGCGGTGGCGTCCCGCTTGAGGCCGGTCAGGGCCTCGTCGAACATCGCCTTCACCTGCTCCTTCACGTCACCATTGGACCTGTGCTGCGCAACGGCGGTCGTGATCGACTGCATGAGACCCATTGCATTCTCCTGCGTTTTGAACGGTCGTAGCGGGTGCCTATTCACCACGCCCATAGTACAAGTATAGCATATTAATATGCTATTGTCAAACCACGTATTTCTCTCCCGTATGCCGTTATTCGGGCATTTTTCCTGCCTTTTCGAGCTCCTCCGCCTTCGCGTTTTCCTCATCTTCGCGGTCGGCCGCGTCCAGGAGCCGTATCAATTCCGCTCCTTCTTCTTGGTAGCTCTGCACGAGCGCTTCTGCGGCCTCGACTTGTGCTGCCTCGGATTCGCGTACGACGGTATCGGCAGCCTGCTCCATGGCTTCCAGGGACGCGCGGAGCGATTCCTTGAGTTGTCGTATCTTTTCGGTATCCATCATGATTTCTGTTTCTTCGTTCGTCGCCGTGCCGGCTCCCGCGGCTTCAGCCATTCGGGCGCCTTCGGAGCGGTTTCCGGTCTGGCCGGAGTCTCTCGGTATTTCAGGATCTGGTCCCTGAGCTCCTCCTGCCCGTTCACCTTCGCCAAGGCATTGCCACGACGTTTTCCGTAGTCACTCATGACGTCCACGAGCTCGCGCAGCAACCGATCACGTTCGGCGATCTCTCCTTCCAGCACGCGTCGGCGGTCCGGCGTTGTTTTCAGATCGGTCAATTCCCGATATCGCCCTTCAAGCTCTTTACGGATCCGAACCACTTCCTTATCCATGTCCTCAAGCGCTGTGGTGTAGTGCTCCGCCCGCCCCCGGAACGTGCTCAGTGGCCGGTCGATGCGGGCCGCAAGGTCTTCGAGAATCCCGTCCCGCGCATCTTCATGGACCATCCGTGTCATGTGCCAATGTTCCTGCCCCCGATATGCCTTCGTGGCTTTCGTCTTATGCCGGTCGATCCATGCCTCATGATAAGCGACGGAGAGCGCGCCTACCAGCCATCCCTTGGATGCCGCCGCTTTCGCCTTTGCGATGTGTTCGTCGATCTTCCATTGCTGCTGTTCGAATTTCTTCTTCTGACGGTTCGCGAACGCGGTCGCCGTGAATGCCAGAAAGTCCTCGATGGCCGCACGTTGCTTTCCGAACAGCCGCTCGAAGAACCCGACTTTCTTTGGCGGGCCGAGTTGTTCAATGAGGTCCGCGAACTTCTTCGCTTCTTCGCGCGTCTTCGGCGACTCTCCCTTCGCTTCCGCCGAGATGGTAGGCGCCGCTTCGGCTTTCGGCGGAGGAGGAGCTTCGACCTTGGGTGCTGACGCGATCCGCATCTCTTTCATCTTGCGCTGGAATTCTTCGTACTCCCGATCGCCTGGCTTCCAGCGGATGGTATCGCTGCCAATTTCCTTCTTCGGCGTTTCCTGCGCAGGAGATGGAGTTTCTGTTTTCGATATCGAGGATTGCTCCGGTTTCTGAGATGTGGGCGGTGGCGAGATTTCGACTTTGGGAGTCGGCGCGACCTGCGTTTCCTTTATCCTGCGCTGAAGTTCTTCGTATTCCGGGTCGCCGGGTTTCCAGCGGATAGTGTCGTCCCCCACTTCCTTCCTGAGCATCCCCGGCGCCGGGGTCGGCTTCGCAGTCCGCGCGGCATCGAGTTTGCGTTGAGCGTCAACCGCGCGATCCCGTGCAAGTCCCTTCATCCCCTCCGGAACGACACGCCGTTCGGTCGTGTTACGGAAATCGTTCAACTTCTCCAGTGCCTCTTTGGCAAGCCGGTGGATTTCCTGCTCTTTGGTTTCCTTGGGTTGGTCAAAATCTTCGTGGAAATCTGCCGGTGGCGACACGCGAGGCATGGCTTTCGCCGTTTCCTCCTTCTTCACCTGAGTACGTATCTCATCTTCTTCGATCGCCTTGGTATGAAGGCGGGTCATCGCCGCCTTCTCCGAGGGTGTCGGCTCAATGGGGACCGGTGGCACCGGTTCCGGCTTGGTGACTGAGTTCTCCAGCTCTTGCATCAAATCGGACGGCAGCACCGGGGTGTTGGATGGGAATGTTTCCGCAGCGGCCAACTTCACCACCGGACGCTTCATGCGGTATGGCGGCTGCGGAATGGCCAAATCTTCCAGGCGGGACGAGCTCATATGCGGGATCTGAGGACCGCATCAGTGATCACCGGGGCTTGCTCGGCCGCACGCGACATCGTGTGCTTGATACGATGGCTCGTTTCAAGGTCGTTCACGAGTCCCGTGAGCCGGGCAAGGTACGACCGCATCTCGCGACGCTGCGGCTCCGTGAGCAGGTGTGCAGACGATGCATACGAATCTTTGACGAAGCTGTATTTGGCACGGGCAGTGGCGACCGCAGCGGGCGTGTGCTTTGCCCGTTCCTGCGAGATCCTAAGCCGCAGACGGTCCATCATGCCGACAAGTGACCGGCGTTCCTTCGACTTGTCCGGTTCGAACGTTTCCGTATCGAGCTTCTCCTGAAGATTCTCCTGTATGTCATCAAGTTGCCGGAGTAGGTCGTCGGCGACTTCGGATATTTTTCCCTTCCTGACGAACAGGTCCGTCTGGCTCTCCAAGGCCGCGACCATTTCCTGCAGTTTCGTCACCAGTTCATCGTACTGTTCGATCGGCATCAGCCGCTTGTGGTACTCGCCATAGTCAACCCGACGCCGACCGTAGTGGGCGCTTTCACGTGCCGCATATTCCCGAGTCCACGCGTCGTGCGAGCCAAGGGCGAACTTGAACGCGTCTTCCATCGTTTCGAACTCCCGCTGCAAAGAATCCTGCACCTCACGTGCATGTCTCATGACGCCAGGCGATGATCTCGCGACCCCGTCGGCGATCTCACCGACCTGACGGTGAAGCTCGGAGAGTTTCGTGTGCATTTCTGTCAGGTCCCTGCGTATCCTATCGTACGCTTTGGCGTCCGGGATGCCGGCTGTGCGCATTTCGAGCATCTGCCCGTCGAGTTCACGGATATGCTCGGTAACTACCGGCAGAAGTTTCTCATATTCGAAAATCCGCTCTTCGGCGGCACGGTCATGCCCTCCCCGTTCCTGCAGCCAGGTCTGCTCCCGGATCCGCTGTTCGGATTCGCCCAGGAATGCCTCCGGTTTGTCTGCTCCCTCCATTGGTATCAGTATATCAAACCCTGAGCTTCGGAGCACCGTGGCGGTCCAGTGCTTCGTTGACCATTCGGTCTGCTTCGCGGTTGGATTCCCGCGGGATGTGCGAGAACGTGACGTCTCCGAAATCCAGACAGGCGTTATGCAGTTGGATGAACAAGTGCATCATTTCGGGGTCTTTGACCTTATACTCACGGTTCATCTGCTTGACCACCAGCTCGCTGTCGGCCCTCACGGCGACATGTGCCCGGGCTGCGTTGGCCGCACCGATGAGGGATTTGAGCTTGGCAAGCCCACGGATGATAGCCGTGTACTCGGCGACGTTGTTGGTCGTGTCTCCGATATATTCACCGTGAGCGACCGGCGCGATGCCCGGTCCGTTGACAGTGAAACCGATAGCAGCGGGTCCAGGGTTGCCCCGTGCTCCCCCATCCGCGTGAATGATGAATCCGTCAGTCATGAGTTGTTTTGAACGGCAGATCAGCCAATGCGGGGACAGTGAACCCGGCAGCGTTGGCGTGTCCGGACCCGCCATATTTCGCCGCGAGCGCCGCCACGTCTACGATACCCTTGGAACGCATTGAAACATGGATGCCGTCCCGACCGGCTCTCCACGTAAGACCGAACGGCCGGCCTTCGGCGAGCATGGTCCCGACCTCATGATGGTAAATCTCGGTCGTTACCGCAAGCACCTTGTACCCATCGAAATCGACTTCGTACGCATCCCGCTCAATGATGGTACGAACTTGCCGTTCCCGGTACGTTCGCAGCAGTGACCCCTGCCTGATGGCCCGCCGCAGTCCGCTCTTACTTTCGAGGGTCCTGGAAACCTTGTCGAACGCCTTGAATTCGAAGTTCGAGAGCATGAGCCAATCGAAGACCGGCAGGGTTTCGGGTAAGATCAGACGATTCAGATCCCAGTCCTCGACGATGCGGACGAGAAGCGGCACAGGCTGGCCGGGATTGAAGAACGTCCATGCGAGCGATGCACCGGAATGATCGTTGTCGAACACGCCGTCACGGGTCAGTACGATCACATCACGCATGATTGCGTGATGGTCGATGCTCGTCACGCGGACGTTGTCAGCGATGAGCCGTTCGGTAACCTTCCGAGGATACGTGAAATCGAGCGTGTAGATCTCCTTATCAATGAGCCCTTCGGGCGGCGGCATCTGGTGGAACACAGGAATGTAGTCGGCGCTCCGACGGAGTTTCTTGTGCGCTGCCCAGGCAGCGGTAAAGCCGTCCGTGCAATCGGCATGGTAGAGCACGACCGTCTTCTTCATGGCACGGGTACATATCCGAGCACCCGCAGGCCGGGCATGTCGGTGCCGGCAAGGAATGCAAGCATGGCACCGCCGCCGGTCGATACGAACCCGAACCGTTCCAGTGGGATGCCGAGTTTCGCGATCGCCGCGATGGTGTCACCTCCCCCGATGACCGAAGAGGCATTCGATGATGCGATCGCCTCGGCGATCGCACGGGTACCGGCAAGATACCGGTCATCTTCGAACTTTCCCATCGGACCGTTCCAGATGATGAGCTTGGCACCGTCTGCCAGCGCGGCGAATGCTTCGGCGGTCCGCGGCCCGATGTCCAGCTGCCCGTCCGCAAAATCGACAGGCAGACTGATACGTGCATCGACCGGTGTCGGGATCTCGATAGCGATCCTACCCCCGACCGCGATGCGCTCCGCTTTGGCGATGAGATTCGTGATGACCGGGACCTTGGTCGATGCCTTCGCTCCGCCCATGAAGATGATCTTCCCCTCTGCGGGCGCGTTCATCACACGCTCCAGGTTTGCCGTCTCGTCCGCGATGAGCCGTCCCGCATACGAAGGAATGATGAGCGCAGCGCTGGTGACCGACGCATGTTCGCGATGACAGACCGCGAACGCGTTGTTCACATATATATCACATCCGCGCACCAGTTCGCCGGCGAATGCCTCATTGTTGTCTTCTTCACCGGGATTGGAACGGAGATTCTCCAGCAGTGCCACCGTTCCGGCATCGGATAGGAACGTTTCTTTTGTCTTGAAATCAGGACAGAACACCATTTGGACGTTCAAGATACGCTGCAACTGCGGCAGCAATCGCTCGAATGACGATACTGAGGTGATGTGTGAGCCGATGATGACCCGCGCGCCCGCTCTCACCAAGGCCGTGAGCATGTCACGCTGGCGTTCGATACGGAACGTTTCGGTGATGATGCCGTCGGGCCCGACCGGCACATCGAAATCAGTCCGCAAGAAAACCGTCATACCGGCAGCAATGGTTGTGACGTCAAGCATTCTCATGGTCAGGCGATCGATGCCTCTAGGATACGGACGAAATCCTCGGCGCGGAGCGATGCTCCGCCGACCAGGACTCCGGCGACTTCAGGACGGCTCAAAAATGAACCCGCATTCGCGGCTGTGACCGAGCCGCCATACAAGCATGGCACATCCGGGCCCAGGATGTCATGGAGCAATCCGATCGAAGCGCTGGCGCTGTCGGGTGAATCGGGATGCGCTCCCGGATTGGTGCTGATCGCCCACACCGGTTCGTACGCGACCAATGTGCGATGTGCTTGACCTATGAGGCCTGCGAATGTCGTCTCCGTCTGCCGGCGCAGCTCGTCCTGCCATCCGGTCTCGCGAGTACGTTCCCCTACGCAGACGATGGGCATCAGACCGTGCTCCAGTGCACGGTGCAGTTTCGCGTTCACGGTCGTATCGTCTTCGCCGAGTTTCCAACGCCGGTCGGAATGACCGACGATGCAGTACCTCACCCCCATGCGTTCCAATTGAGCACCGGAGACTTCACCAGTCTGCGCTCCTTCATCGGTCGACGCGATATCCTGCGCGCCAAGCTCGGCGATGTGTTCCAGGTGGCCCGTGCGGAGCATCACACCGACTTCTTCGATGAACACGAACGGCGGGCACACGACCAACGACGGCTCGCGCCGTTCAGCGAGCCCCTGGAACCATTCATCGACGTGCGACAGGAGCGCCTGAGCATCAGCAAGCGATGCGGGGTTCATTTTCCAGTTCGCAACAACGGGTTTTGCGCTCATAGACGTGTCAACGCCTCGCGGAACTTCGCCGCAGCCGCATCGGGATCGACCGCATTCAGCGAGAGTCCGGTACCGAGCTCGAACCCGGCGTCCGTTTTGATCTTGGGAACGATCTCGATGTGCCAGTGATAGTAGTCGTAGTGGATGAGGGAGTCGCGTTCCACGGGCGCCGTGTGAATGTAGAAATTGTACGGTGCATCGCCCAGCGCCCGGTACAGTGCCCGGAGACCGGCGTTCAGGGCCTGTGCGCAGTAGATGACGTCTTCGATGACCATCAGTTCGAACCGGGCGCTGTGCTCCTTCGGGAAGACGCGCATTTCGTATGGCGTCTTGGAAACGAACGGACAGAACACGATGAACCGGTCGTTCTCGTATACGATGCGCACTTTCTGCTCCCGTTCCCAATGGATAAGCGCGCAATGGACCGTCGCCCGCTGCTGTTGGAAATATTCGTCAGCACCTTCAAGGGATCGCAGGACTTCGGGCGGGATGATGGGCGTTGAAAGGATCTGCGAGTGGTTGTGCCAAATGCTCGCGCCCGCCTCCCTGCCGTGATTGTGGAAGATACTGATATAGTCGCCGCACTCATCGTGCGAGATGGCACGGTAGCGGTCCTGATAGACGCGGATGATCTCTGCGGTATCCAGGTCGGAAAACTGCGCGAAGTGGGTCTCGTGGTCGCGTGTGATGACCAATTCATGGAACCCGTGCGCGACCTGCGTGAGGAACGGTCCGTGCTGCACCGGCGCACCGCAGATGCCGGGCGTGAGCGCTGGATATTTGTTCGGTACCACCATCGTCGTCCACTCCCCCGTAAACGTCCCCTCCCAGTGGACCGGATGTCCGTTGTTATAGACGATGAGCGGCTGGCCGCATGTCGTGCACGGATCTTCGAACGGGCAACCCTCCTTCGGTTGATGCGAGTCTTCGAATTTCTTCGATTCTCCCGAGCCTGGACGATCGGCGCGTACCGTCGAAATGAGAACCCAATCGCCCGATACCAGATCTTTGCGGAATTCGTTCGCCATGGTCACGTGCGGTACCGTCCGCGGATGCGATTGATGCCGATACGGACCGTGTCTATCAGAACCTTCGGGTATGCCCAGAAATTCACGGTCGAATTCGGATCGTTGTCCCATGTGACCGGAATCTCTGCGATGCGATATCCGTGCGCACGCGCCAGGGCGAGTACCTCCACATCGAATCCCCATCCATAGATCGAAAGTTTCGGGAAAATATCATTGGCGGCTGCCGCAGTGAATATCTTGAATCCTCGTTGTGTGTCGTGGATACCTGGGACCGCCCAGAATTGTATCCAGAGATTGCCGAGCTTGCCCAACAGCACCCGCCACGGCGGCTCGCCATGGATGACACGGGCACCCTTTGCTGCGAGTGAACCGATGACGACATCGTATCCGGCGTCCAGCAACGGTCGTGCTTTCTCGAGGTGCTCTATGCTCGTACT